>Ga0302309_10000382_pt1 | contig 51448 bp, 32 predicted proteins | sample III_Palsa_N1_1_FD_200453 | JGI IMG/M metagenome (GOLD analysis project Ga0302309, IMG submission 200453) | Peat permafrost microbial communities from Stordalen Mire near Abisko, Sweden - III_Palsa_N1_1 | ecosystem: Environmental > Terrestrial > Soil > Palsa > Peat permafrost | place: Sweden...
ACCCGCATTTAAAATTAGTAGAAAGCAGCGACACCGCCGCCTGCGCCAAACGCATCCGCGAGGAGGAACTGACCGACACCGTGGCCATTGCCAACACCTTAGCCGCTAATTTATATGGGTTGGAAGTGCTGGAGCGCCGCATCGAATCGAACAAAAAGAATTTCACCCGTTTTTTGATCATCACGCACCACGAGAATAATGTAAAGCCAAAAGCGAACAAAGCATCGTTGTGTTTCGAGGTGAGCAATAAGGTAGGTTCGCTGGCCAAGGTGCTTAATATTTTCGCGGAGCAAAACCTCAACATGAGCAAAATACAGTCGATGCCGGTTTTGGGCAAGCGCAACGAGTATAATTTTTATGTAGATGTGGAGTGGAACGATACCAAGCAGTACGATGCCGCCATTAAGCAGATACTGAAATACACGCACAACTTTAACATTTTGGGTGAGTATGAGCGATACGAGGAACAACAGGAACAAAAAGCTGCCGAGCCCGACAAAACGAAAAGAAAATATATAAATGTGAGGAAATTGGGATGAGGGGAGAAAAGTCGGGAAGATGGAAAGTCCGGAAGTCCGAAATAAAAGAGAAAAATTAACAACTAAAAAACATAACCATTAAAATACTTCCGGAACTTCGACTTCCGGACTACAATAAAAAGAGCCATGAAATTGAATTTAAACATACAACCGCTTAATACCTGGATACAGGCGAAAAATGAACCGCTTTTAATCGCAGGCCCGTGCAGTGCCGAAACTGAAGACCAACTGGTAGCCACTGCACATTTATTAGCTGCAACCGGCAAGGTTACCGCCCTGCGTGCAGGCATCTGGAAACCGCGTACCCGTCCGGGTGAGTTTGAAGGCATCGGCAGCATAGGCTTGGAATGGCTTAAACGCGCCAAGGAAGAAACCGGCCTGCCAACCACAGTTGAAGTGGCAACCGGCAAACACGTTGAAGAAGCCCTGAAAGCAGGCGTGGACATTTTATGGGTTGGCGCTCGCTCAACCGTAAACCCGTTCACCGTACAGGAAATTGCCGATGCGCTGAAAGGCGTTGATGTACCTGTAATGGTAAAAAACCCGGTAAACCCTGATCTGTCATTATGGATCGGCGCTTTGGAGCGTATCAACAATGCGGGTATCACTAAGCTGGCTGCTATCCACCGTGGTTTCTCATCTTTCGAGAAAACAGGTTTCCGCAACGAACCGATGTGGGATATCGCTATCAACCTGAAAACTTTAGCGCCTGAACTGCCTATCATTTGCGACCCAAGCCATATTACCGGAAACCGTGCGCTGATCGGCTATGTGTCGCAAAAAGCTTTGGATTTGGATATGCAGGGATTGATGATCGAATCGCATATCGACCCTTCCGTAGCATGGACAGACGCCGCGCAACAGGTTACACCTGCCGCACTGGCCGAAATTATAGACCATTTGACTTTGCGCAAACCGGAGATCAGGAACGCAGAGGTAAAAGACGCGCTTTCGGAATTACGCGCTAAAATTGACAAGATTGACGACCTGCTGATACAAAAAGTAGCTGAGCGTATGCAGATAGCTGAAAAAATCGGCCAGTACAAAAAAGATAATGGCATAACCATTTTACAGGTTAACCGGTGGGACGAGATATTGCAAAAACGCACTACTTATGCCAAAGCGTTAAAATTAAGCCCTGAGTTCACCGAGAAATTACTGGAACTGTTGCATGCTGAATCTATCCGCAGGCAAACAGAAGTGATGAACAAAGAAGAGAAGCTGACTACTGCGTAATTCGTGATGAGTAAAGATATCATCCTAACAAAAAAGGATAAAACCGTAAACGGCACCGTTCAGCTTACCGGCTCCAAAAGCGAATGCAACCGCGCATTGGTTATTGAGGCGTTAAGCAACGGCAAAGTGAGGGTGGAGAACATGTCTGATGCGGCGGATGCAGTGACCTTGCAAAATATTTTATCTAATTTTTCTCATTCACTTTCTGAACCTGTAACAAGTATTGTTAATGATTTAGATGGAAATGATGTTGAAATTACGATATATCCACGTGCAAAACGTGGAGAAGTAAATTATATCCAACGCAATGTTCACGTAGGCCCAGCCGGGACGGCAATGCGGTTCTTAACCGCTTACTTCACCTTGTTGGATGAGGATATTAACCTTACCGGCAGCGCACGTATGAAACAACGCCCAATAGGTATCTTAGTAGATGCTTTGCGCAAATTAGGGGCAAATATTGAATACGGCGAAAACGTAGGCTTCCCTCCTTTAAAAATTAAAGGCGGGTTTGAGCAAAAAACAGGCAGCATCAGCATAAAAGGCGATATCAGCAGCCAGTATATTACCGCCTTGCTGCTAATTGCTGCAAAATTGCCGCTCGGTTTGGAGCTGCATATTGAAGGTGAGCTAACCTCAAGGCCTTATGTGGAGATGACTTTGGCGATGCTGGAGCAGGCGGGTATCAGGCATCAATGGACGGACAATGTGATCAGCATACCCAACCAGGAATTTGCCCAAACCTCGCTGCCCGTTGAACCCGACTGGAGCGCAGCATCTTACTGGTATGCCATTGCTGCTTTGGCCGATGAGGCTGAACTATTCCTGCCCGGTTTAACGCAATACAGTTTGCAAGGCGATAGCATGATCACCGAGATCATGGCTAATTTTGGCATCACCTCGCAATTTAAAGATGGCGGTGTGTACTTGAAAAAAGAGATAAAACCAGTACTAAGAAAGATATTCGACATGAAATCGTGCCCCGACCTGGCACAAACCGTAATTGTTGTTTGCGCGGCTTTGGGACACGATGCTACCTTTACCGGGCTGGAAACTTTAAAAATAAAAGAAACCGACCGGGTACAGGCGCTCAAAAATGAACTGGCAAAATTCGGCGTTAAGCTGATAGAAAAAGGCCAGGTGTACAAGCTGGATTGCAGCGAAAAATTTATACCGGAACATATTTTCATCAATACCTACGACGATCACCGCATGGCTATGGCTTTTGCGCCGCTGGCCTTGCTGATAGATAAGGTAGAGATAGAGGATGCACAGGTAGTAGAGAAATCGTACCCGGCATTTTGGAAGGATTTAGAGAAGGTGGGGTTCAGCCTCGCTTAAATAATAAGGCGTCATTGCGAGGAACGAAGCAATCCCTGAACTTACCATTCAGAAAGCGATAGTTTGTTAAATGACGTCATTTAACAAACTTTTTACTCGTTGATTTGCATGTGCAGAGGTTGCTTCGTTCCTCGCAATGACGTGAATTAATAATTTTTTATCTGCACATTTGCACATCTGCAAATCTGCACATCAACTTATGGCAGGCAACACATTCGGACAATTATTCAGGATAACCACATTCGGCGAATCGCATGGCGAGGCTATAGGCGTAATTATCGACGGCTGTCCGTCGCAATTGATCGTCGATTTGGATTATATACAGGGAGAGCTGGACAAGCGTAAGCCCGGTCAGTCAAAAATTACTACGCAGCGCAAGGAAAGCGATACGGTTAAGATATTATCGGGTGTATTTGAAGGCAAAACCACCGGAACGCCGATAGCCATGCTAATCCCCAATGAAGACCAGCGCTCAAAAGACTACAGCCATAACACGGATGTTTTCCGACCATCGCATGCTGATTACACTTATCAAACCAAATACGGCATCCGCGATCATCGTGGTGGCGGGCGTTCATCCGCCCGCGAAACAGCTGCCCGTGTTGCTGCCGGTGCGCTGGCTAAATTACTGCTCAAAAGCCAGGGAATTGAGATCGCCGCGCATGTAAGCAGTGTTGGCACCATCAATGCACCCAACGTGGCGATAAATGACATACAGGAATTCATTAACCTGCGTGAAGAAAACATCGTACGCTGTGCCGATCCGGCTACTGCGCATGAAATGGTAGAATATATCGACAGCATCCGCAAACAGGGCGATACCGTTGGCGGCAAGATCAGTTGCTATGTAAAAAACTGCCCGGTTGGCTTGGGCGAACCTGTTTTTGATAAACTGCATGCCGACCTGGGCAAAGCGATGCTAAGCATCAATGCCGTACACGGTTTCGAGTTTGGTTCAGGTTTTGCAGGCAGCGAAATGCGCGGATCGGAGCATAATGATATTTTCCTGCCTGCATCGGAAACGGATGGTATCCGCACCATTACCAATTTTTCGGGCGGCATACAGGGCGGTATCAGCAATGGCATGCCTATCGAGTTCAGGGTTGCGTTTAAGCCGGTGGCCACGATCATGCAAAGTCAGCATACGATTGATAGTCATGGCAACGCGGCTGAAATATCCGGCAAAGGTCGTCATGATCCGTGTGTTGTTCCCCGCGCGGTGCCTATTGTTGAAGCGATGGCAGCGTTAGTTTTAGCCGATCATTGGCTGAGGAACAGGAATTCGATATTGGCTTAAAAACGATAAACCTCGCTTTATTACCTGTCGCGCTCCGTCTACTCACCCGGTCTTTGCTTCGCTCGACCACCCTCTCTCACGCTTCGCTGATAGAGGGTAAAAAAATTAGTGTCTGTGATGCAATCCTTTAATCCTAAAAATCAGGCTAATTATGGTTCAGACAATTTTTTCTAACTTTGCCCCATGCCAAAAATATCGCACAAGGGACAGCGAATGCCCGCATCGCCCATACGTAAACTGACGCCTTTTGCCGATAAAGCCAAAAGTGAAGGAAAAAAAGTGTACCACCTGAACATCGGCCAGCCCGATATTCCAACCCCTGAAGGTATGCTGAATGCAGTTAAAGCTATCGATTTTAAAGTATGGGCCTATACCCCATCCGAAGGTACTTTAACTTATCGCGAAAAACTTTCAACTTATTATAATAAGTTAGGTTATAACATTACGCCGGATAACCTATTGGTTACTACCGGCGGTTCTGAGGCTATCACGATAGCCATGATGACCTGCCTTGATGCGGGCGATGAAGTGATCATCCCCGAACCATTTTATGCCAATTACAATGGCTTTGCCAGCCAGAGCGATATTGTGGTTAAACCTATCCTTTCATTTATCGAGAACGGGTTTGCACTACCTCCTATCGCCGAGTTTGAAAAGCTCATTACGCCAAAAACAAAAGCGATATTTATTTGCAGCCCGAATAACCCTACCGGCTACCTCTATTCAAAAGAAGAGCTGCTGGCGCTGAAGGAGCTGGTTCTGAAATACGACTTGTACCTGTTTTCTGACGAGGCATACCGCGAGTTTTGCTATGACGGCCGCACATTTACATCGCCCATGCATTTGGATGGGCTGGAAGAAAACGTGATCGTGCTGGATACCGTTAGCAAGCGCTACAGCGCCTGCGGTGCACGACTCGGCTGTATCATAACCAAAAACAAAGCCGTTTGGACAGCAGCCCTAAAGTTTGCCCAGGCGCGCCTTAGCCCCGGCATGGTTGAACAGATAGCCGGCGCTGCCGCCGTTGATACGCCCGACAGTTATTTTGAAGCTGTAAGTACAGAATATACCAAACGCCGCAATACACTGGTAAGTGCATTAAATAAAATGGAGGGCGTTTTTTGCCCCAACCCCGGCGGGGCGTTTTACGTGGTAGCGAGGTTGCCGATTGATAATTCCGACAGATTTTGCCAGTGGATGCTGGAAACATTCAGCTACGACAATAAAACCGTTATGATGGCCCCGGCAACAGGCTTTTACAGCACTGCCGGCGCAGGCCTTAACGAAGTGCGCATGGCATATGTGTTAAACAATGATGATTTGGAACAGGCAATGGTTTGTTTAGAAGAAGCCTTAAAGGTTTATCCGGGAAGGCTTATTACCGAGAAAATGGAGGCTTAACACCCATCAAATACAAAGAGAACGTCTCAAACAATATCAAATAAATTCTCCTCCGTGCTCTTTGTGTTCTCATCTCCGTGGCCTTTGTGGTAAAATTTTAACCACAGAGGTCACAAAGAAGGCACAGAGATGCACAGAGCTTATGGCTTAATATAATTTGGTAGCACCTTTTATTTCCTTAAGATAGATCTTCCTGCATTTTTAGATAGAATTAAGATTTCTTCTCCAATACCAAAACTATCTTATTGAAATCAGAAGACGCATTAATTACTTTTCGGTAATCATCAAACCGGCTGAGCGGGTAGGCAGTTTTCAGATATTGCTCCATCACATGTACTGTTAAAACATTACCTTTTATCTCATATTCCGATACAAAACCAGCCGTAAGCACCCCGTTATCCATATAGGCCTGGCTGATCTTAAGATCGTCGGGGTTCTTGATCGTGTAGCCATCGGGGATAGTGAAATTGATCTTTCTTTCCTCCACCTGGGGAAATTGTATGCTTACAGGTTCCTGCCTTGGCTTTTCCTGGTACATTTCTTCCTGCGGCCCTATAGCCATACCTATCTTCAGCAGCAGTTTATTGCCTGCCTGCTCTATCATTCCGTCGGATGCTGCTTTAACATGCACAACCAGCGGTACATTGGTATTTTCATTTTCAAATTCCGGGTTTAATACTTCCGAAAAAGTAAAATTGTCGGTGCCGGCAACGCCCTTTCCCATTTCTTTAACAAGGTTTTTCTTCTGATCATCGTTGGCATAGTTGAAAACATTCCTGTATTCAGCAGCCGGGTAACCGGCAAAGAGCAGTTTCGCATCAATTTTAAGAGAATCAAGATTAGGACTGAGCTGAAGATCGGTTTCAACATTCTCAAATGATTGCGTATAATCTTCAAGCGGAACAGTTTTTATTTCGGCTATCGCCGTTGAAAAGGTTCCGATGGACGTTTGCTTGCAGAACAGGCCGTTTGTATCGCCCCACGTGGGCAATATCCAGGGGTAACGGAAATCGGGCCGCGTAGGCGCTATAAATTTCTTTTCCGCCGGGAAATAGAACAACGGCTGATCGCAGTTGTCCCAGTTTTCAAAACCCCGGTCAATTACATATTTTTCCCTGTCGCAAGTGAGTACATATTGAAAATTCACACCCAAGTTTTTAAATATTGCGCTATACAAACGCATAATGCCTACGGTACCGGCTACCTTATTTTGCAGAATGCTTTCCAGCTTACTGCCATCTTCTGTTTCGAGGTTTTCATCGTATGAAAACGTCTTTTTTACATATGCTTCAACTGCTATGATCTTACCCTTTTCATCGGCTATACTGCTCCAGCCATTTTTACTCACCAGGTCGGCTATCCTTGCATTTCCTTTGTCGCTAACATCCGTATAAATGCTGTATATTCTTTTGGCAAGCTCATTCCAGGTAAATATGCGCTCATTTGTGTGCGTAGCGCTATTATACGACAGCTTAAATTCAACCCTCTCCAGGTTAGATACATACGCCGCATATTTTTCTTCTTCAACTCCCGGTGTTTCACTTATACTGCATTCCGCTATGCGTTTGCTATTGATCACCGTGTCGGTAACCGGGGCGCTGAAATTATAGGTCTTTACATCAAACTTTAGCCTGTCGGGGGCTATTATCATAAAATCGGAATTTAAAACAGGGAAACTTTCCTGCAAAATTTCGCGGCCAAAGTAGGAAACAGGCTTTTTTATGGTGTAATAAAACTCTACATCACAACCTTTTTCAAGCCCTTCCATAGCAAATATCTTGTAGGTATTGCCATCTTCCTCTTTAACATCTTTAATGTTGTTGCGGTCAATTTCAATAATCTTTCCGCCGGGTAATATGGTACGGGCCCTGATATCAACAATATCTGAATTCTCGTTCACCCCGAGGTAAACTTTATTAAAGCTCTCAATGCCTTTATCATCATTAATATGGATCAGTTTGTGCAATGTATAATACTCTTCTACGTCCTGGTTTTTAGCATCAGCATATTCAATACGTCTCTTATCCATCAGCACCACTGCCGACTCATGGGCGTATTTGGCACCCGGTGCTGAAACTATTGCCTTATCAGTCCACTTTTCTGTTTGAATTGAAGGAGACTGGCCGTAAGCAAAGCCAAAACATGCCACGAAGATTGAAACACAAATTAATTTTTTGATCATATCGTTTAGATTTTTGAGAGGCTTAAAGATTCCCGGTAAAGCGGTAAAAGGTTGCTGATCGCCTTATTCCATAACGCAAACTGGTCGCTGGTCAACATCATGTTATCGTTGTTAAATTCCTGCGTCATTATTACCTGGCTGCCTTTTTGCTCGTAAGTGATGTCAAATCCCCATACTTTGTTATGATAGCTTTGGCTTTTGGGCAAATAAGTGAGCTTGTAGCCGTCGGGGATATTAAGGATGGTTACATAGCGCCTGCACGATCTGAAGTTATACGCAACAGGTACTTTTCTTTCGGGATCATCCAGCTTGCCATTCTGGTAAAATTTAAAAAGGTTAAGGTTGAGATAATAATCATCGCCAAATTTCTTCGAATACCCGGGCAATGTAAACGCAGCCGACAAAGATATCTTTTCGGTTGTTTTATTTTTTTTAAAGCTGAACGTATCCAACTGAAATTCGTTCGATCCCCTTGTAAATTCGTCTTTAAAATAATCCCGGAGGTCTTTCTGGTTTTTGTACATCAGCTCGCCGTAGGCATCAATAGCATAATAGCCTGTCAGTTGCCTGTTAACGGTCCCTTTAAGGCCGGCGGGTGTTAATTCCAGCCAGGTGGTATCGCTTATAAGGTTTTTTTCCTTTTCAAGTACGGGCACGGTTATTATTTTGTAATCCTTATCGCTAATGCCTACCATAGCTTCTTTATCCTGTATACCTGCAGACGGGGTACCAAAAATACAGGTCGGGTCTGTTCCGTCTAAAAAAACATATTGCCCGTTAAGCTTTATGGTGCATATCATGTGGTTGCTCACCAGGGGCAATGCCAGGTCGCTGAATTTATAAGGCAGGTCGCGGGTGCCTATCCATGTAAAATGCGCCTCTACCCCGGCGGTATTCATCATTTGGGTAAGTATGCTGGCCATATCCTTACAATCGCCATAGCGCCTGCTGCAAACAAGGCCTGCGTCGCGGGGCACAAACCCGCCCATCCCATCTTCAAAGGCCACATACTTTATATTTTGCTGTACCCACCCATATATTGCCCTGGCCTTACTTTCCTGCGACGAAAGCCCCGCAGTAATTGAATCCACCAAATGTTTTAATTCTGGCGTCACCTGTTTGTTAATGTCTTTTATGTAGCTGTAATTGAGTTGATATAAACCATCTTCGCCGGATAAATAGGGCACGGTATTACCTTTTTCATCCTTATAATTATCGATATAGAAGATAACCTGCGGCGAGAACCACGAAAAATCAGGCGCATCGCTGTAAGATTTTTCTGCCGGACAGTTTTTGTATTGAAAAGTGTAAATTTTACTGTGGTGCTTTTCGTCAATACTTATTGTAATATTGCCGGTATCCAACCCCATCAAACGGTATTTTAACGAAACGTCATCCGAAACGGTAACTTTTAGCTCACTGTTAATAACCGGTACGTAGCTGGCAAAATAAAAGGGGGCAAGCATATGAGGTTCCTTATTAAGCCACGATACCTCCAAATTGCCTACAGCACCCGGTTCAACCGATGGAAAATTAAACTTAGTTTCTTTCACATCGTCATAAAAAACAAAGCTCTCCTTGTCATCAACGGTTTTAAAATCGCTCACCTTCAGTTTTTTATCGCCGGCAGTTCGGGTATATGCTTCGTAAGCTACCAGTTGCTGAAAATCGCTGTGCGAAAAACCATATTCGCCCATATAGGCGGCTGCGTTGCCATTTAAAAACTCAATCTGCTCACTCGAATGGCTTTCCACATAAGGCTGGCCATTCTTCATATCAATATTATATTCCAAAATTTTATTCAGCAGCACAGCCTTCTCTCCCGAAAACTGCTTGCTGATCTCGCCAGGTGTTTGAGCATTCAGCAGCTTCGGAACACACACAGCACACATCAACAACATCAAAGCGCGATGCAATACAAGTTTATTTTTCATTCTTCACCGATATAAGCGTTCCGTAATCGTACACAAGGGTTTTAATCAGTTTACCATTTTCGTCATAATATTTTGTTGGGCCGTTATATTGCCCATTGTCAAACGATATTTCCTTTATCAAGTTACCGTTTTTTCCGTATTCTTTGCAAATTCCGGTAGCATTATCCGTCACATAACGATATTCATATCTCGGTTTGCCATTGCTGTAATATTGCCTCGAAGCGCCCTCACTTATATTGTAGGCGGTTGTATCAATAGAACGCAGCTGGCCATTGGAATAATAATCAGCATCCGATCCATTTTTCAGGCCTTCGCCATAAACACATTCCCTTGATACTTTTCCATTAGGATAAACTGTTTTTAATGATCCGTTTACAAACGCTATCGGTATTTCGGGCACCATTTTGTTATCGGCGCCCAAATATGAATATGACATGGCGCGGCCATTTACAAAATTCACCTGGTAGGCGAGCGTACCATCTATATCATATCTTTTTACAGGCCCCTGTAGTTCATCATCTTTATAAATACTTATATGATTTTTAACGCCCTGGTCGTAATCAATTTTAACGCCGTTCAGCATATCATTGGCATATTCAGTGGTTGATAAAAGGCTGCCATCTTCCTGATATGATTTCCAAACACCGGTTTTACTACCCCACAAATAGTGCCCTTCGGTATCTTTCGCGCCACCGTAGTACCAGGTAGTATAAGTACTATCGAGTGAGCCCATCCTGTAATAACAAACAGTCTCCGGGCTGCCATCAAAGTAATATAATTTATATTCCCCATTGTATTCGCCATTCACATAATTCATTTCGGCCAGGGTTTTGCCATTAGGATATACCAGTTTGTATCTCCCGGAACATTTTGGGAATGAATCAACCCCAATAACGTTTTCACCCTTATCAAATTGCGACAGCCCAAGCAGCCAGCCCTTGTAATATTTTTCTTCCATGGTTTTTTTTCCATCAGGCGTATAACTAACTCTAAAGCCGTCCAGATCGCCGTCCAGGTAATTTGATACCGTTGTTAAACGGCCAAGCTCATCATAATTGTTCCATTGGCCTTCGGCTTCATCGTCTTGCATCCACCCTTCTGTTTGTACCTGCCCGTTTGTATAATAGCTGGTATAATAGCCGTCCTGCTTTCCTGCCGACATGTTTATCTGCGACTTAACCTTACCATTTGCGTAATAAGTAACCGATGGGCCCTCCAGCTCATCGTCTTTATACCCCAACACCTGTGACATTTTGCCCGATGGAAAATAAATAGTGTCGGGCCCTTCAAGCATGCCTTTATCGCCATAAAAGTAGTGCCCATTTTTAAAACCTTCTTCCGACCAGGATATTATTCCAACGTTGCTGCCATTTAACTGTGCCGCGCTTAACTGTTTACCCGCCGGATCAAAAAATGCGGCAGAACGAATGATGCCATTTTCATAAGTATATTTAGAAAGTGGCTTCCCATCTTTATAAAAATAATTTGCCTCACCGTTTATTTTACCCTTTAGCATGGTATAGCTGGCCGATATTTGCCCATTTTCATAGTACTCTTCGTGCGTACCTTCCGCCAGGTCGTCAACAAAATTGCGTTTCTCCTTAGGGTGCCCATCTTCATAATAATAGTTCCAGGCACCTTCAGCTTTATCGTCTTTATATAACCCTTCATATGATAATGGCCCGCTTTCGTAATAAAACTTGTACGGCCCGTCAACCTTGCCATTGGCATAAGTAGTCACCTCTTTTTTGTGGCCGTTGTTGTAATAGTTAGTGTATGGGCCATTAAGCACATCATTAAAATAGCTTGCCAGCAAACGCAAATTGCCATTGGTATAATATTCTTTTTGCTCACCCGATTTTTTATCCAGCTTATAATTAGTAATTGTTTTCAGGCCGCCGCCATAATAATATTCCGTTACCAGCCCTTCTGCCAGGCCATTGGCGTAATGCTCACTGGAAGACAGGTTGCCGTTATTGAAATAATAAATCTGCTCACCTTCCAGTTTCCCGTTAGCATCATGCTGTTTGGTTTTTAATGCGCCGTTAAAAAAATAAAACAGCCAGTCGCCCGTACGCCGCCCGGTTGCATCAAAGCTGCCGCGATTTTTAATATTTCCGGGGGCATAATAGCTTTCCCATTTGCCGGTAAGGTTTTTCCCATCGGCGGTTGCAATTCCCTTTCCAATTAACTTTCCATCTTCAAAAAAATACCGTTCTTTAACCGAATCCCTTTTGCTGTATGTAAGTTCACGGGTGGCGCGTATTAAATTAAAATAGTCTGCTGCATCGTTTACCAGTTGCTCCAATTCCTTACTTTTTTGCTTGTTGTATGCATTGATAGATTTTACATCGGTGCCGGAAAATATATGGTTGATAAACAGCTCGAACCTGCCATCGCTAAATAATTTTTTATAGTACGGCATGTAATACTGCATGTAAAAATCATTGTCGTTTTTATCAAAGTCCAATTTCTCAAAAACAACCTGTATCTGCCTGCTTATGGGGTCATCCAACGAAATGGTGGGCTTATAAGCATTATCGAGGGCTATTTTTGATAGCAGTATTTCCTCAACAGTTTGATAATCCTCGCCGGGCTCTATCGTCCGCTTATTTTTATACTCCATTATCTCATCGGTGCCGTGGGATATGGCGCTCAAAATTTTAATACTGTTCGACCAATATTTGCCTTCGGGATTAACCAGCAGGTAGCCGATAAGACCCAAAAAGCCCGGCACTATTTTCCCCTGCCGCAAGGCAGCGATGCTCAACTGGAAGTGCGCGCTGTACATGTACGGATTGATGAGCAGCGTTTTTTGAAACAATAGTTCAGCATCCGCCGGGCGATACGATTCCAGGTAGGCTACGCCTTTATTATAATATAAATATGAATAAGCCGGATATTTGGCTATCGCCGCATCAAAAACCTTTATTGCTTCATCATGCTTCCCCATTGCGTTCAGTACATTGCCGTAGGTGTTATAAAGGTCGGGTTCATAGTCGCGCTGTTCTTTAAGTGCAAGGCCTTCCTGGCAATATTTAATGGCCTGGTGGTACTGGCTGTCGGCCTCGCAGGTAATAGCCTTAGCGTACAGCGAGTAAACGTAATTGGTATCGCTGCGGCTAACCACTTCCAGTTGTGTTAAGGCGGTTTTGTATTTTGCCGAATCATAAAGCACAAGTGCCTTTTTGATCACCTCGCCCGAATTAACCAGCTGAATTTTTTGTGCCGAAACAATAAGCGGGAGCACACTAAGGATAACTGACAGGAATTTAAAAACCTTCATAAAATGATAAGGACTAAGAATTATGTTGTGGTGAAAATAAAAAGTTTTTACTATAAAGTAAAAACATATTTAAACAATTTAGCGGGATGGTCAGTTACAAGCATGCCAGCCGTAACAAACTGCGCTTACTGCTTTAAATAGCCTGCTTTATTAGTTTTTTTAATATTTTATCGCAGAGGCATTGTTATAACGTATATTTGTAACCCTTACAACTGCCACTGCAACTCAGTGACTGCCACTAAATAAAAATGGGGTCGACCGGAATTGACAGGATGGAGATAAGTAGGTAAGCATGCAGCGCGTTGGGTGAATTAGCGCTTTAATCTGAACGCTCAAACTTACAAATGGCGAAAATAACTACGCCTTAGCTGCCTAATTTAGAATTAGCATAGCTTTTGTCCCGCCGGTTTTCCGTTTCATCGGGTCGGCAACCGGGGCATCGAAAGATGAAACTGGCCTGTTGGTGATGTGAAAAACAGGTAAGATCAAACATCTACGGAAGAAGGTATAGGCGTGTTACTGGCCTTCCCCTTCCCGACAATTTAACAGAACTAAGCATGTAGAAAGCATACCTTATACCATGTTTGGACGAGGGTTCGAATCCCTCCGGCTCCACAAACATCCGAACCGCAGGGTCCCTTCGGAGACCCTGCGGGGACGGGAAAGTTGAAAAGCGTATATTTATTTGGCATTTTCTATTTATTTGTTGCCAAATAATTTTCCAATTGACTCATAAATTTTTTATATTTATAAAAACAAACTAAGTCATGCTGTGCTACGTCCATCGCTTTAGTCAAATAAACCTTCGCTTTTTCAGTTTCCCATTGATTAAAATATCCTAGAGCAATTAGGTGTAAATATTTGTGTGTAGTGCCCTCAGGTTTAGACATTATAATCAATTTGATTCCTTCATTTGCTAATTCTCTAACCCGACTTTTTTTGAGCATAGCTTTTATTGGATCTAGCTCTCTTTTATTTTTAAGATAGGAAGACCAATTTATTAGAAATTCGGCTGTGAATAATATAATCGGTTTTGTATCCGATATCTGTAATAAATCTTGACAACATTTATAGGCACTGTCATAATCGGGAAAATCCAATAAAGTGTATGTCGATGCTAATGCAAGCAATATATTTGCATCCCGCTTATGTGTTTTAACTATTTCGTTATCAAGTTCCTCTAAAATTCTTATAGCTTGGATAAAGTCGTTCTTTCTATCCCGCAGGTATAGTGCATAATGATATCTAAGTAAAAGTGATCCCGGTCGCTTACTTATCTCACTTTTAAGAAAATATTCTGCATAAGTAAAGTCGCGATTCTCTAAATAACTATTAAAAATTTCTGTAATCTCAAATTCTTCAACTACATAATCCATCTTTTTTTCCAACGTAAGATTCTTAGCGATATTAGATCGAATATGACTGGTAACCTCTGAATTATCGTTAATAAGGCTTTTAACTAACAATCCAACTTGCGTGCTTACTTTATATTTTTCTTCAATTCCAATGTTAATTTTATCAACGCATTGAAAATTAAGTAGAGTTGGTAAATGTTTGTTAATATCATTTATGGGCCTTTCTAAAATTACTCCAATTTGTCTTGCTGAAATCGGTTCATTTAGGATTTCCAATAGCAACAAAATGTGTAAATAGCGTTCATCTTTTTTTAAATGCGAGAGTATTTCCGAGTAACTAAACTTAATTACTTCATTGGACTCTTCCGAAAGGCCATGCAAAATTTGGCCGAGCGATACCTGAAATTCATAAATTTGGCCTAAACAATGTTTTATAACAATTGGAATTCCTGATGTAGCGTCATGTATTAATTTACACTGTTCAGCAGTTAGAGGAGCCAAAGAGTTTTTATATCTTTCGTAAATACTATCTATTAGCAATTTAGATTCACGCAAATCAAGACCGTCTAATTTAATTTGATAATATCCACTTGGCACAAGTTCTCTAGAAGTCAAAATCACCTTAAAATGAGTTGGAAAATGTTTAAGGCGCTTTTTAACGTCCGTGCCAAAAAAAGAAAGTATTTTGTTTGTTTCCGCTTTCGGTACGGTTTCAAAATTATCCAGAACAAGTAATACTTTATGTTCTTCTACTAGTTCCAGGAAAAGTTCCTTTAATTCGTCTAAATCGTATTCATTAACGTCTTCGTAGTCAAAGAACCGAAGTATTATTTGTAAAATATTTTCTAGTGATTCAAATTGCTGGGGATTAGTAATAGTAGCGTTCTGTTCCCAATGGTAAAAATTTAATTTTGCTGATACCCAAATTATGTTGTTATATAACACATTTTCAGGATCTGCTTGATTAAAAAGCTGTTCACTTAGCTGAATTAATAATGCAGTTTTCCCTACTCCACCTGGACCATATAGTATTCCGTTTTCATTAGGAATTTCTATTATTTCCTCTCTAATTTTATTTATTTGCTTTTTCCTTCCTATAAACTGCATAACTCCCTGAGTCGGAATATTAGCTTTAACTTTATTATGGGGATTATATTTAGGTAAAACTTCAGCCCAAAATAATGCCTGAGAATTAGCTGAAGACGAAGTTTTGAATACAGTTCTATTAAATTTCTTCTTTGATGGAACTGTAAAGGTTTTATCATCTGCTATGGAAAAATATTGATAGCCAGTTGCCTTGGTCTTTTTATAAAAATAAATTTTTTTTGCTTTGAGCAGGATAAATGGAAAAAGATCAATTGATTTCCTTTTACCGGATGCTTCCGTTAAAAGAACTTCAGATCTCTCGTTCCATTGATTTTCATACCAGTCCTCCAATTCAATGTTTTCTTCGCTTTCATTTATGCTCCCTAAATGAAAAGTTATAGTTCGAATAGCAATCATTTTGGTTTCACCGTTTGAGAATATTTTATCTATAATTTTTAAATCATAGCGGTAAGCTAATAGAGGTGAAAGATGGTTGATAAGAATTTTAAAAGCATCGCGCCATACTTGAATATTCAATCGTTGCTTCAAGTGAGTATCTTCTATCAGATTGCCAATATTTACTAAGTGTGAAGATGAGTTACGAAAAGCTATAAAATCGTTGATAATTGTCAACAATTGCCTTTTAGACGTTTCCCTGTTTATTACTTTGGCCTTGCCCTCTTTAACCTCTTCGATTGCATCAAAGATGTCGGTCAAATCATTGAGGTATATCCCAATATTACCCATTAGAATTGTCTCATTGAGCTTTTCCTTAGCTTTAATCAATTCTAAAGGTGCGGTTTCATCTATCAGATGAAAGCAGGCTCGCGCCAAACTACTATGTGTCCCAAGCGATGGTGCAACAAATTTGTTTCTTAAAGTTTCATTAATAGGCTTTGTTTTTTTACGATATTCTTCCGACTCCTTAATTAACCGATCCTCGTAAGTTCGGATTGTTAAAGCTGAGAACATTTGGAGTGAAAATTCGAAAAGATTTATTGTCGCATTAAATATATCTGTAAATTGTCTATTGTCGGATCTGCTATCATCTAGAACTTTGGTCATAAAGCTGACCATACCAGGAAATAGATTTTGCTCTTCCATAATTGATTTTAAAGGTTAGGTTTAAAATACTATATATTATTTTCTAGTATTATAGAATAATGATTTCCTTTTAAATGTAATAATATTTTTATAATATACTTATAGGAAACGTGTTTATAAAAAATAATTACAGTGCTAATCAAATTTATTAGTATTTTAGTATAAAAATCGTTCTCTAAAATCCGGTAAAATTGAATTAATCTAAAAGGCTACCATCGAGGCTATCACTTTTGGAGCTGGTTCAAAAAACCTCATTTAAACGTTAAAAACGCACTTTTTCGCTGGGAAAAAGTCTTTAAAATAGAGCCTCCGGCTCCACAAACTTCCTTACCGCAGGGTCCCTTCGGAGACCCTGCGGGGACGGGAAATGATCTCAATTAACTTCTTGATTGTTAATAATGAGTTTTGTATCAGGCATTAACTTGCGTATCCTGTCGGTTTCGGCGGCTGTAATATCGCCATGTATTTTAAACTGCTGCACTTTTATATTCGCCATTTCGTCGGGAATAAGCACACCATTGGTAAAATAAATCTCTAACTGCTTTATCGGCCCTATATGGAAAAGCTCAGGCGGAATTGTTTTAACGCGCAGCATAATGCCGCCCCAATTATCTGGCGTATTTTGCTGTTTTAATTTATCGACCAAAGGCTGACGAATGTTTGCAGTATCTTTTTTTCTAATCATCCAGCCAATTTCGGGCCGAAGGCCAAATGTTCTGTCGTTCTGCCTTAAGCCAACAAAGCCAGCCCATAATTCAAGCGGGGTTTTAACAAAATTACCTGCGCCATCGCCCAATTGATATTCCAGGTCAACTTTTACTATCTCGTTAGGCAGGCCGCCTGTTCCTATAATCTCCTTTAAGCCCATGCGTTTGCCGTCTTTATCATATGGAAAAAACTTAACTATCCACCCATCAATAATGGTAGGCGAACCGCATTTACCTTCCGAGTGATATTTGAACATATCTTTCCAAAAATTTTGGTCAACTTTACCCTGCGATGCTTCTTTAAATTCTTTCAATAAAGGTTCAATTTCATCAATCCACCAATTAAGTTTGTATTTTCTCAATGCCGCGGTTTTGTTTAAAACACGCTGCCAGTCTTGTGGGGTGCCTTCTAAAGTTATTTCTGGTATTCCACAGCCTATTCTAATCACTATAAAATCAAAGTACGATTTTACAGCGTTCATCAACGTAATTTGCGAAGCCACCCTGGTAACCGGCGTAGTAGTGCTAAAATCTGCAGTTAAGGCAATGGTGAGTTTTTTACCTGTATGAGTGGCTATTTGTTTGCTAAACTCAGGGAAAACCTCGGCCCACGGGCTTTTTGGGTCATCCAATCTTATCTTGTCGTTTCGTACAACTAAACATGTTTTTCCATCAAAATCAACAAATAATTTACGCAGCTCTCCACTATTGTTGTTAACGTGGTTAGCAAAACCCTGGGTAATGAGCAGCCACACCATATCCGGCGAAAGCGTAAACGGACGGTGATCGGCGTAAGCGGCATACATGCCTTCAAAAAACGGGTGATAACCACGTGCTACCAGGCTATCGTTAACCTCACTTTTAGCGATGATGTTAAATGAAGGGTCGGTATGCGGCTCGTTTAATGGATATCTTGATACGCCGTTATCCAGCCGGATAAGGTCTTCAAGTATCACCCGGTAATCCTCAACTTTCAAAAGTTTTTCTGGCGGTTTCAGGTCCTCAACCTTAAAGGTTATACTCTTTTGCGCATAACAGGCAAGCATGTTAACTAATAAAAGCGCGGTAATATAAAGTTTTCTCATTAATGTTCTGTTTTAGGTTCAGATGCAGCGGGGCATCATATTCCACAAATAAATTTAGAAAAAATGACTGGTTATACATTGCTAATGCACAGTAGGAGCTGTTAATATTATTAATCGTTGTTCATCGCATCAACTGCATCAAGTAGATATTTTGTTAATAGCAAAAAATCTTCATTTTCAAGCATAAGGGAATGATTGAGTTCTAATTCAATCCCCCCGCGTCCACTGAAACAGCCCTCAGATTTATTTCTGAGGGCTGCTGTTTTATATACCAACACATAAAACTCATTTTCCAACCAACCTATCCATACAAAGGAATGTGCCTATGCCTTTACCCTTGCATTCTATAATCATTGTGAAGTAACCTTTGCCGGTCTGCGTGATATATACATCTAATGGCCTGATTTGTCCATGTCAGGCACGTATTCCACGAACTAATTTTGCCTGCTAATATTCAACCCGTCATTTACAATGAGGATAATGTTAAATAAACTGAAAGCTGGCAGCACAACCGAAGTACTTAAAGATGAAAATATTGTGCTGGTTCGCATATTGGGAGCGGCGGCTTTACTGGTTATGTTCCAGGCCTATCTTGTGGCGCCGCTTATCCCTGCGTTAACACGCGATTTTCATGCAACCCAATCGTTAACGGGCCTGGCTATTCCGGCATTTACCATTCCCTATGGGCTTTCGTCCTTATTTTATGGCCCGATGTCTGATCGCTTCGGCAGAAAAGCGGTTATATTAAATCTTTTGGGGTTCCTCACCTTATCAATTATCCTGCTGGCCTTTAGTAAAACCGTAATTGAGTTTTTAGTGATCCGTGCACTGATCGGAATTGCTACCGGTGGTATAGTCCCCATCTCCGTTGCACTGATGGGCGATATTTATCCTTATGAAAAAAGAGGCAAGCCAATAGGCTTATTATTCGCCTGTATTGCGGGCGGTATGACGTTTGGTTCCACCCTTGGGGCTTATCTTAACCCGCTGATAGGTTGGCGGATGGAATTCGTCATCACCGGAATATTAAGTGCCGCACTATTTCTTACCGGTTTCTTCAAACCGGGGATTTTCGTTGTTCAGCAGGTAAAAGTTTCCATAGGGCTAAAAAACATTATTAAAAATTCGGTGGCGCTTTTAATCAGTCGCGATGGCAAAAAGGTATATAGCTATATTTTTTTAAACGGCATTTTTCATTCGGGTATTTTCGCCTGGCTTGGCTATTATTTCACCGTTCAATACCACCTTAACGACCAGGGCATAGGCCTTGCCTTACTGGGCTATGGGTTGCCCGGCATGCTGATGGGCGTGGCTATCGGGAAAGCTGCCGACCGTTTCGGACGGAAAAAAATAATCCCAATGGGCTTAGTCGTCGGCGCTGCTATGGCGCTGATACTGGCTTTTAAAATACCGCTATGGGTGGCCGGCATTTCTGTTGCCATATTATCGTTGGGATTTGATATGACCCAGCCATTATTTGCAGGAATGATCAGCGGCCTTGGTAATAACTCATCGCGGGGGCAGGCGATGGGGCTTGGCTCCTGCCTACTTTTTTTGGGCTACGGAGCCGGTGCAATTGCTTTTCAGCTATTGCTCAATGCCGGTATCAGTGATGCCCTTATCATATTTGCCGTACTCGAGCTGATACTGGCTCTAATTGTGCGTAAATCTTTTAGAAATCAATCTTAATCACCTATCCGCCGGTGCTGCTGAGAAGCTAAAAATCTCTGCATAAAATGTTAGCGTTAGCTAACCAGTTACCTACTAAACCGGATGCCATCTTCAATAATTGGTCAAGGGTACCTATAAGTGGCCCTGAACTTAACAGCAAACTTCAAACGCCAAAAAAATATTACAAACAATATTTTGTAATACTAATAAGTATTCCTACATTATCAACAATTAAAAGCATAAATCTAATCGCCATTTTAACATAAATTCAACCAAAAAAAACCTTATGGCAACTACCGATACTGCCCCAGTTCCAGTTTCCCACGATATTAATTATCTGGCAAAATTACACGACACATTACGTACGTCTTTAAAAGATTTTAAGGCACAGGCAAAAGCCTCCGAAGCGGGGTTAAAAAATTTAAAAGATGTTGATTCATATGATTCAAATAACCTGGCCGAGTGGAAACCGTTTGTAAGCAACGGCCTTAAAGATTACCAAACCCTACAGGTAATAAATGAGGATATTATAGATATAAACCTGAGCGTACAGAATACGGTAAGCCTGGCAAACGCTTCTTCCGCCGGAGCAACCGATACTGCCGTAAAAACTGCTGCTGCTGCAAAAGCGCTCGATACGGCGAACTTCTCTGTCGCCAAATTAACCTCCGACGTGGCATCTATATATGCTAAACTGAATTCTGAAGATAAGTATTCTGAAATGACCATACTTTGCGCTGCTGCATACGAGCGTACGCAGGAGGCGGCTAAAATGGCCGAACGTGCAACAGTTGCTGTTTTACATTCTTCAATTGAAGCTGCAAAATCGCAGGCATTCTCTGTGGCGTCTATAATTAAAACGGCGGCGGCGGCCAGTACCGACCTTGCCGGTTCATTTGCAGCCGATACGCTGGCCGCACAGGAAAACGCAATTAGCAGCTATCAAACTTACCTTGATAAGGTTACTACGAAATCAGCAGATGATGTTAATGTGGTTATTGCGGCCAATGAAAATATCACACTGAATTTGATTGGCGGAACAGGCGATTTTGCATTTTTATATGAGCAGGTAACGCCAAAACCCCATCCCCATAAACTGCCCGCCGGCGAAAAAGAAAAAAAGATAGTTGAAAAAGAAATAGCACAGTCGGTTGCCGGGGAGCCGGATGCAAAATAGGGCGATAGACAATTAAGTATAAAAACATTCACAATAAACCATAAAAAGCAAAATGGCACTTCACCAGGGTTACACAGAAGAAAAGTCGAAAATCATTGCAGAACTTCATGAAAATGTAGACGCTGCAGCTGCGGCATTAAAATCTACAACGGTAGAAGCAGCAAGCAAATTAAAGCGCTTTACCGATCTGAATAACAAATACACCCAAAATGAGACCAATAAAGTAAGTGCGCAAAAAGGCCATCATCTTTATGAGGTTTTGTTGCATACTGTATCGCATACTGAAGCAAACAGCAAGCATGCCGTAATACAATCTCAAAAAATATATGAGAAAGTAACCGAGCAGCTAAAGTTGGCCTACGATAGCGCACTGATTACTGTTGATGCAGCGCATATCACCATGGAGTTAACAAAGATGATAACCAAAACAAAGGTTACCCATAAATTGCTATCAGACTTGCTGACCGCAGATGTTAAAAATGCAGAAACCGATGCCCAGGCAGCAGTAACCGATACTATTGCTGCGTTATCGACTTCTATAACCGCTGCACAATCGGCCATTAGTTCAAATGAATTTATGAAAGAAACCCAGGCCTCGCTGGGCAAATTGGTAGAAAAACTTAAAACGGACAATCTACAGTCGGGCTTAAAAGGGAAACTCGACCGATATATTGAAGAAATTAAAGAACGGGGCCTTAAAATGGAACACAGTAGCAAACAGGCAGAAACAGATTACAACCGGGCAAATGAAAAGCTCGCAAACGCGAATGCTTATTTGACGTTAACGCAAGCTGCTTATAATGCTGCATTAGTGGCTGTGAATTTGGGTTCGTAGCATTTTAAGGAGGCTGTATTTAGCGGTTGATACCTCTCCGGCGGGCGAAACATGCCTAAGCATTAGCAATTATTTCTATCGATGGCTTTTTTGCCGCTATCTTATTTTTGCCGCCAGGTGGTGTGTACCTGTTTATTCATCCATGAAAAATTAATTAACGAAATACTCCAGGGCAGGTAATCCAATAAAACATCAAAGGCCATTTGCTCTACCGTTAAATAAATGGCATCTTCACTAAAAACCAGTTTCCCCCTTCGCTGCAAAAACGACACCCTTAGCCCTTCAACACTGGTATTGCCAATAGTGCTCCATTCTTTGATGATATGCTCCAATAAGCCTTCGGCTATATCTTTCTCTTCCGGTAGCATTAAAGATTGTTGCCGGTAAGTTTCTTTAACCGGGAACCCGCATAACAATTTAATGAACGCCAGGTCGTACTCATAGTGTTCCTCGTTACCCGTTACCAGGAACTGCAGGGCATGAATAGCTTTTAGCTGTGCCTGCTTATTTTTTTGTTTAATGCCTTCCAACAGCGATAGTTTTTCGAAATATGCCGGAATGAAAGGCGCGGCGAGTACTATGCCTGCGTTATTGACATACATTTCGGTTAGGCTATCCTCTTTCTTGTCTGAATAATCAGTATCATCTTGCCGGATTAACTTTGAATTTTCCCGGTCGACAATTGTTCCTAATGATGTTTGCTGAAGCTGCTCTTGCAAAGTGAATTTTACTACCCTAAGCGCAGACTGAAGTTCGTTATGGCCGCCATTTCTTTTTATAGACACGAGTAAGTGATTAACCAGGACATATTCTTTTATCCCTATGTGCCTGCTGAGCGCTTTAACAACTGCCCTTACATATTCAACATAAACATATTCTTTTAGCTGGATAAAATGTTCGAAAGTAGTTATCCAAAAGGCCTCTTTTAAACCGGTTTTGCCAGTGATGGTTTTTAGCGAAAAAAACGCCGTCATCAGCTGGTGTATATCTTTTTTTATTGATGGTTCATAACCAGGTCGCGTAAAAAGCACCAATCGTATAAGTATCCGGCTACTCATGCTTGCAGATAAGGCTTGATAATTGTTTTTATCAGCTAAAATCTTAAAAGCTTTTTTACGGGCACTTTTAAAAGCATATTGCTGTAAGTTTTGAAGGTATTTAAAATAGTGGCCGGCTGCTTTTTGTTTAGGCCATTGATAATACTGAAGCAGGTATATCAGGTCTTCCAACCGTTGTTTTTCTTTGCCGGGCTTGGGCGGTTTACTTACCTTAGGCAGAGTTATATGGGATAAAACTACTATAGAATGATAAAATATATCACCTGCACCGGCGGCATTTTTATCTTTTATATACTTTTTAAGTACTTCTAACCCCGGGAGCATCAATTTGCTATCCGGGCTGCCATGCTCCGCAATTAATCGTTGGAGCAAATTCACAGGCCCACCGGCACCATCGCGTCGTAATTGAAAAAAAAACGACAACATAACTGTTTGCCAAACCCGCGCTGCGGCCGGGCCCTGGATAGCTTGTTGAATTAAAAGCCTGTTGGCAATGATGATTCGTTCCATCCGGGGATTTACCACATTTGCCAATAACATCCTGAATTCCGTCTCATTTGTGAGCGAGGTTATATTGCTGATAATAGATGGATCAGGGGGAAGTGCCTTTATTTTCTTTACCAGGATGGCAAAGTTGTCCCGATATAAGCGCCTGAATACTTTTAACAGGCTATTGCGTGATGTGGGGGTTATCCACCACAGGTATGTTCCATTCAGGATAAAAAAATAAAGGGCTTGCCAATCGCTTTCGCCTGCGGCTTCGGCCATCGAGGTTTTAGCCTGAAGCTGTGATGAAGGTGAACTGCCCGCATCAGGCAAATACCTATGGTTAAATGAATATGTTATATCTACTAAAAATTGCCGAAACCTGGTCAGCGCCCTTTGATTATTCTTAAACCGTTTGAATAAAACAGCAACTAAAACTACATTTTGCTTTATTAACTGGTCAAATGCGCGTCGAAGTTCAAGTCTCTCTGCTATAACAGGATAGCTTTCGGCCCTTAAAAAATATCGGGCAAACGCTTCAATTTCTTCAATATACGCCCTTTTAAATCCCGGATAATCTTGCTCCTGCTGTGTAATCCACTCACCGGCCCCTGGCAGTGTCAATAATATTTTTGCCGTATTCTTCAGTCGTTCCTGCTTTTTAAGCTCCCCGGATAATACTGATACAAGATAAAGTTGACGGAATATTGATTCCTTCATCCCGGCACCGCGCTTATTACTTTGTTGCAGTAACTTTTTTAATGCTTTGGTTTCAGCCGGTTTTCCATTTGCCTGCAATATCATTGCCATCAAAAACCCGCTATCGGCTTTTATAGCGTCAATAAATACGGCAACAGGGCTACTCTTTTTATCTCCGTCCCCCAATGGTACCCATTCGCTCGCCGCATCAGGCAAATACCTGTAGTTATTAAATGAATATATTATATCTAATAAAAATTGCCGAAACCTCGTCAGCGCTCTTTGATTACTTTTAAATTGTTTAAACAGCGTATCAACTAAAACTACATTTTGCTTTATTAACTGATCAAATGCGTGTCGAATTTCAAATCTCTCTGCTATAACAGGATAGCTTTCGGCCCTTAAAAAATATCGGGCAAACGCTTCAATTTCTTTATTATATGCACTTTTAAATCCCGGATAATCTTGTTCCTGCTGTGCAATCCACTCACCGGTCCCAGGCAGTGTCAATAATATTTGTGCCGTATTCTTCAGTCGTTCCTGCTTTTTAAGCTCCCTGGATAATACTGATACAAGATAAAGTTGACGGAATATTGATTCCTTCATTCCGGCATCGCGCTTATTACTTTGTTGCAGCAACTTTTTTAATGCTTTGGTTTCAGCCGGTTTTCCATTTGCCTGCAATATCATTGCCATCAAAAACCCGCTATCTGCTTTTATAGCGTCAATAAATGCCGCAACAGGGCTACTCTTTTTATGTCCGTCCCCCAATGGTGCCCATTCGCCCGTTTGTATGAACAAGGAAATATCCTCCAAAACCGTTTCATCGGCACCTGTTAATTCATTCTTGCGGGATATTTCTAAATCTTTATTTACTGCAGCCCTTTCGTTTGCTGGCTTTAAATCGGCATCATCATCCTCAAGAAACTGCTGTAGCCGGTAAGTTGCCGTCTTATTCTTTCTAAAAAGGCCGAATAATTCCGCAACAAAAAAGGGGCTTTCGCGGGTAACCTGGCGGAACATAGCCGGGAAATTAAAGTGGAAGGCAGGATCGGGCCAGAATTCATCCGTAGATAAATATTGAATTATTTGTTCAATTTCTTTATCATGTGTACGTTTAAAAACCTCCAGTTCCTTTTCCTGCAAATTTATCCATGCTAAAGGAACGATCATTTGAACAAGCCGGGATGTGTAGCCAGCCATTTTGCCCCCTTTTGCTTCGGCTGTAGTTTGCGCCGATAACAAGTATAATTGCATAAACAAGGTATCTCTAATAGTGGCATCATCAGTTACAGCGCCGAGCAATAATTCTTTTACCCGCTCTAACTCATCCGTAGTGCCGCTGAGCCGCTGCAATATCAATGGCAGCCAAAGTTTCTCATATTTTATCAAGCCGGTTATAAATGCGGTTAACCGGCCGCCTAAATCTACAGCAGTTGGCGGCCATTTTCCTTTTATGATGAAGAAATACAGCATATCGATCACTTCGGCGTAGCCAGGATCAGGGGCTAAAACGGGTTCATTATCATTGGGTTGGCCGGTTAACCAATGAGTACCGGGCAAGGGTTGATGATTTTGACCAACAATTGGCTTTTGCGGTTGTACCAACTCATTTAAAACAGTTTTTTCAAAAGTTGTTTTGCCAGGGCCCTGCATTGGTTGCAGCAGGTGCAAAAAAGGCAGTACAGCGGTTTCAACCACTTTGCCGGCAGCAATGTAATTTAGCAAAAGCAACCAAACATGGTTATTCCGGGAGTTTTTGCCCGCGTAGTTAACTGCCCGGTTAAGTAGTCCCGAAAACACCGGTAGATATTCCATTACAAGGTTCTTGATAACCATGTCGGAAAAATTCCAGGCTACCCGCTTCCTGGCATTTAAATCGTTGCCGATTATACTGATAATCTCCAAAATACCCGGCTGTTTACGCTGTAATATCCTCAGGAATACATTTTCCAGTTGGCTCCCGCCCTTATAAGCGTCTGCCCAAACCGGCAAATAGCCATATTGAAGATAGTTGCCAAGCACCAGCAGATCGTCATCGGCAAAAATGCCCTCAGCCCGCTTTCCCTGTTCACCGCTATGTACGTATGGGATGTATTTAAATATCTCCTCTTCTATTTTGGCGATAATAACCCCTATCCATTCTTCGTCTGTCTGGCCTGCGAAAAGCGGACCAGTATCGATTTCAATGGAATTAACCTTAATAACTATGTCGGTGTTGAAATACTTGCTGAATAATTTATCTAAACTCGCAGGCAATTGATAGTTGCAGATATCGCTCCACCTTTTTTGTAATGCCGCTGCGGAATGTTCATCGTCATAATCAATTAACAGGCTTTCCTTATAAATATAATGGCTGGAGGAACTCATTTATTCATATTGTAAACTGAAATACGTTAACGCGAACGGTGTAAATTAAGAAATATAGCCAGCCATTTATTAGCTTCAGTCTTTTTTGCATCGGTTATCGGATGTGCCTGGTGCAATATCCAATCATAAAACAGCTTTTTGAATTCATCTGCAACCAGTACCGAATCCTTATCAAAAAAGATAATATTGGGCCACAAATGGGCCGGGCATAAACGCCCTATGCTTTCACTGATATATTGCTTATAGTTGGCTTCATTGAATTCCTTATTATCAAGCAATACAACAAATGATACAACAGACTGATAAAAGCCCTCGGGCAATGAATTTATTTTTTCAGCTGTTTTTAATAAACAATGCTCTATAATAAAAAAAGACTTAACAACATGGGCTGTTTTTCTGTTGCCTTTTTTTAAATTGAGCAAATGCTGCATTTTAAGTTCGATGCCTGTAAAATCCGATTGAACAACTTTCTTATCTTCAATCTTATATCCAGGCGCCTGTGCTTTGGCTGAACTGTATTGAGGAAATATCTTAAGCAATTCCAGTTTGGTTTTATGGTTCCAGTCTGGTAAATCCTGTGCATCTAATTCATTATCCTTTTTAAGGTCTGAAGAAATGATGCTTTCTGCGAACCTGGCTAATACGTGATTTAAAAACAGGTTGCTGCGCTGGGCGTTTTTATCGGGAGTATTTACCTGGTTCTCCAATTCGTCAAGATAACTTTTATCTAATATCTTGTTCATACCTATATAATCGGTAATAGGTTGTACAAAATATGACTTATTTCCTGAGTTTAAATTAAACAAATCCTTTGCCCCGGCCAATTGTGCGAGACTGTTAGCCATATGTTGTTCAAAAAACGACAAATACGCTTTCAACTGCAGGATACTTGCCCGTCTTTCCTGTGATACACCTCTCTCTACATATTGTTTGTTTAGCCCGTAGATGTAAGGGAATTGATTTTTTATAGAGTAATAATTGGCCACATCGGTGTATTTGCCGTTTGGGATAGCAATATCCATAGCTTCCGGGCCGGTTTGTAGCGGATACGGGCTTACCTTTTCATCCTTTTTGTTATAATAATTAGATTTTACATACTTAATTAAAGGGAACAACCGCACATTGGTTGAATAGAGCATTAGCTTATCTATGGTAGTCTTAACGTCGAGAATTGCCACCGAGTCGTCCGGGATAGTTATTGTGTTTAACAAATTGTCGGTACCGCTTTGGGTCACAAAGCTTAATTCCTCTATATCGTGCACCTGTGGTATTGCGATGATCTCTCTTAGAACCTGGCTGATACGTACTTCCGTTACCTTGTCAACCAAACCGTCTTTAGGTATAAAACCCCGGGCCGGCGCCGGGCCCAGGAAAATATCTTCGGTGTGGCAACCCGCACCTATCATTTCATTAAGTGTATTTAACTTAACCGGGGGAGTAATTAAGGCGTTCAGGCCATTAAGGATGTTTTCGGCGATGTTTTCCAGGTTGGCGGCCTTGCTAACCTGTATCTTACCGGCAATGGCGATCAATTGCGGTTTTAATATTTTAACCGAAGTAAATACTTCTGCTAAATTCCGGTTGCTGTTTAAAAAAGAGATTATTTCTTTTTCCTTTTCCAGCACCTCATGCGGATTGGTTATAACCGTACGCATGGCAATCAGTACTTCATATTGGGCCTTTACCGGCATATTTACCCATGCATTATTAATTTCAGGAAACTTACCGATCAGTAACCTCCTGTAATCTTCACAGGTTATTGCTTTGCTGGATAATATTTCGGCTGCCGTGAAGAAAAAATTTTGCCGCCCATTAATTGACCCGTCATTGTTGCAAATAATGTCTTTGACAGGCAGGTTGGCTTTTAAGCCTATCTCGGTTAAAGCATAGGCCAATTGCTCCAGTATAGTTATACCAGGGTCATGCTCATTATAATCCGTCCAGTATTCACCGGCAAGTTCTTTAATGATGCCCATCCCGGTTTTTAACAAAAAACTAAAGTCTTCGCCAGGGTTTAGGTTCAATGTTTTGGGTATGCTTTCCGATATTGCCATTATACAGTTAATCCATGGTTATCCCTTGATGCCAATACTGTCCAGGGTTTATTTTCATCAATTATATTGTCATATAAATTACTATTATCCTGATCAAACGGCAGGGTCTTAAAAAATCTGTAATAACCGTTTTCTTTCTCCTCCGATAAAGTTATCGAAGTAAGTACAGCACCGTCAACATAATCACACCGCTCAATAAAACTTAATATATTGAAACCGGTAAGCTTTCCTTTAATATTGTAACTGATGCCATTGTCTATCCACGGTGATAAGAAATTACATAAAGCCCCGTTAAGTGTTTTCAGGTAATGGCTGGCATCTAATCCCGCTTGAAAAGTCACCTTGCAGTTGATCTTTAAAAAAATATATGTCGGGTTTACCACACTGATCGTAGCTGCGGGCGACGCACAGCCGGCCAGGAAATCGCGCATGGCGGTTAATTGATCATACGGCAGCCGGGGAGCACTTGCATTTACCTGGAACGCCGTATCATCCAGGCCCGGAATAACAACAACGGTTACATTACCGGGGCTGATTCCGCTTTTTAAAGCTGCCGTATGATTCAGGCACCGCACATAATAAAGGTTAGGGTATTGTTGTAACAGGAGCCGCTCATAATCCCAACTTGTAACAGCTCTTTGTTTATGGTTAAGCCTTTCCGCTATTCTTAAATAGAAAGAATTATCTGTATCGCCATTAGTGCCACCGAATGAAGCGACTGTTTGAATGATCTTTTTCACTGCGGGAAGGCTATTAACAAAGCCTGTTATCCCCCCGGCAGGGATTGGCTTTAACACGGCAGGCGCATCACCGGCATTTACAGGCATTAAACGCGTTGCCGATACGGCCTGCGCGCTTATACTATCGATATTACATACCAGGGGCGAATAAGATACCAGGCTGCCCCGTATCCAATAAGCGCCTCCCTGCGCATCATTTTGCAAGATCATACCAGCAGGCAGCGAAAATTCAATAACATTGGTTTGGGACAGCTGCGCGGTCCTATCAACCGGTTTATCCTTTACGCTAAAATCCAGCCAACCGGCATCGGAAAGATATTGCCAGTTTATAGCGGGTGTTTCGGGCAAATTATCAATAGCAGGCTTAAGGTTCACCTGCACTAAAATAGCGGCCGTTTCGGGCAATTGCACATTTTGCAGCCCTATATAGCAATAGGCCTGATCATTATAAACCGGGAAAACAGGCAAGCCCAGTGCGGGTTTGGTGGCAGGCGGATAGGCCCGGTAGGTATTGAAAAAGTCGACATAAAAAAATTCAAGCTGGCCGCTGCCCAAAAAAACATCAGCGGTCATATCCGCTTCATAATCCACCGTTATCGTTTTTAACACCGGCGTGAACGGCATATTAGGGTAGTTCTCAAAAGTATCTGCTGTTTTTTTCGTATCATGATTCTTGGCCTGGAGGATAAGCTGGCCCGCATTATGAAGCATTACGCTATTCACTTGCTGAGCATACAAGTCGTTCAAAAATCCATGATCGGGCCTGGTGAGCTCAATTGTAAAGAAACCGTTTTTATTATTTTCATCAAAAACAAGGTTTCCGGCATCTGCTGCTGCTTTATCCAAAACAATAGGGCCGCTTAAAACACTTTGTGATTTTTTGTTTGTATTGGGGCCTGGGTTAAATAAATTAAAGTCAGGCTGCCCGTCAGCAGGCTGAACCCATTTATTTGTCGAAGGCCAGCTTATTTTAGCCCTGAAACTGTCGTTTGCGATAGGTGGAGTAACATTGGTATAACCTGAATAGTAGTCGGCGAAACCGGCAGCAGGCAAATTGAACCAGTCCATATTAACGGTTAAGCTGGTTAAATTCTTATTGGCAAATTCATTGCTTCCCATTGCAAGGTAGGCATTAACGGCAGGTGCGGGGCCAAAAGGCTGGAACGGCTTTGTCGCGTCGATTTTGCCATTTATGTTGTACAGGCTGAGGTTTTGCAGGCCGGATACCTTTACACAAATGACGATACTTTGAATAATCAGTGTACTAAACAGGCTGTAAGGGAAATGGGGGTTATCATTATTCAAAACAAATTGAAGGAGCGGCAAACCGGTATTAAAACTATTGCCCAGTACGGCTGAATTATAGTTAACCAGGGGCTGATCGGCCAAACCCAAATTGATGCCCATGGTTATTACACCTTTACTGTCATCGTAAGTACAACTGGGCGATTTACAGGATATCCAGCCTTTGGGGCCGCTTGCCGATACCACAAATGCATTTGCAAACCAAGGCACAAAATCGGCAGCTGCCAATGCCGTGACACCCATGTAGCTTTTCAGAAATGTTTGCATCAGGGCCACCGAGGCCGGGCTTAGATGAATGCAGATGGTTATTTTCCTATCACCTTCCTGCAACAACAAAACAGGCGAGGCTATAGCAAAACCGGTAGGCTGCGTGGTCATTAGCTGCTGGCTTACAGGCTCGCTACTCTCGTCATATCCAAATGGAGGCCATCCCTTTGGCAATGCAGCTACATCTGCCGTGGCTATTTGCGCCGAAAATATATTGGATACCAGGTTCGTTTTGTTTTGTTCTATCCTTGCAAAATATAAACACCTTAACTTGCTGACTATGATTTGATTTACAACGATACTTTTATCGGTTGCAAAAACAACAGGCGATCCGTTTTCATCTTTGCCGGCATCTAATTGTGTGCCGGCAGGTATAGCCACGTCAGTAATACCTTTTGCCAGCTCAAAACAAACAAATACATTATCGGCCGTAGCAGCCTTTTTCTTTAGGTTCAACACCTCCTTATAATAAAAATCAAGGTGTTTTTGTGCGAAATTATTTATCAGCGCCTGCGGGTGTTTATACATTTCCCAATAAGCAAGCAACAGGGCCAAATGGGGCTTTAATGGTGGCCCTTTAACAAAAAAGCTCTCCAGTTCGGCTTTTGCGACGGCTATAATATATGACTGCGTACGCGTAAATATCCATAGTATTTCTGCAAGCCTTTCCCTGTTAGCATCGGCCGGATGGCGGTTTTCATTCTTTTCATCCGCAAGGTTATCATATACCTGCAGGTTATTTAAACCCTTCCTTATATCGCTGGTATCGCTTAACTGCCAAATTGCTGCAAAGCCTTCAAACGTATATCCGGCCTCCCTTTCGTAATTATCGCCAAAAAGTATTTTCCCTAAAACTTTAAGTTCATTTAGCGCCAGTTTTAACGAGTTTTCAATGGCGCTGCTTAGTTCCAATGTAAGCCGGGTGTTTTGGCTTCCCTCGTGAATATCCACATACCATGCGTCTAAGCGTCTTGCAATTTTAATTATTCCTGCAAAAACAAGTTGCGCAGTTATATTTTTATCGCTTTCAGATATTGTAGCACCCGGCTCAAGGTTATTTCCTAAAATCTGCAGGTTAACATTTTCTTCGGTTAGCGAAACAGAAGAAATAAAAGCAAGCTGGAAAGGATACTCACTCTTAAAAAAAACATCCCAGGCCCCCTCAACTTTATTGCTTTCATTATAGTATTTTACCAGGGTACTGAAGTTCATTACAAAATTCATGAAATCCTGTATCTGTTGGTCATCAATGGCAATACCTTTTGGTAAAGGCGATTTTAATAACCTCCAGCTTTGCAGTATACCGTCGCTTACGTAGGGTGCCGGTGTAAACGTTTTTGCCATATTATAAAGCCTCAGGCCTGCGCAACAGGTTACCCTCACCCAAATAATAAGGATAAACGCCGTTATTACGCGTATTGGTTAATTTTATTACATAATCCAGGTGTATTTGCAGCACACCATCATTGTAAATATTCGCATTTGCCAAAGTATCTGAAGTTACGGTTATAGCATTTACAGTAATACGAGGCTCGTAGTATAAAATAGCGGTTTTTATTTTTTCTGTTACCAGTGTTACCAGGGAAATATTAATTTCTTCAAATAAAAAATCAAGCAGGCGGCAGCCGTAGTCGGGCAGCATTATTCTTTCGCCGGGTAAAGTGGTAAAAAGTATTTTCAAACTTTGTTCGATGTCTTCTTTCCCCGACACCATCTTTACATCTGTATTGTAATTGGTAAACTGCGGGGGGAAACTCCATCCTACGCCTAAAAAACTGCTTTCTGTTGTCAATTTTTTCATTTATCCTCCTATAATTACTGTAGGGCAGCCAATTGCTATACTGCCGCCATGTGCTGTTGTATCACCCATACGGGCAGCCGGCACACCGCCAATCATAACGGTGCCCGATCCTTTTACAATGGTGTCTGGCGGCCCTACGCAAATAGCCATATCCCCCACCCTGGCTGCGGGTAATTTACCTATCAGCACAGTGGGTAACCCCAAACTAACCGGGCCGCCTACATGTGGTATTGGCGGCAACCCGGGTGTAACCATCGGGCATGTGTGCATATCGGTTATTCTTGCTGCGGGGGGCATATTTTTTATTTGTTAATTGATCATTACCATGGCGCCTTTTACCGTAACATTGCCCGAGGCGGATAATTCAGCCATTCCATCGCCGTGCACGGTGGCCTGCGTACTTGCTTTTGCCGAAACTTCCATACCGCTTATGCTAACATTGGCAGTGGCTTTGGCGTTGATGTTTCCATCAGCCTGTAACGTGATATCGCCGGGGGCGGTAATTTTTACATCCTTACAGCTCTTAATCACAATACCATCAGCCGACATGGTAATGGTATTTTTGTTTTGATCGGTGATTGTGAGCTTTTCATCTTTTTCACTTAAAACAATACTGTTATTTTTTGGCGTTGTTATGGAAGTGACCAGGTTTACATCATCAAAAGTTATTTTAAGCTGGCTATTGGTTACAATAGCTTTATTGGTATTTTTTTCATCAGGCACAAACGGCGGTTCTTTGGCGCTGCTAAACAACGAACCTAATATAACGGGATACCGGGGGTCGTCATTAAGAAACCCCAGCACCACCTCATCGCCAACTTCGGGATAAAAGAAAATACCTGCTTTTGAACTTGCATAAGGATGCGCCATGCGCGCCCAGATGCCAACACTATCGCTACTGATGAGCGGCACTTTAATAAGTGCCCTGAACTCGCTGCCGGGGTCGTCATGGATTTGAACAACTGTGCCGATTTGGATACCTTGTACACCCGGCAATAAGGCCGATGCCGGTGCTGCCATTACATTTAACTGTGTTTCGGCAAACCAATCAGGCGACAAGCCCAGTTTGGCTTCTGTTAGCCAGTCGCCCGCTTCAATGCTGTGTGTAACAGATGAAACAAAGGCATTGCCCGCAAACCGGTTACCCAGCCCATCTAATTGCAGCATTACGCCAGGCACCACCAGGGCGCTGCCCTGAAAGCTGATAGTACCTGTTATTTTTGATAATTGCGAACGCATAAAACTGGCATTGGCCCAGTTTTGCAGGTCATCCTTGGTTAAAGGCACGGTAGATTGTAATTGAAAGCTGGCAGGGGCAACTATGGCGGCCAATGTTTTGCTGCTCAAATTACCCGCAAGGGACAGCGCCGGGTCAACGCCGTCTGCTTCCAGCAGCGCCTGGGTCTTCATATCCCATGATATGCTCTTTACCGCCGACAGTTGGTTGCGTGCATCTATTACCGCATCCATGTCCAGCATGGATTCGCCATAACGGACTACTACTACGGGCTGGCTCGAAGTATCAGGCTTTTTCAGAGTTATTTTACCCTGGTCAACCATAACAATTTGCCCGTTAGCATCAGCCCGCGATAACATAAAGTCCCAGTCGCTGGCGTAATATTGAACTATCTCGGGCAATACAGGCGTGGTAGCTTCGATTGACTTATCAAGCCCGTAGGATGCGATGATATCGGAAATAACATCACTGTCTGCTTTATTTTGATATGCGGCATTTTTACGGCCAATCGTCATTTTAAGCGCCTTATCACGGCACTCTATAACCAGCAGCGAACTGCCGTTACGCTTGATTTTAATACCGTGCTTAATTATAATACCGGTAAATACGGTGGTATTTTGCCCATGGTAGCCGGCACTAATGGTAACGGCATTACCCGGGATAAAGTCATCGGAATCACTTATGCTGAAATCCTCTGCCGAAGCACTACCATCCAATATCCTGATACTGGCATAGGGAATACGGTTAACAGAATTTTCAATGCCGATTGATACCACCTGGTACGACTCGTCAATTTGCTTCCCATTTATTAAAATTGAGAAGGAAACAAGGTCGGTAGCCTCGGTTATTGGCGATGGAATAGCCATTTATGAGTTGGATAAAGGCGGAAAAACTAATATATCGCCGGGTTTAATATCACGAAAGCTAATCAATTGATTGTATTTAGCCACTTCAATATAATAGGCACTGCTTCCGTAAACGCGGTAACAAAGCAGTGGAAGCGTATCGCCGGCAACAACCTGCCTCAAATGGGTCAGGTCGGCAGATTGCTTTTGCTGAGCAAGGCCCATTGTTACCGGGTCGATGAAGCCTTTAAAGCCGAGATCCATTTTTGCCCTTAAGGGGCTGCCGTCGGGCTTAAAAAGCGTGTACTCCACATCCATGGAGGTGAGGCGGCACTTAAACAGCATGGGCCCCCAGCTGATCTGTAAATAATTAGGGCTGTGTATTTTGCCGTTATAATTATAAATAACTGCTTTCAGCTTATTTATCCTGTCGTTAACATCAGTACAAGGGTTGGTTGCAGAAAGTACGCCGGTAGCATCAAACACCAGTTTAAACGAAAGCGTCTCCGAGGCCACATTAACAAATTTTATGGTTTCTCCGGCACTGCCCGATGCCTGGTTTTCGGTTGTATAATTAACCACGTGACCATGTTTATACTCGCTGGGGTTTATCAGCACATCAGCTTCCCCGGTTTGTGCAGTAAACTTTTCATCAGAAAAGGCCGCAATGTTAAGTTTCCCTAATTCTCCGTCGTCACTCATCTCTCCTTTGCTTTTAACAGTTCATCCTTAACCTTTTCAACACAATCTTTTATGATTTCTCTTTTTAACGATTGCAGGTTCTGCCTGTTGGCAAAAACCGGTTGTACATCGTCAGCTTTATGGCTAACAACGGTAGTCCTGATAATTAATTCTCTAATTTCAATAGGCATTTTGTAAAAAAAATTTAATACTACTTTGGGGGAACAGGCGGCGGCGTGATGTACTTTTTGGTAAAAGTACGATAGGCAAACTCAATGGTTTCTATAGCAAGCGTATTCTCCTGCGAATTGAAGGTTGAAACATTCCACTTAATGGGCCATGCACTCTCAAACACCCACGATATCAGCTTTACCCCGCTGATATTTATCAAAGATACGGTGATGTCCTGTACCACAAAAGCACTGCCGAAATCCGTTTCAATCGTATTTTTACACCAGGTAGCCAGGTCAGACCCATAAGTTATCAGCCCTCTCTTTAAAACCAGGTTCGAATGTTTTGCGGGCAAGGGAAGCTGGAACAAAAACCTGTTCTCGCCACCCTCCCTTACTTCTTCCGAACCCAGTTCACTGCTTATCCCCGAAACTTCCTGAAACGCAGCATCTGCCGTGTTTTTATTTGCACTGTATTCCAGTAAAAAGCTAAATGCCGCCGGCGGATAAATATTTGGCATTTAAGAGCTGTTGGCTATGCATTAGCAATAGTTAAACCTTCATGAGCAATTTCTATCGACTCAATGGCTACTTCGTTACCATCAGATTTCAGGTCGGTACCGGTAACTTTTGTCGGCCAGGCGTTTGTGAGCGTCCACGTCATGGTTGGCTTACCACTTTCGTCAAGCAATTTAATGATCACCGTAATGCGTGCAATGGTATTCATTTTTATGCTGCTGTACCATGCAAAAAAATTATTGTCTTTAACAAATATCCCTTTTTTCATGGTGATGTTACCATACTTTTTAATGCCTGGCATTTTAATGGTAGAGTAAACAGGGCTGTTGCCTGCCCGGTATTCGATAATTTGAGTTTCCGCGTCTAAACCGGTCACCTCCTGAAAGGCCAGGTTTTGAGTAGATCCCCAATCAACTGAAAAACTAAATTTTGGCAAGGGCCATATTGCACCCTGGGTTTTGCCTGTAGTATCGGGCATAAGATTCGGATTTATTTAAAGTGATAATTAAGATTTTTGCATTTGTTGTTCAAAAGTAAAGATGAGGAATTCAGCAGGATGGGAGATTGCAACCAAAACGGTTATGCGCATAATGCCCAATAAAATATCGTCGGCTGTCATTGTTGTTCCCAGGCCAACGCTAACGCTGAAAGCATCTGTAGGTGTTGCGCCTGCCAATGCCCCCTGTTTCCAAAGGTCATTCAAAAAGTTCCCGAGCATACATTGTATCGTGATCCAGGTATTCGCAACATTAGGTTCAAAAACATAGGCCCGCGCAGCTTGTTTTACCGACTGCTCTATCATGATCATGGTCCTCCGCACGTTTATATATTTCCAGTCCTGGCTATTGCCATCCAGCGTACGTGCGCCCCAAACCATTGTACCTATGCCCGGGAAAGACCTGATGATATTTATGGATTTACCTGTATCAGGGTCAACATTAAGGTTACAACCCGAGCCCTGTTCATCATCAGTAAAATTATACATCGGGTTAATTACCGCGTTAACACTTACATTTGCCGGGGCTTTCCATACGCCGCGGTTACTGTCAACCATGGTATATATGCCTGCCATCGCGGGCGCTACAGGTAAAATATTAATGAATTTTATGGCAGCTTTTACTACCGAGCTATAGTTATTGCTTATGGCCAATAGTGAATTATGCGCTTTGGCAATTGCCTTGCCTGTATCGTCGGTGAAATCGCCTGCATATGTTTTTGCGGCTGCAGCAATAGGTGTTACCAATTTGGTCAGTACGCCCTGGTTAACGCCATACTTATCAATCTCGATCAATGAACTGATAAAAGTTACATCGAAGTTTGAAAGGGTGATATCTGTTTTGTCGGAGATAGAGGTTTGCAGCCATGGAAAATACGCCGCGCCGTAATTTAAAAAGTTCTCGCCGATGGCAGTTCTAAAGTTCGCGATCAGGTTATCCGGATTAGTTTGTAAATCGGCAGCATTTTTAAATTTATCGCCGCCGTAAATATCAAACAACGCAAACCGGCTTTGCGTAGTGTTGCACGCGGCAAGCATTGTAGTATTTACATTATTATAGTTGTCAACGTCCAGCAGCAAGCTATCGGGTATACATATTAACGTGATATCGTCCACGTTAGCTGTTTTATTTAAAGCAGTGATTAAATCGCTTACAATCGGGCCGTTGGCTACCGGGTAGGCCCCTGCCGAAACTATATAACATTTGCCACCGCCATTTTGGTAAAAAAGCTGCATACAGTTATACAGGTAATAATTCGTGTTAGCCTGGTATGAGAAAGCGTAATGATTTAAAGTTCCGTTCACCGTAAGCGAAAAATCGGGGTTTGGATCAGTGGTAACGGCTATATCGAGCTTATAATTTGATGCCCCGCCAAAAAAATTAATATAATCGTTCATCGATGCCAACTGAACGGGTTTCATTAACAAGTTTTCGCCATTATAATCGGCTTTCTGCGTATAGCCTATAAAAACAGGCACCGCCGTTTCAACCTCGACAATAGAATTAGGAAAGGCAGATAACTCCTGGATGTAGACGCCAGGGGTTAAAGGATTATTGGGATTCATCATAATTTATAGGTGTATTAGTATTGTATAAGTTAAAGAGCAACGTAAATCAGAAAAAGCACGATAGCATCATCACAGTTCAGGCCTCAATTATTGACTGTTGGAAGGCTAAATTACAACACGTGGTTTTTATTTGGCCGGGCCACAAAATTGAGCGCCGGTGTAAATTTGTACCATTAAAAATACACGGAGTTAAGTCGCTTACAACAATCTAAATATATATAATTGTTTATTAAATCATTATTAGGCGCCATTAAAAAGTTGTTAACATTAACGCGCGTACTTTTACACATTAATTAATGGCGTTATATGTATGCCATTGCTCAACATCAATTATCCCTTTTCACAACCGTGTCAATGGTTTGGATCAATGGCGTTTCCTCACCTGTTACATTTTCCTGAACGGTAATCATCCTGAGCTTATAAATTACAGATGGTAAATATTTGCCGCCCAGCATTCCCCATAAATAGCTCCAATCCTGGTATGAGGTAGTATCAAGTTCAAGAATAAGCGGGTCAATGGCAGGGTTAAGCTTATTGAATTTTTCCTTTGTAAATACATAGTTGCCCTGGAAAAAGCTTATAGTGGCAGAAATAAATTTTAACGACTCCTGGTAATCCGCAAAATTTGCAGAAAACAGGACAAACAGGTTAATATAAAGCGCGGGATTTACCTGCACAGATGTTTTATCAATTACTTTAAATGAAGGGTTATTGCGCAACAATGTTTCCTGCTTGATATTAATCAGCGTTAAAACAATTTTATTTTGATTTTTTAGCGGCGCAGACCCTCCAAATTCGGCAATGGATGATACCACTACGGCGTCTTCATTAATTTTAAATGAGGCTTTTAAATAGGTGTTTAGTTCACCCTCCAAAAATGTTAATGCTTCGTTAATCATTTTCTATCTCTATAACGCCCCCGCCCCAAAACCAATTGCCCTGGTCATCCCTGTACCATTTGGAGTTGGTGGATATATTTTCGCCTTCGGGCGTGTACCCGGTATAACTTATCACGTCCCCGGCTTGCATGGCGCCTACGGCCGCCTGTTCGCGGCTGGGCGACGTACGTATGTTTAACCCGCAAATTACACGAACCGTTCCTGTAACAGCTACTACTGTATAATTGGCCGCAGCCGTTCCCGGATGTACCAGTGCAGCTAATGATACTAAATAATTAATATTTACCTTATCGCCCGGGCACGATTTTATGGCATAAATTTCATGATGGCCTATAACATGGTCCCTGTCAAGCGGTATATTCCATCGTTGCGCAATATCAGCTATCAGCGCACTGCTTGCACTGTACATTTGCGGCGTCCAGTTGCTTTCGGCAGTACCCTCATGTTCAATCCCAATCGTATAATAATTGGGGTCGGCAATATATCCGTTGCCGGCCCTGATTAATAATTTCCACGACGGGTTATTTACCCTGCCGGCATGCCACGCCGTATCTGTTTCGAGCACATAGCGGTGTATATCGCCCATGCGGCTAACACCATAATGGGCAGATACCTGCGATTTAGGGCTGCCGAACCAACTGTCTGTCCCCTGCATGGTACCTTCCATAATATGTATCACAATAGCTATAGGCTTGTAATTTTGCCTGCCTCTTGTAAAGTTCGGGCTCGGAACGTAAATCATCGCCATCTTATCCCTCCATCATTGATGCTTCGTCTTTAATAAACGTGTTAACCAATTGCACGGGGGAAGCCGGTTGGTTGGTAACACCAGTTGCAGGTGTGGCGGAGGCAGGCGTTATACTTATACGCTGTACCGGCGCCGGCATAATTACAGGCAGTACGGGGGCAGTGGCCGGTGCGGTGTTTGGTTTGTTTTCATTTGTTTTAAGCGCTATGTAGGTACCTGAGCTCAGGCCCAATAAAACCAGGTTGTTTGGCGAAACATCGGGCATAATGGTATTAATGTCTATCTTACCGGCTGCACCCAGGTTGTTAAGGGTGTGATAAATAAACCACCCTCCTATTATTAAATTAAAAACAAAACACTGAAACCGGTGCAGGCTAACACCATTCGCGTCAGAAAGGATATCCAGGAAAAAATTTTGTGCATCAAAATTTTGCGTCCGGTTTATGTTGGGGTTACTTTGGTCTGATACATCAATTATGCGGCCGGCTGCTAAGGTGCCGGTACTTATCCCTAAAATAATTAATGTTGAGTTTGCCAGCGTAGGTATTTCGTGCCCGCGTACGCTAATAATTATACTTGTAAAAGCTGATGCAATGATTATAAACCAAAATGCAAGCTGAACTTTTGAAAAACTATATGGCTTTTTAATGGCAGTGCTGTTATCGCGCAACATACCATATGCTAAATCCAGCGCTATAATTATTGCCAGTAATACACCCATCGTAATTGGGAAACAATATTGATAGGAGATATAATCTTTCATTTTACAGGTGAAAATAGGTTAAGGGGTTCGAATCGGCTATTTTAATAAATGGGGCTGAAAGATAATAGTTATACATTTAATCCTGCTAATTTAATAATATATTGGGCATGTTTACCGGCAATATAGTTCTTATTTCATCAATTTTATAAACCCCATGGCAACACAAAGCATTTGGCCCTTAAAAATTGCAAAGCATAATTTTCATGATATAAGTACCGCATAAATAAGAACAAGCTAATAAAAGTATTAATTTAATACCACAAATAATGGATGCAAAACCATGGTACGCAATAGCAAAAAACGAACTGTTCTCCAGGTCATTAATATGGCAGCTGCAACGCCGCTATTTTGAAGAAACAGGCTTTGATGCCTGGCGGCTGGGAGAAGTGCCCCATTACATTACAAGCAACCCGGTTATAGCAAACAGCTATGCCGAAATTATATTTACATTTTACAGGGAGCAATTAGCTATAAGCCCCGACAGCCAAAATAAACTTTTATACATTTTAGAATTGGGCGCCGGGCCGGGCCGTTTTGCGTATCACTTTTTGGCCAGGCTGCAATGGCTTTGCGACGAAACCGGGATTGCCTTAAACAATTTTAGGTATATACTAACGGATTTCACCCAATCAAATCTTGATTTTTGGAGTTCACACCCCTATTTCAGTCCATATTTTGAAAATGGCATTTTAGATATAGCATTACTGGATATAACATCTCCTGGTACGATTGAATTACAGGTTAGCGGCAAAATACTTACCCATGGCTCCTTGCATTTACCCCTGGTAACCATTGCAAATTATGTATTTGATAGTGTACCGCAGGAACTATTTTATATCGATAATAACCAGGCGTACCAATGTTTGGTTTCCATATTAGTTAACAATGATGGAGATGAAGTTACTGCTGCCGAAATATTGGCAGCCATGCAGTGCCGGTACAACTACCAGGCTATGGATGGGGACATATACCGGGAGGCCTGGCTGCAGCAAATATTAAATTTTTATACAAACCAGTTTAACGACACGCATTTACTCTTCCCTGCCGATGGGCTAAAGTGCCTCCATTGGTTAAAATCAATTTCGCACAGTGGTTTGATGTTGTTAACTGCCGACAAGGGCAATCACCGGCTGGAGGCTTTGGCAAACAACCCCTTACCCGACCTGGTACGCCACGGGAGCCTCTCGTTAACGGTAAACTACCATGCGCTAAAATATTACTGCGAACACCACGGCGGAACATCGCTTTTTACCACCCATCATTACCATGGCTTAAATATTGCCTGCTTGTTAATGGTGCCGGATGCCCATCTGCTGAAAGAAACCAAACTTACTTATAAACACTTTATAGAGGATTTTGGCCCCGACGATTTTTATACCATAAGTAAACATGCCCGTAAGTACATAGGTGAGATGGGCATAAATGAAATATTAGCCTATTTGCGCCTGAGCATGTATGATAGCCACCAGTTTAGCCGGTACCTGCCCCGGATAATGGAACTGGCCGCCGATATTGATACCAATAGCCGCAGCGAGATAAAAGTTATAATTGATAAAATATGGGAGCAGTATTTCCCAATTGGCGAAGAGCTGGACCTTGCCAATGCCCTGGCTACTTATTTTTATAGCGTAGATGATTTTGAACAAGCGTTGTACTACTTCGAAAGGTCGGTGACCGTATATGGCCATGATACAGGCACTTTATGTAATATGGCAGCCTGTTTATTGATGCTGGGAGATAGCCCACGCTCAAAATATTTACTTGAACAGGTTTTGGAGCACGACCCTGACAATGAAGCCGCAAAAGAAATGTTGAAAGAAATTTAATTGGATGCAATAAAAACACGCCAATTTAATTTTATCTTCCTGAAATTATAAAGCAGCCTTATCCATTATGTTAGAAGAAAAATCGCCCCGGCCTAAATTGGGCCCTGCTCCAGGCAAACAAGCAGGCAGCACCGGCCGGCCCGCGGTACCGGTATTTCAACAAATGAGCAAGGGCGGGCAAAAAACGCCCGGAGCCCAACCCGGCGAAGCAGCATTAACGCCGCTTCCCGTTCAAAGGCAGCATTTAGCCGCCAGCCATCCGGCCGTCAATCCTTTCCCTAATCAAGCCACACCCAACAACACCGGGCTGCCCGATAATTTAAAAGCAGGGATAGAAAACTTGTCGGGGTTCGCTATGGATGATGTTAAGGTACATTATAACTCAGCCAAACCTGCACAACTACAAGCCCACGCCTACGCACAGGGCACCGATATACACCTTGCTCCGGGGCAGGAAAAGCATTTGCCGCATGAAGCGTGGCATGTGGCACAACAAAAACAGGGAAGGGTTAAACCAACTTTGCAAATGAAGGGGGTGGCTATAAATGATGATGGTTATCTGGAAAAGGAAGCTGATACAATGGGCGGGAAAGCATTGCGACAAAATATTAACAGCAATTCGCTAAAAGCTAAAATGCACAAAACTCAACAGGTTCAGCGTTCAAACAACGTGCAGTTGACGAAGATACATTATACTTCTGGTTTAGTAGAACATACAGAAGAAAATGGAGCTAAACAATATCAATTAGTTGGAAAAAAAATGGTTGCTGAATTAGATGTGAAAAATGCATTACGAGGCACCGCCACCGGCCAGCAGTGGACCTGGATGCGCTCATTGCGAAATATTCATCGCAGCGCCGCAGTGGTACGGGGGCATTTACTAAATCATGATCTTGGTGGCCGCGGTGTAGCAGAAAACCTTTACCCGATCTCAGCGGCTGCAAACAAACAACATTCTGAAAATGTTGAAAATAAAGTTAAACATTTATTAAACAAACAAGGCAGCTTAGCAGCACCGGGCACATCAAGCTCGCCGGCCACATCAACCACCTTAAGTACGCCGGGCGCGTCAAGCTCGCCGGCCACATCAATTTACAAACTTATAGAATACAATGTTACGGTAAAAGAAGCAAAAGCCGGACATTATGAGGACGCAGCCTTTGAGTGCGAGTGGGGGCTTACTGGTGGCCCTAAACAGACGCATACGGTAAAATCAGATTTAAAAAACGACACGGGGGGTGCGTATGCCCCCATTCCATCGGCGGATAAAGCTGATCCTCACCCTTCTTGGAAGCGTAGTGGACCCAGCAAGGTCTATGAGTTTTGGGGTATGGAAGACAAAAATAATAAAAAACACGACTCTGTTCATGATGCAACCTTTCCTGGTGGTAATGTTACACATGCACAAATAGTACTTGTTGCCGATGGGCCAGCGCTGCCCAAAGAAGACATGTACGATGAAGCGGTTAAAAACTTTATGAACACACCAACATATGATAAAGCGATACAATCGGCTGTAAAAACGAAATTACTCAGTTCTCCAGCATTTGTGAAGGAACTAACGGAGCAATATATATCTATGCCTCCGCCTGCGGAAAGTACCCGTTCAAAGGTGGACACTAACGATAAGTATGCGAAGGAACTCAAGGAATTGTTTGATGCTGCGATAAAAGACAATAGTTTATAAATTCGCCAATCACCAAAACCAAAAGAATTAAAGTTAAAAAGGAAGAACAACCGTGTAACCGGAAATTTTGGCAATTATATCATTAGTTTTAATTCTACACGCGGGCAACCGTTTTTCCGTCTTTGGCAAGTTCTTTTCGTATACCATTAACTAAATCCATCCGGGTAATCACCAAATCCTCACGCTTTACCGCTTTAAGCAATATATACAAACTGATATTTATAATAGCCCCGCCGGTAAGCTCGTATTTTTCAGCTATGTCAACCAGGCTAATATCATCAGCCAGGGTAACTTGTTTGGGGATGGCTTGCAGCCATAATTTATACCGTTGTTGCGGCCCGGGTACCGGGAAATAGATCATTGACTGAAACCTGCGGCTAAAGGCGTCATCCATATTGGCCTTGAGGTTTGTGGCCAGTATCACCACACCCGGGTAATCCTCTATCCGTTGCAAAAGGTACGAAACCTCCTGGTTTGCATAGCGGTCGTTAGCGCTGCTGGTTAAAGTTCGTTTGCCAAATAAGGCATCAGCCTCATCAAAAAACAATATCCAATTGGCCTTTTCAGCCTTATTGAACAACGCGGCAAGATTTTTTTCTGTTTCGCCGATATATTTTGATACGATCATGGAAAGATCGACCCGGTAAACAGCAAGTCCCGCCGTTTTGCCCAGCAATGTAGCGGTTAAGGTTTTGCCGGTACCGGGAAGGCCGTAAAATAATGCGCGGTATCCCGGTTTAACCGACTTTTCCATTCCCCAGTCCTCGAGCACCGTTTTACCAAACTTTAGCCAGTCGCGTATCTCCTCAATGGCATCGGCGGTGGTTTCATCCAGTACCAGGTTTTCCCAATCCATTTGGGTATGTACCTGTTTTGCCGGGAACCGGGAATTAAATTCCGGCGCATGTTTTTCGCCTCTTGTAAAATAACTCCAATACTCCGTGGTAACGCTAAGCCTGCAGCTTAAAAAAGGTTCTTCGGGCTGTACTTCAGAAAGTTCCAGAACATGATCCCTGAAAAAGAAATGTTCCGGATTAAAAATCCCGAAAAGCTTTATCCGCAAGCCAACGTCGGTACCGCATAATATAAAAGCGGCGGTTTCCGCAGTAGGTATAAAGCCGCCATGGTTCTGGCTTTTTATACCGCCAAACTCCGTGAAATTCCTGTCGTAAGTGCTGTTCTTTATGAAAAACACATCTAAAAGATGGGGCAGCATATTGGGCGCCAAGGCCAATACCAGGATAAGCCGTTCTTCAAAGCTTAAACCATGCTCAATAATAAAACTTTCATAAACGGAAGAATTTGCAACGGTATGTGGCGGAAGTACACTGTAAATATCAGGGTAACTGCTCTCATTGCCCCAATACAGGTTCATGCGCGTATCGATTATACTGCTTAGCCAGCGTAATTCGGCTTCAAAAGCAACGGCATTACGCATGGGCTGACTATCCTTGTGGTGTTCGATGTGCATATCAGCAATGGTCAGGTAACAGCAATAATAAGGCGGACGTTCAGAGGCAAAAAATTCCGTAAATATCCCATAATGATAACTGGCAAAAGGAATTTATTTGGGCTGAGGCTGTACCCTCAACGTATCCATAATCTTTGGCAATACTACCATAAAAGATTTAAACTGATCGGGGGTATAATGCTGTCCTGCTTTCTTTCTGTCAACGTTATAGTATTCATTGGCGAGGGCTAAATTATCTTCAATTATTTTTTGGTAGTCCTTATAAGTTGTGTATTTCCCAAGCGTCAGTTTTACATTGTCGCATATTCTATAGATGTATTTATATATTTCATATTGTTTCAACGCGGCTTGTGCATCTCCATGATGCTCATGAATGATGTGTTCAATCATCTCCTGGTTGGCCGAAATGGACGCACGTGCATGCATAGTATTAAACTGCCCGTTTTTTATAAAAAACGACATACCAGGGCCTATATAGGCTTCATCGGTATAAAAGTTTGCCAGTAATTGCAACTCGCTTATATTCGCGCTTATCGAAATTATGGAATTTTTGTCATTCCTTTTTTTACTTTCATCAAGCTTTACCATTAATCCATCTATTTCAGTGTATAGCTCATGCTTACGGGCTTTATTATTTTCACCAATCAATGCGGCTAATAATTTACCCGTTTCATATGGTTTACCTGCTATTGTCAATGTTTCCTGCGAGGGGTTAATACCCGCTGCCGCATTCGTCCTTTCTACCTTCATCCTGTGTGCGGCCTGTTTAATTTTATTTAGCTCCAGGGTTATCTTGTTCCTGTTGGCCGTACTGTTCGCGGTAGTTATATCGCTGCCCTTCCCGGCATCCTTTAGTTCCAGGATGGCAATGTCAGCAGCCATCAACCTCTCTAAACCGGTATAAAAATTCATTCTTAACATCGACTCCCAGGCCGGGCCAAATTTTGCGGCCATCTCTTCTTCGGCTTCTTTTACATTTTTCCCCGCATCCATGCCCAGGAACGACAAATCTATATCGCTTTCTGGCTTTGTGCTTGCGCCGCTTAATGTCTGGGCCAGGTATTTGCCTTGCAATTCGCCCGACAATAAGTCCCGTTTTTCACCTATTTCTTTTTGTTCAGCGGGGGAAAGGGTTAAGACATAATCTTTCCAGGTCTTATCTTTTAATTCATCTTTTAACGGCACATAATTTCCTTTCAATCTTTCTAACTGATAGATATTATTTACCGTTCTTCCGGAGGTAAAAGCGCCGGATAGCTGTATTGTTGCCCGGAATGCCTTTGCCCCCATTACGTCAGCTTCTTTTTCCAGGTACTTATCATCATTAACAGCTACCCCGCTCTTCATTTGCAATGTTGGCTTTACCCTTCCCTGTTTTTGCTGTACTACGTGCCAGGCCTCATGCGGCAAATGTTTCTCCTGGCCTGGCGCAATATGTATGTCAGTGCCCTGCGCATAAGCATGGGCCTGCAGCTGCGCGGGCCTGGTTGAATTATAATGCACCTTTACATCATCCATCGAAAAGCCCGAAATGTGCTCGACACCCGATTTTAGCTTATCAGGCAACCCGGTATGGTTAGCCTTTCTTTGAAAAGTGCCTTCTGACGCCGCTGTTTGCCCCTTGTCAGTGCTTTTTTTTAATTGCGTTGTCACAGAAGCATGGTTGTCGGCCATCTCCTGAACAGCTTTTAATTGCCGCACCTGCGGGCTATTATTCGCCATATCCTGGTACGCTTTTAATTGCTGCACCCTGGGGCTGTTTAATATGGTATTTTGTAGCTTTAATGGAGTGGTAGCTTCAGGCTGTTTCACGGCAGCCTGTTTTTGAAGTGCTTGTTCGCTTGTTCTTTGCCGGCTTGCTTTTTCACCTGCAAGTGCTTTATTTTCCTGGCTTTTACTTGCACGAATATTCATGGTTGAAATGTGTTGCAGTGCTTACAATATAAACATATAATTTATATAGTACATTTTTAATTTATGAGCTGAAGTTTTAGCAAAGAAAAGTCGAACCATGGGCGATTTTCATTTACGCTATTGGTAAATATAAAAAGCCGCGTGGTTTTTACTTTTTAAGCAATTTCCATTCTTCCAGTGCATCTTCTACGGTATCAAGGGTTTTACCGGCAAGCATCCTGCTTAACAAAACTACCGAGCCTATCCATAACCAAATTTTCGACCAGAAGCTTAATTCGGCAATGTTCATTAATAGCTTGTGTATCCTGAACATAAGTGGCCAGCAAAATTTTGTAATTTCCTTTTTCTCTAAAACAGGCCAGTTGCCATCGGGGCTTAATTTAAATGCCGGAAAATCAAAAAAAGCAGGCTCTTCGAACAATGGAATAATCTGGTAGCTGTTATCTATCTGCGATTTGAATTTCGATGTATCACATCCTTCATAGCCCTGGCTAAAGATTGGGTTTTCTTTTAAGGCATCTCCAGGTATTGTAAAGTAATCGCGCAAAAATATTTTGCAGTTGTGCCTGCCCAGGAAAAAATCATGCACCCTGAATTTCTTGCTCAAAAAACCGCTAAACCCGCCTAAGGCGCCACAGGCAATCGCTTTTTCGCCCTGTATGGGTTTGCCAGATTTATCGATACTGTTATTGATCCGCGAGGGAGCAATCAAAAATTGCCCGGCGCATTTCTTTTCTAACGCTTGTTTAAACTCATCCGGCTTGGCGCGCATCTGGCTTATCATAGCTGATAATGTCAGTCCTATAACGTGCAACAGCTTTTCACTTTTAGAAATAATTGCGGGTTTGCTGCTCGGAAATGGCGCAATCATTACTACAGTCGATTTGAATTTGGTATAATCCTGGTTCCCGGTTTCATCAGTCATTCCTGTTATCTGGTCTATCAGTTCGCGCACCTTATCAAAAGGCTCGTTATTAAGCATTCCCCCATCTACATTTAAACTAACATATGGTTTCTTTTTACAAACCGGATTATGTTCAGTCACCTCCAGCCAGGGATTATGATTTACATACATCGGGTCGCGCGAAAGTTCCCTCGAAACCAGGCCAACAGGGAAAGCACCGGTAGCCATTGCAGCATTCATGGCAATATCAATATTTACTCTATTGGGAAAGTTGAGGGGCATCCAGCCTTTATTAGGCCCCTCGATTGATTTATCGGTCATCTCAAAACATGCGAAATCATTATGTATCTCCATGTAATAAGGATTGTGCTTAGTGGTGGTATCAGCATTAAACGCCACGTCATATTCAAATCCCTGCAGGTTGGTTAACGTAGTAAAAACTTTTAATGTGTTTGAAAAATAAGCAGGTGGCTTTCGCCAGTCCTTCGTTGGTTCCATAATTACCCTTTCGGCAACTTTTTTTATGAATTCCGAGTTTAAACCGGATTTAACATCTGCGGATTTTATATCCGATACCCCCAGCATTTGGGTAAACATATCTTCCCCGGTGAGATCAACCCATGAGTGGTACAATATATTACCGGGGATATCTGCCAGGGGATTATCGGGGTCTGGTTCATTTACCGGGGTATGGGGATGGTTAAGCGAGGCTGCGGTGATCACACTGGTCATACCACCTGCAGACGCTCCCCCGATTACAGGGACCTCCACATGATGGCCAGGTATTCCCTGCTCTTCGCCATTTTTCTGGGCCGTTTTTTTAACTTCCCATTTTTCAAGCGCTTCCAGCAGATAGTCTATGACGCCTGCAGTGTAAGCGCCTGCAGATACCGCACCGGCCATACACAGGCCCAGGTAAAACTTCCCGGGATCATTGTTTTTACTCATTTCAATTACGTTGTTTTAGGTTTCAGGAATAAACTCAGTACCAGGACAAGAACGGCTGCAACGAACCCGCCGCATGACAGTCCCCATTTCAGAATTTCTACAATCCGGTAGCAAAAAAACACAAAAGGTGTACAGATAAATGGGTGGGCTATTTTATAAAAGATGTAGCAATTTTCTGTAATATCAGAAAGCCATGCTACAATTTGCAGCCATGCCCATATTTTGAGAAAAGTTGATAGCCACCCGCACGACCTGATCGAGGCCGCGATAAGCAGCAGAAAAACACATCCATAAACCGCAGGCATATAAAAAAAGTCGACGGTCAGTTGTCCTTTCAGGGCATGCAGGCTTTCAGCGCAGTCAGCTTGCGGAAGTTGGTTTATTTGCCGTATAAGAATGCCCATAGAAGAACGGTTTGCCGGCAACATCAATTCAAAAATTGAAAACTTCCTTGTATGTTGAATACTGTCAAAACAGTAGAAATGAGTGGCCTGCCTAACCATAACCACAGTGGTAGCTATAGTCCAGGCAAAACAGGCGATAAACCAATACCATAATTTAACGGGTATTTTCATGCAATAAGATTAAGCATATAAATATACTGATTACCAGAAATATACGACAATATTCGAAATGTATTTTTTTAAGCCATTAGCGGCATTATCCCGTGGTTCATTTGCCGAACGAATGACGAAGCACTCTGCGCGCTATGGATAGAACCATTCAGTGTGTATTCTCACGAGACACATTTACGCGCTTGGCCTGGCGGCAAGTTCGCGCCAAAGTTCCGGATCCACTTTACCTTTACAACGTGTAAATAACTGATTGGAGTAAAACACAGCGTTATTTGACGAATTTGAGTTTCAAGCGCCCTCTTTCGCATGTTCAACGGACCAATAGCCATTGCCTTCGATGAAAAAAGTAACAAGCGCCAGCACAACCACTACCGACAGCCAGAATTCGGAATAGGGTTTGAATATGTTCTCCCGCAGATTAACCAGGAATACGGCACCCAGCACAACAGGCAAATTCAGCATGCAGTATAGGCGGGTACGGGTGCCCAGGGCAATGCAAAAGCCGCCCACAACATGCAGCCCTATAATAATATATGTAAGCAGTGTTAAAAAAACCGAAGTACCTATCTGGTCGGTTAAGCCGGTTTCCCTTAAAAAATCTGCCAGCACGTTAAGGTTTAACAGGAACTCGATGCCCTTCCATATCAGTATTAAACCAAGGGCCACCCTTAAAACATCCAGCCATTTAGGATGGTGGCGATCGCCCCAATCCTGGATTTTATCAAGCGTTTTCATAACGTCTATAATTGGTATTACGAATATAACGCATCTTACTCCAAATTGTGCTAATATTTTTGTTGAAAATTGCAAAAAATCAACTCGTCCTTACAAGGAATCCACAGGACTGTGCGAGCGAATAGAGCCCGTCCTGAGCTTGTCGATAGGAAGCAATCTCTGCACGATAGGTAGTGAACTATTTTGCCTGGTCACAAGTCGCATTACGCACCTGGCCGACGACCGATTCGCACCAAAGGCGGCCATTATTTAAGCGGAAACAGCGCAGTATCCTTTATCCCGTACATTTTTTTCATACCATCGCCCATAGTGGTTATCGCTTTTTCCTGAGTTTGACAGGCTAAAAGCAAGAAAGTTCGATTCCAGTACGTATAGGAGGTTTTCTTCTCGAATTTAGAAATTTTGTATTGCGAAACGCGTATTGACGCATACATACAAAACCCCG
>Ga0302309_10000383_pt1 | contig 51428 bp, 41 predicted proteins | sample III_Palsa_N1_1_FD_200453 | JGI IMG/M metagenome (GOLD analysis project Ga0302309, IMG submission 200453) | Peat permafrost microbial communities from Stordalen Mire near Abisko, Sweden - III_Palsa_N1_1 | ecosystem: Environmental > Terrestrial > Soil > Palsa > Peat permafrost | place: Sweden...
AATACGGCAACCCCTGCACGCGCTTCTGCCCGGCCAGCGTCTATGAAATCGTGGACGATGTTGCCGGCAAACGCCTGCAGATCAATGCCGCCAACTGCGTGCATTGCAAGACCTGCGACATCAAGGACCCGTACCAGATCATCAACTGGGTCACGCCGGAAGGTGGCTCGGGGCCGAATTACCAGAACATGTAGTGGCGGCAGCCACATCGGGATCAATGCGGCAAGGCATTACATTCGTCAGCGTAGCAGGTCGGCAGGACACGCACCCTGCCGACCACGCAAGCCATCCCAGAGTCCGCGTAGCATAAAGCGCAGATTGCGCCACCGCGGTCCAATCAGCACGCCAAATAGAAACAGCTTCACCAGTACGCGCGGTACATCCTGTGCAATCCATACCCATGGCGTGTGCCGCATGCCGTACAGCCGCAGTCGATTACGCATCATGTAATACAGTCGCACCGGCCCGTGCACCACGATTTTCCCCACGCCAAACGGCAGCGCACGACGATCATCGCCCAAGTGATGATGCATGGTGGCCGAACACACACCATACAGCGCATAACCTTTGGCCCGGGCGCGAAAACTCCACTCCATATCCACGTTATCGATAAACAGCCCGGCATTCATCGCGCCGACGCGATCAAGCACTTCGATCGGAATCAGCGCGCCCGAGCTGATAAGAAAATCACAGGCGATGGATTGCGTATCACTTTCGCACCACAGCTTCTGACTGCGTGGAAAGCCGATACGCACGAACGGCGCATCACGATCCTCGCGTCGATCATGAAAGCGCGGCCCGACTGCGCCGACCTGGTTCTCGCAGGAAAGGTTCTGTAGCGCCACCAGCAATGCCACCACCATCCCTTCGCCCGGTTCGCTGTCCTGGTCGAGCAACAGGACATGCCGGAAGCCTTGCGAGCGTGCCCAGTCTATGCCCGCGTTCTGTGCCGCCGCCAGCCCCACATTGCACGGCTGCCGCAGCAACGCTCCGCGACGAGCGGCCAAAGTCTGACTCAATGCCTGTTGCCAGATACCATTGCTCGCATTGTCGACCAGCACCACCGCGCCGACCTGCGGTGCAACGGCATTGACCAGCTGCTGCAGGGGCTGCAGCTCCGGCTGATAACTGACGATCACCGCGCAAACCGTCATGGCGGAATAATTACCCACGTCGCAGCATATCCCGCAGCGCGGAACGTCCACCGGTTCCATAAGTCTGATAAAGGCCCGCTCGGGCTTCTCGCAGGATGGGCAGTAGACGTTGACAACGCGGCAGTCGTCCGATCGCCACACGACGTTCCAAGTGCGCCCGTTTGTGTCTGACCTGCGCCGCCCGTTCGCCCCCCACATCCGATCCATCCCTTGTCAGGAAGCGCTCCAGCCGCCTCAATCGTCTCGCCTCGGCGCGCAGCAACCGTCCACGCGAACGTACTAAGTCATGCCATTTTTTTGCGAGATTGCGTTTTCGCATGCCGATCTGGTTACCGGCATGCTGGCGGTAGTCGATAAGCGGTTCGTCGATGAAGTCCATCCGACCCGATGCTGCCACCACCGCGGTCAGCCATTCGTCGTGAATCCATCCCGGCGCCACAGGCAACGCCATCTCGACCAACTCGCGGCGCAAGGCCGTCGTGGCACCGGTGGCAAAGCTCCGACGCAAGACAACCTCGAACGCACGGCCATTGTGGATGGCCTGTTTCTCATCTGGAGTCATCTGCAACGCATCGAACAGCGAGCAATGCAGGGAAACACCTTTGGCATCCACCAGGCGTGCGTCGGTATGCAGCAATAACAAGGACGGGGCGCTGCTGAAACGTGCCGCCATTAACGCCAGCTTGTCAGCACGCCAGACATCGTCCTGATCGCAGAGAAACAATATGTCACCACTGGCCTGCCGCATGGCCAAGGAAAAATTTTCCACGTAACCCATATTTTGTGCGTTCTGCAGCAGGCGTATCTCTACACCCAGCTGACGGGCCTGTTCGGCAAATGCTTGCAGCATGTCCATGCTGGCATCGGAAGAACCGTCATCGCTGATCACGATTTCATCCGGCAGGCACGTCTGCATCAGCAAACTGTCGAGCTGAGGCTGGAGGTAGGTGGCCCCGTTATATGTGCACATCACAATGGAAAGGCGTGGTTGCGTCATGGCTACTACATTGTTTGATAAGAGGAACCCTGCACCAAGCCATCGCGCCATAGCACCGATCTGCTCAGCGCGTTATATACCGCTCAGAATGACTCATGACGATACCCGATGGGTATTTTTGTGCCTGTTTCATACCCCGGTCGCGCATCATACTGAAACGCCCCGGTAGCCATCTGAATCCCGTGATATCCAATAAGAACAGAGCCCATCTGGCTCCGGCTCCAGCTCCGGTTAGAATAGTCCATTGTCTGATCGCCGCAGGCACCCCGCGGATACACGTAATTAAAAGGAATCGTTGATGAAAATTCTGGTCGGCTACAAGCGCGTCGTGGATTACAACGTACGCATTCAGGTCAAGTCCGATGGCAGCGGCGTGGTCACCGATGGCGTCAAATTGTCGGCCAACCCGTTCGACGACATTGCGCTGGAAGAAGCACTGCGCCTGCGCGAGAAAGGCGTCGCCGAGGAAGTGATCGTAGTCGGCATCGGCCCAGCCGATCTCACCGCGCACCTGCGCAACGGCTTGGCCATGGGTGCCAACCGCGCCATTCACATCGTCACCAACGACGCCGTGCAGCCACTGACTGCAGCGCGAGTGTTCCTGAAGCTGATAGAGAAAGAGCAGCCGGGGCTGTTCATCGTAGGCAAGCAGGCAATCGATGACGACGCCAACCAGACCGGCCAGATGCTGGCGGCCTTGTGGGACCGTCCGCAGGCGACCTTCGCCGGCAAGATCGACGTATCTATTGAGAGCGGTGCCACTGGCAAAGTCACAGTCACCCGCGAAGTCGATGCCGGCCTGGAAGTGATCGAGGCCGAACTGCCGGCAGTGATCACCACCGACCTGCGACTCAACGAGCCGCGCTTCATCAAGCTGCCCGACATCATGAAAGCGAAGTCCAAGCCGATCGACAGCATCGAGTTCGCGTCGCTGGGCGTTGAAGCTCATGATCATCTGAAGACCACGCACTACGCCGCGCCCGCCAAGCGCAGCAAGGGCGTGATGGTGAAGGATGCGGCCGAACTCGTCGCGGCGCTGAAGCAGAAAGGTCTGCTCTAAGCAGCGCTCTGACTTCCAGCCGCCCAACATCTATATAGAAATCCCGGAGATTTCCCATGAGCAAGATTCTTGTTATCGCCGAACATCTGGACGGCAAACTCAACCCTTCCACGGCACGCGCCGTGAGCGCGGCGGTAGCCGTTAAGCCCGAAGCGATCGACGTGCTGGTGCTTGGCGACAGCGTTGACGCCATCGCCGCCGATGCGGCGAAGATCGAGGGTGTGAGCCGGGTGCTCACTGTCGCCCGTGCGGAAAATGCACACCCGCTCGCTGCCGTACTGGCGCCGCAGATCGCCAAGGCCGCCGACGGCTACAGCCACGTATTCGCACCATCCACCACCTTCGGCAAGGACGTCGCCCCGCGCGTCGCCGCGCTGCTTGGCGTCGCCCAGGTCAGCGACGTGATGAGCGTCGAAGCCAGCCACACCTTCAAGCGGCCGATTTACGCCGGCAACGCCATCATCACGGTCGAGGCGAATGCCGATCATGCCGTGGTCGCCACCATCCGCACCGCGTCGTGGCCGGCCGCCAACAGCGGCTCCAACAGCGCGCCGATCGAAGCGCTGACCTTGGACGTAACCCTGCCAACGCATACACGCTTCATCGAACTGAAACAAGGCAGCAGCGACCGTCCTGACCTGCAGAGCGCCAGCAAGGTCGTTTCCGGTGGCCGCGGCGTTGGCTCGAAAGAAAACTTCGAGATCATCTACAAGTTCGCCGACAAGATCGGTGCCGCCGTGGGTGCCTCACGCGCCGCCGTCGACGCGGGCTACGTGCCAAACGAAATGCAGGTCGGTCAGACCGGCAAGATCATCGCACCCGCGCTGTACATGGCCATCGGCATCTCCGGCGCCATCCAGCACCTCACCGGCATCAAGGACGCCGGCACTATCGTCGCCATCAACAAGGACAGCGAGGCGCCGATCTTCGAGATTGCCGACATTGGCCTGGTGGGTGATCTGTTCAAACTGATTCCAGAGCTGGAACAGGCCATTGGCTGACAATCGGCGAGCTATCCATTCGTCCCCATCATGGCCCTCAAGGCCGTAAGGGGACGAGTCTCTTTTTACTCGCTAATCAGGATAGCGCTTGCGATCGCTCCACTCACGCCACGCCGCGTAGATAAGGCCAGCAATTCCAAGACCGAAACAAAAAATTATGGCAATCAAATGGCTGGGATAGTATGAGAAAGCCACTTGTTGCTTGCCTTCGATTAGCTTCACTTGCTGGAATATCTCGCCGGAGCGCGTGAGCGGTACCTGGGAACCATTAATGCTCGCCTGCCAGCCAGGATAAAAGGCCTCGCGACGAAGCAAAAAGGCGGGTCCCTGACAGTCGATATTCGCTTTTAGTCGTGAGACGCTTTGCAACAAGCACGGACCGCCGTTGACTTCAAAATAGGGTTTAGCGCCTGGTAGCTCATAGATGTTCATATCCGGTTGGCTATAAACAAGCTGCACAGCTGCTGCATCACCAGGCGAACCAAGCTTTAGTCTGATATCAGGAAGATATCCGGATGGAGCGCCTGACTGAAGTCGCTGCAAGGAGCTGCCCTTCGAGGGCCAGACCCACAGAGCCATCGAGGACGTACTTTTTTCATAGCTCAGCTTGATTGTTAGCGTCGACCGAGCCTGGGCGGGTAAGTTCAATGGCTGGTCAAGAACAATGCGCAGCAACGCGTTGTCTGCAGATCCACGCAGGCTTCGCTCGCCCGTCGAACACGTTTTTTGCTCCGCACAGACTTGAGCTACCAGTTGCCCGTCGGCGTGATTGTCATAGTTACCTACCTGTACGCCGATCTCGGTGATATGTTTTCCGACTGCAAGAGATGAGACAGGCCAGCTCAGTAAAACGTCCTGCCCTTCTTTTAACTCCAGCGGCTGGTTCCCAGCGCTTTCAATGTCCGTATTCAACATTTCAGAAAAGGGATCGCCGCCGTTGGAAGCGAGCACATATTTCACACCGAGCTCTTCATAGGCAGTACGCCGCGTTGTTACCTGGTCCCCGACGCTGACATGGTCGGTGCGCCCGATAAAAGTAATCGCGTCTGCGGAAGGGTCAAGGTGGTGATGGATGTAATCCACCCAGTCCCTGCTTATCGGCAAATAATTGTGGTTTATCTGGGCAATCTGAAAATAGGCGCCATAGTTGGGGGCCAGCGGCCCCATCGAATAGATTCGCTGCAACCCTGCGTGGGCGCGCAAAAAAGCGACGCCAGGTTCATCGCGTTTGACGTGTCGGGCTCCGCTGTATATCGGTAGAGAAAACGCGAAGCACACATCCACGACGAGGAGTAAAGCCAGTACCCGAACGCTTCCGCTCCAGCGCTTCTGCATAAGGCACAAAGCGGCTGCAGCCACCATTGAGAATACTAGCCAGCCAATAGCGCCGTAAAAAAAAGGCAGATACTCTACACAGGACAGCAAGACTCTAAACAAGTCCTTCGCGTGCCACAGACCGACACCGGCAAGTGCCAGACAAAGTGCGAAAAACGATGACAGAAGCCTGGGTGACAACCGAGCATTTCGCTGCAGGCCGTCAATCGCGAACGCGATAAGCACAGCCCCGGCAAACTCCCAGGACGGCGGTGAATAGCGGAAAAAAGCAGCCGACTTGATCATCGGTAGCATATTCATGAGGTCGCTGATGGGTCGCCAATCGAATGTCTTTGATAAACAAAGTAGCATCCACGCAAGCAAGGCGACCGTTATCCAACGCGGAGCCAATATCACGCCCAAGATAGCCAGGGTCAATTGCAAGACCGTAAAATAGCCGCCGATACTTCCCCATACGTAAACAAGTAGCGGCATCTGACTATTGAATTGATCAATGGGCCCGAATAGCCATGGCATTAAGGACACCAATGACGAGGCAGCCGGTAGGGCAGTATGAGCGAAGGCACCTTCGTGCCCGCCAACATAAGCAAAATTCAAATATTCCGTGAAAGGTAGCAACAGAGGTAGACTGCAAAACAGTCCCACAACTACGGCTAACGAGAGTTTTGCGATAAAGCCCAGCTGCTCGTGTCTATCCAGCCCAGCCAATCTCGCCAATACCCATAACCCGGCGAATAACCCATCTATATAAGCCGTCTCCGGGAAGCCCGCATAAATCGACCAGGCCAGCGCCAGCGGTACCAGAAACCAGCCGCCTCCCCGGCGCTCGACTATTCTGGCCCGCAACTGCTCCACCCCAAGTAACAGCATGGGCAAAAAAGCGATCGGCGAAATTATGGGCGCACCGTGCCAGGAGAAAGTCCCATTGAATTCAAACACCACCGCTGCGATAAATGCGGCGAGCTGGGTGAGCTTGAGCTTCCGAATCAAGGCGTAGCTAAACAGACCTGCCATGATCTGAAGGATCACCTCTACCCACAATCCGCCGGCTCGGAAGTGGTAAAGCAGAACAAAGGGCAAAAAGAAAGATCCCGGCTGGGCCTCCGCTGCCAGGGGTAGGCCAACTCCATTAAAGCTGTTCCACCAAGGTATTTGTCCACTCAGCCATTGTTCGGCGGAGAGCTTGCCTAGAGCCTGGGCTTGAAAACCCACGTTGGGATCGATCCAGGGATAACCGCCTTTCACCGCGAAGTGGTCGCCCAGGCCGCCCACAAAGAGGGAAGGATCAGGATTCCAGTAGCCCAACAAAGCTGGCAGCTGCATCAGCACCGGTAAAATAAGCAAAATCCATATCGCTGCCTGGCTTGTACCACGAGGCTTAAAAGAAAGCATGAAAAATCCTTATTTTTATTGAATCGCGCTTTCGCTTTAGCCTGCGTAAAACGGATAGCTCAGATAGGCAAGCATCTTCGTCTCGCGTCGACCGCGAGTCACGGTGTCGAGTACTAGGCCAGTGACGAAACTGAGCACTCCAAACAGCATGATACCCGTGGCCAAAATTGCTGTGGGGAAGCGTGGTACCAAACCCGTGTGCAGGTATTCGCTGATCAGTGGAATGCCCAGTGCTATGGAACAAAGCACGAACACCAATCCAATGACCGAGAAGAAGGCGAGCGGGCGCTCATGTTTGAACAGCTGGGAAATCAGCCACAGAATGCGGATGCCGTCACGATACGTATTAAGTTTGCTGGCAGACCCTTCTGGGCGGCCCCGGTATTCACCTTGAAGGTGGGCAACAGGCATTTGCAGTTCCAGCGCGTGCACCGTCAATTCAGTCTCGATACCGAACCCGATCGACGTAGCGGGAAAAGATTTTACAAAGCGACGTGAAAAAACCTTGTAGCCGGACAACATGTCTTGCACACGGTCACCGAAGATTTTTCGCACGGCGCCCGTAAGCATCACGTTGCCCAACCGATGCCCTGCTCGATAGGCAGCACTTTCAGTCTCCTCCCGAATACCGTTGACGAGATCGCAGCGTTCCTCGATCGCCAACGCCAACAATTTCGGGGCGAGCGACGCGTCATAGGTGTGGTCGCCGTCAACCATGATGTAAAAATCGGCTTCTATGTCCCTGAACATTCGACGCACTACGGCACCCTTACCCTGCTGAGGTTCGTTGCGAACGATCGCCCCGGCAGCCGCAGCAATACCAGCCGTGCCATCGGTCGAGTTGTTGTCATAGACATAAATTTCAGCAGTGGGCAACGCAGCCCGGAAGTCCATCACGACGCGCGCGATGGCGGCTGCTTCGTTATAACAAGGAACAAGTACAGCGACACTCGCTTGGTTCATGGCAGGGTTACTTGACGGGCAAGGACAATACGTCATCTTAGTTCGAGCCCTCTGGTAAACCTACAGATTGTTTCACCGAGTCCAGAACGCTTCCGGCGAAGCATCTCCTTTGACGACAGTTTTCTAGTGCCCGTCAAAGGGTTCGATGAGGTTTTGCATTCACGCTTTGGCGAGATCGTCCACGATGCGCCCGGGGCTCCACAAAGTTTAGACCGACGCATGGAATCGTCGAGCACGCACAGGGCATGTTGGTGGTTCTGATGTGGCCACTGAAGGGGCACCACGTCGAAGCACTCGCTTTCATACCACTGCTGTGGTTGCCGGTTTTCGTCGGCCTGACGAGGATATCTCTGCCAAAGAAGAGCACCGGCAACGAACTCTTTTTGCTTGGCATTGCAGGTTGGGTCCTGTTGCAGGGGTTTGCCATAGTCCATGCACGCGGCCATGACCTGACTGCCATTCCATCCCGTTACACCGACATAGTGGTCATGGGTGTGCTCGCCAACTTCACCTTGGCAATTCTCTGGGCCAGTGCACGCGACGAGTCGAGGGGGCTTCGCAACATGTCCGCAGCATGGTTGTTGCTGATGCTGCCGCTGATGACCTTGATCATGATTCATCGCACACCTGGTGACGTTTCAGCCATGGCCGGACGTGGCACTTACGCCGAGATCGAAACACTTAACGTATCGGGATTCATCGCGACTGGGAATGATGGCTATCTCGAACATCCAGGTTTGGAGATTCCTTACCCGTCAGCGAGCGCACTGAAGCGTTATCTGCTTGACCCAGGCATGCGCAGCATGATTTTGCCAGCGTTTGACGCCGGGCTGACGCGGTTGGCCGAAGCACTGCGTGACCACGAACGTATCCTTGCATCACGACTCGGCATGAGCCATGCGCCCGCCCAGTTCCAGCCACTCAGCGCGTTGCCAATCATGTCGGGAGAAATCAAGTCTCCTGCCTTGTGTACGGTCGACATGCTCAACGAAGGCAAACCAACAGCCGCCGTCGCCATGCCTCAGGGTGGGCTTTTCAGTATTCAGGGATGGATCGTATGGCGCGAGGACGTCTCCTCCAGCAATGAAGCGGTGCTGATGCTCTCTGATCGGGCCCACTATCGAATAGATCTGGACATGACCGCGAACCGCCCGGACGTTGTGAAGGCATTGCACTCTGTCCCCTCTCTTACCCGGGGGTTCTCAGTCACCGCTCCACTGGGTCAAGTCTTGCCGGGTACTTACACCGTCGCCATTGCCAAGGCTGCGCCGCCGCACGCTGCGATCTATTGCAGCTTGCCCATTACGTTATCCGTTACGCGTTAGGACACCGCGGCTACTTTCAATGTGAGGCAGCCCAGTATGCCGATTCGTCCCGGAATACCAGGGCACGCGCGCCGAAAAGATCACGCAGTTGGTTCGGCGCATTCCAGGGCCATCTGTCGCCAGCTTTCCATCGCACGCAGGCGATCGGTGCATGGCCTGAGATTGACGAAGAACTCAATGTCTCCTCGCGCGGTTTCATGGAACTTGGCACACTCGAATTCAATCAGGTCATGCGCTGCCAACTCAAGAAACAACAGTGCGAAAGAGTTTGGGGTGAATACCCAGCAATGGACATCATGATAGATGCCGTCTCTTGCTTGCATCGCGCAATTGATCGCATGCTGGAGGGAATGATGCCGCTCCAGCGAGGCATCGTCCACGCCGCCCTCCCATATCTTGCCACCATCGACCTTTGCTACGTTGGCGACGTAATCAAGCACGATATGGGGACAGGGGCACTTTGCTCTCACGCTCCGGGCATAGACCACGTCGGTCAGCACGGTTTCGCGACGCAGCCGGTCGAACGTGAAACGCTTGTCGGGGACGATCAAACGCAATTCACCCCCTTGCTTCAGGATGGAGCGCAGTTCCTCCAGCCATGAAATCAGATCGGGGACATGCTCCACGACATGCGAGGCGATCACGTAATCGACCTTTTCGGCGAGGCACTCCTCAAGAGGCACCGGCCCCCACACCACATCGACGTCGACGATATCATCCACCGATACACCGGGATCTGATTGGTACTTGGACTTCAAAGTCGCCGTATCCGCGTGATCAACATAGATCACTCGTCCGTCTTCTCTCTTCACCAACGGCCGGCAAAGGGCTCCAATCTCGACACCTAGCATTCCTTTGATATCAAGTCCGCTTAATAACTTTTCCCTGCGATCCATGGTCACACTCGCTGATAGGTTGGCTTGGCCCCTAACAGTAGCATCGTGACAGGACTACTGCGCGGCACTGCTGGCTCAACACCTCGTCCGGGGCGGGAACGCCAGCTCGAATGGCGTTCCGGTCAACGTCAGGTTGGGGCTGTAGGCCGGATCCATGATGAGTTCATCACCCCATATCATCTGCATGCGCTGAACCTCGCCGACAAATCGCGCCTGCTTCTCGGGCGAGTCCTCGTAACCCCGGGTCGCCGATTCGTGGTGGTAGAGCTCGGCAAGTGGTGTCCAGAGATTGCGGTAGCCCAGTCGTCGGACACGCAGGCAGAAATCGACGTCATTGAACGCTACGCGCAATGATTCATCCAGTCCCTCAACCTCTTCGAACACCGAGCGACGTATCAAAAGGCATGCTGCAGTTACGGCACTGAGGTTCTGGGTCAGTTGTGCACGCCCCATCTGACCGATGTAGCCACGAGAATGGCCACCATGCACATGCCCCGCTACGCCGCCAAGACCGAGAACGACACCGGCGTGCTGAATTGTATTGTCCGGGTAGTAAAGCATTGCACCCACTGCACCTATCTCCGGGCGCATGGCGTGTCCGGCCATTTCCCGCAGCCAGCCAGGTGAGATGACCTCGATATCGTTATTAACGAGTCCCAGCAGCTCACCGGAGGTCTCTCTCACGGCATAATTGTTGATCGCTGAATAGTTGAACGGCTGATCATAGGCAAGTACCCGTACTCTGGGATCTGCCACAACCTGGCCCAGGTATTCCTTGGTCTCCCTCTCTGACGACTGGTTGTCCACGATGACAATTTCGTAATTATCGTAGTCGGTAAGAGTAAGTATCGAATCGATGCAACGTTTTAGCAGCTGCAGCCCATCGCGAGTAGGGATGATCAAACTGACCTTGGGCAGCTCTGCGGGCAATTGGTAGCTCACATGAAAATGCCCCTTGAGCCGTGCATGTTCATGCTCTCTGACAGAAGCATCCGCTCCAATGCGCTTCAGATGCTCTGTGACTGCCTTCATCGCCGCTGCTCGGGCATAGCTCTTCTCACCTACGCCAACCGCTGTGGATCCCGGAATTGCCCTCCAGTGATACAGCACGCGCGGTATGTGTCCGATCTCTTCTACCCGCAACTTTTCAACACAGCGCAGGGCCAGATCCCAATCCTGGCTTCCCTCATAGCCTTCCCGAAAACCGCCGACGTCCAATACAAGCTGACGCTGATACACACCGAGGTGCGAGATACAGTTCTGCGAAAGCAACAGGTCGTGGTTCCAATCAGGCTTCATATAAGGATCATAACGACGACCATGTTCGTCGATCTTGTCTTCGTCGCTATAGATCAACTTCCACTGCGGATGCTGCTGCAGCGCGGCGACCACCTCATACAGAGCCAGTGGGTGCAGTTCGTCGTCATGGTCGAGCAGGGCGATGTACTCGCCCTTTGCCATCTGCAATGCTGTATTCGAACTCGCTGAAATATGGCCGTTCTTGCCACGCCGCTCGATGCGAACACGCTGGTCTCTTGCAGCATATTCGTTGAGTACATTCATGACGTGCGCTTTCGACGAGGCATCGTCTGCGACGCATAGCTCCCAATGCGGATACGACTGTGCAAGCACACTTTCCACGCATCGGCGCAACCACTGCTCATCGGTATTGTAGGCAGGAACAAGGATGGATATCAGCGGTCGGTATGACCAGGCCTCGGAACGTACTGTGGCTGCGCGTCGAGCCGTTGGCGATACGTCCTCATAAAGGGCAATCCATGCGTCATAGCTGTTTTCGCGAGGGTCCCCGATCGTGTACCACTCATAGAGCCCAGCCATCCCGCCAACGAGCCCCAACGTCCGAAAATTGTCGAAGATGGTGCGCCATGCGGGCCTGGGCTTACCGAGGGTATCCAATGGACGTCGCCACGCTTTGAATAACTCCCAGGTCGCGCGAGCTTTGCTTACACGCTTGATCGCCAGCCGTGTCACCGAAAGCTCGCAGGGCGAGATAGCCGGATCAAACCGCAAAGCCTTCAATGGATGTGCAAACCTCACCAGTCCACGATGAACACCATGCCCAGACCTGACGAAGAGCATGCTTTCGCCTGCGGGGCCGCAAGAAACATCTGGCCCGTAATCCGGATAGAGGCTGGGCTGCGCTGGTGGCCCCCCATGCTGTTCCATATGCAGCGTCACCGCATACCAACCGGGTGCGAGCGGGAAGCTATCGCTTTCGCACGCAAAAATCGGATCATCCCCTGTCACCCGGTAGCGATAGGTAGCCGCGTCCACCAACTCCAGATGCTGCTTGGGGTGCATCTGAAACTCCGTCCTTGCAAGTCGCCTACGCAACCTGGTCCAGAAGCCACGCCGCAGCAGGGCTTGGGTCATTTGAGTGTGGCTCAGCTGCCTCTGAGCGAGGACGACTAGCTGTTGCCGGATCTCCGCAGACGTGAACCTCTCAGCTTCCACGGCACGGATTTCCTCACGGAGCTGACACTCTTTTTCTTCTGAAACAATCCGCGCGGAGCGCATTTCCTCGCGAAGCAATCGCTCATTCTCCTCTGAGACCACCTGTACCGAACGCTTTTCTTCTTGGAGCAATCGCTCGTTTTCTTCTGAAGCAACTCGCCACGCATCAAATTCTTGTGCCAACCGGCTCTCGTCCATTCGCTCTATATCGAGTATCAGGGTATCGGCTCGACCGAGTAGTTCCTCGGACCATGCCAAGTACATCTGCGGATCGTCGTCGACGCGATAAAAGACCCCAGCTCCTCCCGCGCGGTCCATACGCTCAATGCCCACAAGCGTGACATCGGCGGGAGCATCAGCCCAGCTCCACAAAACTCCCCCATTGGTATCAACCACCGTCAAGGCGTGAAATTGGTAGTAGCCTGCGCGATCAGCAGGGTCAAGCCGCAGTCGGTCGTAGCCACCCTCAACCACCTTGAACGCCAGTTGGATACGACCGAAAGGGATGGGGCGGACGATTGAGTTTTGTTCGGAAACCCCCTCCCCCGCCTTGGTCCGGTAGAGCACAGCGTGTGCTTGTTCCCGCTCGACCTGATTTAAGCGGTGCGCCCTCTCGGCCTCATCTGGTAGCAACGCCCGGGCACGATAAGCCAGCACGTCAAAAAGCTCTGCCGCCTCATCAGAGATGGAGGACAGCTTTGACCAGTCCCCACCGCGCTTTGCTGAGGCAAGGCTCTCACATGCCCGCACCATCCGTTCAACCGGTGGAAGCATGTCCTCACTGTGGCTAACATTCTCATGAGTTCTCAGCCCCGCATCTACGAACCCATCAAGTGCAGCCCTACGTTCCATTGGGGCAACAGGCCAAAAAATCTCGAGCGCCTCGCCGATACCTTCCAGCATATCGACTGGCTCATTGAGTACCCGATCATAAGACACCATGGTCCGACGCAAATGGCGGGTGGCGCGTTCCGATTCAGCCATGTACTGGAGCCATGAAAGGACACCAGCCTCCTCCGACAGTGCATGTGCCTTGCTTAGTGAGTGCGCTACTTCAACCGGCGAACGGGCAACAAATACTGCTGACACATCAATGCCCATGCCCCCAATGACGTCGATCCACAACGGTGCCAGTCGGCACATCCGTGGGTCCTTGATGCCCCATAGCGGGACGCCGGTAAAGTCGCGGAGCACAAGCGCCTGAATCTCCTCACGTGCGTTCATTGCGGCCGGCGACGTGAGCCATGTCTGCGGCAGCGGATCGAGGCTCCACCAGCTAAGGCCAAGCGAATGAAGTAGTGCATCGTTGATGCGGACGGCATCGGCATGCTCCCAATAACCCTTGGAATTGCCACCGTCCGGAACCAACAGATGCGGACCGACATCCATCCCCACCAGATTGAGACAGCGCGTGATCGCCGACGTACCGCTGCGATGCATGCCTAGAACCAGCAGGCAGCGCGGCGTGGCCATTGATTCAACCGACATGCTCAACATCCCCCTCTTTCAAAGCACTTAGCTGGACCTTGACCGAGTCAACCAGATCGATGAATCCAGTTGACAGGCGATCGGTGCCCGGCATCACCTTGAACATCAACGCATCGATGCGCCGATCGAGATAGGTCTCTTCTTCGCCGACACGGCCTTGCACGCCGGCATTCATAAAGTAGGCACCTGGAGCCAGGCGGCAATCGAACTCGAAACTCACTTTGGATTGCATCCCCTGATCGACCCAAGCGATCGCGTGTTCGGGCGTCGCACTGACCGCGCCGGCTAGCTCGACGCCGGTAAGCGTTTTGATAAGCATGCCGAAACGGGCACAGGTCGCGCCACGATCGAACTGGACGCTATAAACATATACATAGCGTTCACCAGTGCTCAGGACGTTCACCCGCTTGCCTGCCATAGTCTGGATATGCGGATCCTGGATCCGCGCGCCCTGGCTGGTATAGGCCAGTTCACTGCACGAACGCAGATGCTCGTCAAAATAAGCTTCCATATACGCCACCGGTGACGTCAGCGAAGTGCTGACGACAGCGTCACCCGTTGTCGCCGGAGACATATCTGCTACCGCGACATATTCATCCGCTTCGACGTGCTGCGGAATCTGCATCTCCAATCGCATCTGATCGCGCAGCTCCTGCACACGGTCTTGCGGAGCGTAAAGCATTCGCTGATAGCGGGAGATCACAGCCTTTGGAGCGCCGTCGGCCAGCATTTCCCCACCATCAAGCAAAATGGCTCGGTCACACAGCTCAATAACGGTACCCGCCCCGTGCGAAACGAATAAAATTGTGCAGCCACCATCGCGCAGCTTCTCGATACGGGCGAAACACTTGCGCTGGAAGGCCTCATCGCCTACGGAAAGAGCCTCGTCGACGACCAACAAGTCGGGCTCGACATGGATCGCCACCGCGAAGGCCAATCGCACATACATACCGCTGGAATAGGTTTTCACTGGCCGATTGATGAAATCACCAATATCGGCAAATGCCAAAATTTCCGGCAATCGCTGCTCGATCATGTCATGCCCGAGACCCATCAGCGAGCCGTTCATGAACACATTTTCACGCCCCGTGAACTCCGGGTTGAACCCGGCCCCCAACTCAAGAAGCGCCGCCACGCGACCACGCACGTGCACCTCGCCAACTGACGGTGCCAGAGTGCCGCAGATAATTTGCAACAAAGTGGATTTGCCCGAGCCATTGCGCCCCACGATGCCTACAGTTTCCCCTCGCTCAATGCGAAAATCGATATTGCGCAGGGCCTCGAATTCTCGATACCAACGTTTTTCGCGGCTGAACATCTGAATAAGCCGATGATGCGGCTTGTCGTACATCGGATAGGCCTTGCCCATACCGCGTACTTCGATAATCGGCTCAGATGACATCAGCGAACCCTCGCTGCGTAGCCATGAACCACGCATGTCCTACCCAGGCCACCAGCAATCCAGCCGCCGTTGCCAATGCCAGCGCGCTCCAGTTGGGCCACTCCCCCATAAGCACAACCATGCGAGCTTCGTCGATGAAAAAGGTCAATGGATTCAAGTGAAAGAGGAACTGCAAGTGGGGCGAAAGCACGCTGATGGGTATGATCGCCGAAGACAGGAACAGCATCGCCGTGGTAACCACTGGCATTACCTGGCTGATGTCACGAAAATATACCCCTACGGATGCCAAAATCCATGACGCTCCCATAGCGAACAAGATCAACGGCAAGAAAATCAGAGGGAGCAAAAGCAGCGTCGCGTGCACACTGTGCTCCAGTACAAGCATTAGCAGGGCAAGCACGACAGCGTTGATCAATGCATGGAACAACGCCGAAAACATCATCGACCAAGGCAACACGTCGAGCGGGAATACAACCCGCTTCACGTAGTTGGGGTTACCGACAACCAACATCGGTGCGCGAGTAAGACATTCCGCAAGAAAGCCGTGCATGATCAAACCCACGAACAGGATCACGGCATAAGAATGTGCACCGCCCGCCTGCTCAGGCCAGCGGCTTTTCATGACCGTGCCGAAGGCGAACGCGTAAACCCCAAGCATCAGAAAGGGGCTGATGACGGACCATGCCAACCCGAAGCTTGCTCCACGGTAACGACCCAGCACCTCGCGCCTGCTCATCTCCCAGACCAGTGACTTGTTCCGAAAAAGCGCGGCAAGCGGACTCTCCCAGCGACGTTTTTTTTGCAGCACCGTCGCATCGCTTCTCCCGAGCTGGGATACTGAAGTCATCGCAGTGCCTCAGCCAGTTCAGCGCGCAGATCTTCGATATCTTCAACCCCAACCGACAGCCGCACCAAGCCATCGCTTATACCGAGCCGCTTGCGGTTGGCCGCTGGCACTGAGGCATGCGTCATGATCGCCGGATGTTCGATCAGACTCTCGACGCCGCCAAGTGACTCGGCCAGCGCGAACAGTTCACAGCGTTCCAGCATGCGTCTGGCTTTTTTCAGACCGCCCTTCACTTCGATTGTGATGATGCCGCCGAAACCATCCATCTGGCGCCTGGCCAGCGCATGCTGCGGATGGCTCTTGAGGCCGGGATAGATCACCCGCTCGACCGCCGGATGTTTTTCCAGCCACTTCGCCAGTTCCAGCGCGCTTTCGCAATGTGCCTTCATGCGCAGATGCAGAGTCTTCAGGCCACGCATGGCGAGGAACGAGTCGAACGGACCGGCTACCGCACCCACCGAGTTCTGCAGAAAGCCCATCTGCTCGGCCAGCTCCTTGCTGCCGGCGACTACAATGCCGCCGACCATGTCCGAGTGACCATTGAGGTACTTGGTCGCCGAATGCAGCACCAGATCCACACCGTATTCCAGCGGACGTTGCAGCATTGGCGAGCAGAAGGTGTTGTCCACCACCAGGATCAGGCCGTGCTTCTTCGCAAACGCCGCGGCCTTGGCCAGGTCGACCAGTTTGAGCATCGGATTGGTAGGGGTCTCGGCCCAGATCATCCGCGTGTTTGGTTTGAGCGCCGCTTTCATCGCGTGACTGTCGTTCAAGTCAACGAAGCTAAAGTCCAGTCCGGCCGAACGCCGGCGCACCTTTTCAAACAGGCGATAGGTACCGCCGTAGAGGTCGTCCATCGCAATAACATGGCTGCCCGAATCCAGTAGGTCCAGGACCGTAGCAGCCGCCGCCAGTCCCGAAGCAAACGCAAATCCGGCCACACCGCCTTCCAGATCGGCAACGCAACGCTCGTAGGCCATTCGGGTCGGATTTTGCGTGCGTGAATACTCGTAACCCTTGTGCTTACCTGGGCTCTCCTGCACATAGGTCGAGGTCGCGTAAATCGGCGTCATGATTGCGCCGGTGCTGGGATCAGGGTGCTGGCCAGCATGGATGGCGCGGGTGCCAAGCCCAAACCGGGGGGCATTCTTTTTTGTGGTCATATCAGGTGCCATAGCAGGACACGGTCGGAACACGGCCCGCCAGTAGCCTTTCAAGGAAAGTGCAGTATCTTACCTTGGTTATCAGCAGGGCTCGCGCAGTCCGTATGAAAAGATGCTGAAGCATTCACTATCAGTTATTTTTCGAACCCGCAGAACCTCGCAAAGGGGCAAAGCGACATGAGCCTTTTGACCACAAGGCACTACGTGCTTATATGACCGTGATCAGGGGCCAGAAATCGGCACGACTTTGATCTCTGCTTTCGGAATTGTGCTGCGTCGAAACGAGGCTAGGCACGGTCGCTCGACCAAGTGCCAAGACAAAGCCGCCAAAATTACTGTGATTGGCACCGAAATGGCAAAAGCCAGATAGTTATTCATAGCCGGACTAAAGCTGGCAACCATTTGTTGGACCACAAAACCGTACAGATAAATACCGTACGAATAGTCATGGCGCGGTGCCAACTTTCGTAAAAATTCCGCCGATGCCAACCACAAAATCCCGTAAGTGAACGTCGCATAAAAAAATGCGGTGGCAATCGTCGAATACCGCGTCATCATGTATAAAACCGCTAGCCCCGCCACCGGCATCCAGCTCAGAAAGATGTAATCCCTGAAAACATAAAGAAGCATCCCCAGTAGAAAAAACGGAACCGGATAAAATGAGTAGGCTGGCGCCATTATGAAGAAATTACCCAGTGCAACGTGTTCGGGTGGGTATTTGACAAGCCATGCAAATGCGATGGCGCAAGCGCCGACAAAGATTGTCGTATCCCGTCTTGAGCCAATCCAGCCGAACAGACCAGCCACAAGTACGATCAGGTAGCACTTGAGCTCAACCGGCAATGTCCATACGGTGGCATTGACGAACCCCTTCAAATGGTTGCCTTCAAACACACCCGGTAATGCACCGCCAACACGACCCAGCAACGTCGTGTTGTACATCAGCCAGTGGTGGGTCCAAGTATGGGAAAAATAGGCTTCAACTGACAGCGTTGTAAAAAGCGGGCCAATGATCAATCCAGTGAATAGCGCACAGACAATTGCGCCAGGCCAGATGCGCAATGCGCGCAGACCGATGAACCGAAGCGCGAAAGACTGCCTTGCGAAACTTGCCGATACAAGCATGCCGCTGATCATGAAAAAGGCATATACGGCGAGACTGGCAAAAGATTCCAGGTGACTGAAGGCCAGCATGGCTTCCAACTTGCTGCCAGCTTGCACTCCATACGAATGTCCGAGCATCACCGCCAATGCGGCCATAAGGCGTATCAGGTCGAAATTATTTTTTCCGCGGCCAAGTGCTTGGGAAAGCGTTTTCACTAAACACCTCTCCCGCCATCAGCAATGCCAGCATCAAAGATATTTGGAGCTTGGATCATCATAGAAGTCCGTGAAAGAGCCATGGCTTAAAGAGATTGCCGAAGACCATTTAGTTATTTCAACTAGGCCGCTCCCGGCATGATTATTATTCATGGCATACGGCCCGCGGTTCAGCGCTCAGCGATATCAATGTCTTGGGCACCAATATCCTTATATCGTCAATTACGCCCAGCCACTGCCCAGCGGAAGGCATACAAATTAGCCTGCTCCACACAGAATCGTCTTTGATGATGTAAAACGTATTTGGCTCGCTTTCCCCGTGCAATAACGAATCAACACGAATAGCCCGTACTTTTGAAATGAGCGACTCATCTTCTCGCGCGAGATAAGCAATGCTTATCATCATGCCATTGGAAACCGCGAAATTAGCCACGCCCCGGTAATCCGGCATGAACATCACCATGCCTGCCGGATAGCCTTCTGGCTGCAGGTAAGCGACATGCTTGTACTGTGCGGCGAGCCGGGGCCACAAGGGGGAATTCAACGCTGAATGCCAACCACGATCCTTGGCGAGACTCGCCCTAATATTCACCGCTGCCTTGGACAAGTCGCCGAGTTGAACCAGCAAAGCCAGCACAATGATCCAACGTACATATGTTGGAGGCACTCTACGCAAGAGCAGATAAAAGGTAGCTAGCAGGGTCATATACCATACCGGCCACATCATGCGTGCGTGCGAACGAAAAATATCGTAAATGTGGTCCAACCAACCTGGCACCGGATATGAAAACAGAAGCTGCCGCGCAAAATAGATCTTGCTTCCCAGGGCAAATATCAGCAGAACCGCGCTTACGACAGACAGAGCAATCCATGTCGAGGAATGTATCGATTTTACTACACCGCCCCATGCATAGCGTGCAGGCATCAGCGCGATAACGGTGGCCACCAGTACGAGTGCAATAAAGCCCGCACCGAAATAGCCGAAACCATCGTATGCCGACGTGTCCAGATCCGATGCTGGCATGAACCAAGACCACTCACCAAAGTAGCGCACACCTGTCCATAGCGGAAAAAGTAGATCTAGGTAAAAGCGCCTTGGCATAGTCAGCGCAACGCCATTTACGAAATATCCAGCTGACCACATCAATAGAAGTACGCCAACGATGGCCATTACAATGTGCAGAACGAGTTGTGAGAACGTGGACTCGCGCCGCAGTAACCTCTGGACAATGTCGGCTAGCCAGATAACGGCGAGCATCACGAACAGATAGGCCTGCACCAACACGGCAATCCAAAGCAGTAGTAGCCACATCCGTGCACGAAAACTTCGATCAAGTACCAGGTTAAGGCCTGCAAGCAGCAGCCACTGGGTTGCCAGCGCTGGATGCATATATAAGCGGAGCAAGAAGATCGGTGCGCTGAGGAAAAATACCGTGCCGATCAGCTGCACAATGACGTCATCGCTCAATCGCCCGAGCAACCTGTAACCGAACCAGGCCTGAAGAAGAAAACAGGAAAATGCCCACAGTCCCAAGTATTGAAACTGGGCAGGCAAAATGGGCGAAATCAATTTAAGCAAAATGGCCAACAAAGGGATGCTGTCCGATAGAACGATGGTTCCTGGAGCATCAGTGCCATAGGCTGGATTCGCTCCCAAAGGCCATTGCAACAACGGCGAATCACGAAAAAATTGCCAGCCGAGATAGTGGGTGGACGTATCTAGACCCGACATCACCCAGCCGATGTGCTTGGGCGATAACGTATAAGCCCCTCCCCAAACCCAGAAAGCCAAAACGCCTAGCATCATTACAGCCCACGGCATCCATTCATGCTGCGGATCGAGATTCCCTGCTTTTGAAATCATACTCAAGCTCTTCGGTATCGGGGGAATCCGGTTAGCGGAATCTTTTTCATGGCATAGCTTCACCCCGTTGCTAGTTACATCTGCCACCTCCCTGTCGTTGGCAGACTATACTTGCACGCTGCTAGCCATGACGACCTCAAACATAGAATAGATAAGTATTGATGCGGATCCTCACCTACTGTGATGTCAATGGCAGCGATATTCTGGAGCGCCTAGGCACGCCGGAATACAGTTATCACTTTGTGCTGGAAGCATTCCAGGTAGCACTATCGCAATTCGCACAGGTCCAACGCATCGATAAACCGACTGAAGCCGATGCCATATGGCGGCAGTGCAGCGATGCGAGCGAAACGTGCCTATTACTGTCGTTTGCTCCACCACATAAGACCACGCTCGGCCTTCAATGTCCGACCATTCCGGTCTTTGCTTGGGAATACCCCAATTTACCCTCGGGCAATGACGAGGAAAGCTGGCTTACGGATGCCCGTAACGATTGGCCCCAGGTGCTGCTCAAATGCGGGGCCGCTATCACCCTTTCTACGCATACCGTCCGTGCCGTACAGGACAGTCTAGGGAATACATACCCAATCGAGGCCATTCCAACTCCACTTTGGGAAAAATTTTCCTCGTACCGTATGCGTGGAACACTTCCGCCAGATCGGGCCTCAGTCGACATCTGCCTGAAGACGCGACTCGTGGATAGCGATCTACTTGGCCTATCTGCCGAGAATCTGGTGACGTCGCATCCGGATGACGGCACACCGTCAGATCCTGAAGCGGACATGTTGCTGCCGCCGCTGCCGCCGGTCGACGACAATAACTGGCTGGTCGAACTGGACTCTTTGCAGCAAGACACTTTCACCGAATCAGCTGGAATAAGCGAAGGCATGCCGCCCATCGATACAGGCTGGGACATTCCACCCCTGTTCAATGTGAGCACTCGTTTGTCAGGCGTGGTCTACACAGCCGTGCTCACGCCCTCTGATGGACGCAAGAACTGGGAGGATGTCATCACCGCCTTTGGTTGGGCCTTTCGAGATGTGCCTGATGCAACGCTGGTATTGAAGCTGGGCGGACCGGATCAGTTGAAGCATCACCATCAAATGCTGATGCTGATGTCGAAGCTGTCGCCGATGAAATGCCGGATCATTGCGCTGCACGGTTACCTCGACGATGCGGACTATGGTCAGCTAATCGGAGCCAGCACTTACTACGTCAACGCCTCCCTATGCGAGGGATTGTGCATGCCGCTGATGGAGTTTCTTTGCTGCGGCGTGCCGGCCATTGCACCGAACCACACCTCGATGGTCGATTACTTGCAACCCGAGTTTGCCTTCATGGTCGACAGCACGCCGAACCTTCCCACGGTGTGGCCACACGGTGACCATCAGGTCTATAAAACCAGTCGTCATCAGATCAACTGGCACTCGCTGATGCTCGCCTATCAGCAGAGCTATATCGTGGCTAAGTCCGACCCTCCGGCTTATGCTGCCATGTCGGCCAGCGCGATGGCCGACATGGAGGATTACTGCGCGATCGATGGTATCGCCCTACGCCTCCAGCAGTTTCTGGAATCGCGCCTGCGAGATTTGAACGCTAAAGAAGCGCATATGGCGCCGATGGCCCTGACCTCATGATTATCCTGGTGCATACGGCCTATCACGAAGGCAACGTCTCGGCGAACCTAGGGCAACCCGAATACAGCTATTACTTTGTGTTACGCGAGTTTCGCCCGATGCTGGAACAGCTCGGTATCGTGATCGATATCCACGAGCCTGTGCGCGAAGTTGACGTCATCTACAGGAATTGTCTGAGTCATGGCATGCCATGCGTCTTCCTTTCTTTCATGCCACCTAACAAGGCTCCCATCGGACTAGCCTGCCCGACCGTTCCGGTGTTTGCCTGGGAATACGATAATCTTCCTCACGAAGGGTTCGGCGGCAAACCGCGCAATGACTGGCGGCGCGTTCTGAAGCACCTTGGCTCAGCCATCACGCATTCCAGCTTTACCGTCGAAACGGTGAAACGCATGGTGGATACGACGTTCCCCATCATTGCTGCACCCGCGCCACTGTGGGATCGGCTTGCCGCAAAAAAACACTCTGTCAGATCTCCTGGCTCGAATGCTGTGCGTTTGCGGGTTGATGGAATAGTCATCGACAGTCAATTCACCGACCTAAGCCAGTATTCGAAGGCCAAGGAACTTGCCTGCGCTCCCGCGCCTCTTCCCCTGCCGGCCGAGCGAAGCGAGGGCGTATCAGAACTTGAACTCGACGGGATCATCTACACGGCCGTATTCAATCCCGGCGACGGACGCAAGAACTGGGTCGACATGATCAGCGCCTTCTGCGTCGCCTTCGCCTACAACGCAGATGCAACGCTGCTGCTGAAGCTCAGTCATCACGACATCAGCGAAGTCGTACCGCAGATGCTCGAATGCATGCACAAGGGTGGCGATTTTGCTTGCCGGATCGTTATCGTCCACGGCTATCTACGCCAAGATGATTACGAGCACATGGTCGATGCCACCACCTATACGGTAAATACCTCACACGGCGAGGGCCAGTGCCTGCCGCTGATGGAATACATGTCCAGCGGCAAGCCTGCTATCTCACCAAGGCACACGGCCATGCTCGACTACATCGACGATTCCTGCGCTTTTGTCGTCGACAGTTTTCTTGAACCAGGTACTTGGCCACATGATATGCGCCAGGCTTTTCGAACCCTGCGCGAGCATGTCCAAGTAGATTCCCTGATTAGAGCCTATCGCTCGAGCTATTACGTAGCCAAACAGGAGCCGGAGACTTACCTAGCCATGTCGACGGCAGCAGTGGTTTCCCTGCAAAGCTATTGCTCGCATGCCGTAGTGAGGCCTCGTCTTGCCAAATTTCTCAACGCCATCATTGCCCAAGATCCACGTCAGGCGGAGAGCGCCCTCCCATTGTGAGCAAGTCTGTCAAGACGATCGCCGTGGGGCACGGCGCCGTGTCAATGACATCGAATGGCTTCGCATTGTCGTCGTACTGGACGTGTTCATACATCATACCCAGAGTAACCTCTTCAACTGAAATCCGGCGTTTGAAATCCGGCGTTGCTCGCAAGCCTGCTTGCGCATTTCGGCCTGTGGCCCGACGTCGACATCTTTTTTGTGATTTTGGGATTCGTGATCGCGCGAAGCCTGATGCCGAAGCTGCAGGCATGCGCATGAAAGCGCCACAGGAGCACCGAGTCGGTGTGGTGAGCTCGCGAGTTTCGCCTGCCGCCGCCGGTATGGTTTTGGCTCGGGTTTATCCTGCTCACTGCGTGGCAATTCACAGCATTCGGGGCCTTCAACCGTTTGCATACCAGCGCCATGGCCACGCTTCGTGGCGATTGCCGCTTTTTCTGCCAGCACATCATCAAGAATCGGGCATCGCGTTTCGTTGGTCATCATGCTGGCCACAGCAATCATCTGGCTGGCGGCATATAACCAAGACTACCTCAGCGGGGCTGACAGCCAGATCAAGCGTTAGATGTTATGGACTGGCTCGCGCTCGTATGCAATCTACCTTATTCATATATCAGCGCTCTTTTTTTGTGCATGAGTCACGGTCTCGCCTGACGGGCACACACTCAAAAGGCGGTGTAATACCGACGTTAATCTTTTCATGGCTGCGACTGTGCTCGCTGTCTAGCTGGTCGGGCCAAATTTCCGGATCGTTGAAAGCCACCGTGCAGGATCGGCAAGCTTCTGACCCACCGCATAGAAAACCGTACCAATGAAATCGCTTGACCATAGCTTTTAAATTCACTTCAAACTATGTTCAAACTGACACGGCAGATGCGTGGCCTCCTGGAGAGTCCGGATTTGAGAGAGATATCCAGACTGTCTATCAGTCGGCATCATCCTGCTCGGACATCATCATTACCAGGCCTGTAGGATGCAAGGCCAATTGGAATAAATGTTTTTTGAAGAGGTGAACAAATGTCCTTGACCTTGGGTCATGCCCTTTGGCGTTACCGTGGATTTGTTTTCGGCAGCGTCAAACGCGAGTTTCAAGCGCGCTACCGCAACTCCTTGATGGGCGCTGCGTGGACCGTACTGCAGCCGCTGGCCATGATCACGGTATATACCGTTGTCTTTTCACAGCTGATGCAGGCACGTCTACCTGGAGTCAACGACCCGTTTGCCTACAGCATCTACCTTTGCTCCGGACTCCTGACATGGGGTTTGTTTTCAGAGATCGTGCAGCGTTGCGAGACTGTATTCCTGGACAACGGCAACATGATAAAGAAGTTGAATTTCCCCCGTATCTGCCTGCCTACCATTGTGGTTTCAAGCGCACTGGTCAATTTTGCAATCACCTTCGCGGTGTTCTTGGTTTTTCTGCTGATCACCGGGCATTTCCCGAGCTGGGTCTTGCTATGCATGATTCCGCTACTGTTGTTCCACGTGATGTTTGCTGCGGGCATGGGCATCGCCGTAGGCGTCCTCAACGTCTTTTTCAGGGACGTCGGGCAGTTCATCAACATCCTGCTGCAGTTCTGGTTCTGGTTTACCCCAATCGTCTACTCCACCACTACGCTTCCGGCTGCCGTCAGACCATGGATCCGGCTCAATCCGCTAACGCCATTTGCGCAGGCGTACCAAGGCATTTTCGTCAACGGACTGTGGCCGCAATGGTCAACATTGTGGCCGAGCGTTGTTCTGGCGCTGGTGCTGTGCGTGCTGGCGCTGAACCTGTTCCGGAATCGTTCGGCTGAAATGGTGGATGAACTGTAATGGGTGATATCGCCGTAAGCGGCCTGAGCAAGGCCTACAAGAGTTACCCCAATCAATGGTCACGGCTGGCCGAGTGGATCAATCCCTCGGGCAAGCCAAAGCATCGGCAGCATTGGGTACTGCAGGACATCAATTTCCACCTGCAGGCCGGCGAAGCCGTCGGCATTGTCGGGGCAAACGGAGCCGGCAAAAGCACGCTATTGAAATTACTGACGGGTACCACGCGACCGACCACTGGCCAGATTTCAGTGAACGGCAGAGTCGCCGCCCTGCTTGAGCTCGGCATGGGTTTTCATCCGGACTTTACCGGCCGACAGAACGCGATGATGGGAGGTCAGTTGCTTGGACTTCCCGCCGACGAGATTCTTCAGCTGATGCCTTCCATCGAAGCTTTCGCGGAAATCGGCGAGTACATCGATCAGCCCGTGCGTACTTACTCGAGCGGTATGCAGATGCGACTGGCCTTCAGCGTAGCTACCGCTCGCAGGCCTGATGTACTGATCGTCGACGAGGCGCTGTCGGTTGGTGACTCGTATTTTCAGCACAAAAGTTTCGAACGCATCCGCGAGTTTCGACGAGCGGGTACTACACTGATGATCGTTTCACACGATCGTTATGCGATTCAGACCATCTGCGATCGTGCCATCTTGCTGCAAGCCGGGCGACTGATAAAAGAAGGCCTGCCCGTCGACGTACTGGACTACTACAACGCATTGATGGCTGAGAGGGATCAGCAGCATGTAAAGCAAGAGCGACTGGAAGACGGTCGCATGAAGACAGTCTCCGGAAGTGGAGAGGCCATGGTGGCCGATGTCCGACTGATAAACGCCAAAGGCGAAGCCGCCGATACCGTGGAGGTTGGTGATTTGCTTGAGTTGCAGGTCCGTGTAGCAATCAAGTCACCCATATCGAGACTTGTACTTGGCTTCATGATCACAGATCGCCTCGGCCAATCCATATACGGAATCAATACACATCGCCTCGACCAGCCGCTGAATGATCTTTCACCTGGTGAGGAAATTCTCTATATCTATCGCTTCCCGGCCAACTTAGGAAAAGGCAGTTACTCGATATCTCTTTCACTATCAAGGGAAGACTCGCACCTGGACATGAACTACGAATGGCGCGACAACGCGTGGATGTTTCACGTGTTCAATACCCACCAGGAAAACTTCGTCGGCGCCAGCTGGCTAAACGCGAAAGTGGAAATTAGTCGGGCAACGGAGCGTGGTACATCCAGCCCAATGTATCCGTGAGTAAGTGTCGCGGCAACGCACCTACACGTGCCTGCAGACGCGCATCGTTACCTTCCAGACGTTGCACTTCATTGCTGCGCACTAAGGCCGGATTGGCACTAACGTCGATGGCGTAGCCAGCGATCTCTTCCATCATCATCAACACTTCACGCAATGAATGACTGGTGCCCGTGCAGACATTGAAGGTATCGGCTTCGCTACGGGTTTCGAGCAGGCGTCGATACGCCCACGCCACAGCGCGCACATCCATGAACTCACGCCAGACATCAAGGTTGCCTAGTTCGATATGACGCTCGCCGCGACGAAAATGATCGACGATCTTGGGGATCAGGAATTGCCCACTTTGCCCGACGCCCGTGTAATTAAATGGGCGAGTGAACACCAGCGGCAGACGTCCCGACCACATCCTCGCCATGTATTCCATGGCGAGCTTGCTAACCGCGTAGTCATTGGTTGGCGCCAGCGGCGCGAATTCATCTAACGGACCATTGCATCCCTGCGTGTTGCCATAAACATTAGCGCTACTGGCCAGCAGCACAGCCGACGGACGCTCAGGCAAATCGACCAGCGCAGTAAGCAGATTCCGGGTGCCTATGATATTGGTGCGGTAAATCGCCTCGATGTCACCATGCGCGACAAAGGCGATGGCTGCCAGATGGATCACTGCCTGCGGACGGATCCGCGCCACGATCTCTCTGACCGCTTCAGCATCGAGCAGATCAACCATGCCGGCCATCGTGCTTTCCGCTTCATACGACAGGCCAAAGACCTCATAACCAGCATCTCTCAGCTCGGCGGCTACGTATTGCCCGGTAAAGCCTTCGAGGCCGGTAACCAGCACGCGCCCTGGCGCAAGCTCAGAAGGAGAGGCCATGCTCATTCCTGCGTAGATCTGCTTCGACCATCATCCGACACAGTGACTCCAGTGAGGTGTGCGACATCCAACCGAGCTTATCCTTTGCCTTCTTGGCATCACCGATCAGCAAGTCGACCTCGGCCGGCCGATGGAAGCGCGGATTGATGCGTACCAGCGTCTTGCCGGTTTTCATATCGATCCCGCGCTCTTCGACACCCCCACCCTTCCATGTCACCTGAATATCGACAGCGGCGAACGCCATGCTAGCGAAATCACGCACTGTTTCAGTCCGCTGGGTGGCTAGCACGAAGGTATCCGGCACATCGGCCTGCAGCATGCGCCACATGCCGTCCACATATTCTTTTGCGTAACCCCAGTCACGCCGAGCGTCAAGATTACCCAACTCCAACACGTCGAGCTTGCCGAGACGGATTTTTGCTACGGTGTCGGTAATTTTTCGCGTGACAAACTCGCGTCCGCGCAGCGGTGATTCGTGATTGAACAGAATGCCGCTGGCACCGAACAGCCCATAGGATTCGCGGTAGTTGATCGTGATCCAGTGCGCATACAATTTGGCGACCCCATAGGGACTCCGCGGATGAAAAGGCGTTTCCTCGCACTGTGGCACGGCCTGCACCTTGCCAAACATCTCGGACGTTGAGGCTTGATAGAAGCGAATGGCCGGGTCAACCGCGCGGATAGCTTCGAGCAGGTTCAGAGCACCCACGCCGGTGATCTGCGCGGTTGTTACGGGTTGATCGAAGGACACGCCGACGAAGCTCTGCGCCGCAAGATTGTAAACTTCACTGACATGATGTCTGTCAAGCAGACGGATGGCAGAACCCATGTCATTGAGATCGAACTCCACCAACTCCAGCTGCGGATGATCCGCGATTCCCAATTCTTCAATGCGCCAGAAATTGGTCGAACTGGTGCGGCGATAGGCACCCACCACGCGATAACCCTTGCCAAGCAGAAATTCCCCCAGATAAGCGCCATCCTGTCCAGTGATGCCTGTGATCAAAGCTGTCTTCATGTGTCGCTCCTGCGTTGCCTTAACCTGTCAATGTTACGGAGTTACGGACATGAAAAGTTGTATCCAATGGATGAGATGATCGTGTATCACGCGAGACTCCATTACCGTGAACACGCAGCTCAACGAAGCGTCCATGGATCCCTCCACTGTGGATGGCCGGCAGCTAGGAGCATGTCCCACAGGTGACGAGTGGTGTCTTTCCAGCTAAGCAAGACATCGTCTGACAAAAGCACTCCGGGCCGATTCGAAGTCGCCGCATGCCTCAGCGCTTCGATCAGACTACCCGGCTCGCTGTCATCGAAATAATCGGCAAATGCCGATGACACTTCGCGAAATACAGGAATGTCCCGTGCAATCACCGGCACGCCGCGCCGGGCCGCCTCCACCAACGGCAGGCCAAAACCTTCCCCCTCCGAAGCGGCGACGAGTGCACGCGATGCATCGTATATTTGCTCGAGGTATTCGTCACTAGCCTGTTCCAGCCAGATCAGCTGAGCTCCTGCAAGCACGCGGCTGCGAATGCGTTTCGCCAGCGCCTCGGACATCCATCCCTGGCGCCCCACGATGACGAGGCAGGCATCCAGACCCTCATCCCACAGCCGATCGAAAGCATCCAGCACGAACGCATGACCTTTGCGCGGTTCGATCGTGCCCACCATCAGAAACGATGGCGAGGCGCGCAGTCGCGCCAGGATAGACAAGGCATCGGCAGGCAGCCCCATGCTTGGATGCGTGGAAGCAGGGTCATTGCCGGGATAGAAGTAACCAAGTCCTAGATCCTGCTTACGACGCGGAGGATGAAGGTCGAACCAGTGGCGCAAATCATCGACAACCGACTGTGAGATGCAAACCAGCTCATCGGCATACTGGCCTATACATTGCAGCCAACGCGCATGCATATCGGCAATGCCGTCGGGAAACCATGCCGGCATCTGCACCGGCAATAAGTCATAGACCACGAAGAGCATGCGCACGCCACGCACTCGCCATGCTTCGAGCAGAGCTGTATTCGCCGGCAAGATATCGGCAACCCAGTCCAGACCCAACAGTATGTCTCCCGCGCGTGGCACCACTTCATCTTGCGGCAACTCGACTCCCGGATAGTCAAATAGCCGCAAACCGTAGCTATTGGCTTGCAGATAGCGCCCGTTTTCCAAGCGCACCGGTTCTACCCTGTAGTGGTTCTGGTCCAGTTGCAATAGCGACGACAGCAAGCCACGCACCACGCGCTCGATACCAGTGTGTAACGCGCTGGAGGCGGTTGCAGTGACATCGACGTATAGTCGCGGCCGATCCACCCGCACTGAGTTAGCCGCCATCGTCTGTTGCATCTGTCGCCAATCCACACTACCCGTAGCGAAGGCATCCGAATGGCGCCTTGCCTCGGCCAGCGATCGTCGCTGTGCCGCTACCGGCGAATCCAGCGCAAACTGTTCGATGGCCTTACGATAGTGCAATGCCACGTCGGCCGGATGATGTCGATGCTCGATCCAGTGTGCCGACTCAACTGTCAACTCGGCACGACACGCGTCGTCATTTTTTAATAACTGCAGCGCAACCACCAGTTCCACATCACTGAAGTGATCACCAATCTTCACAGCAACGGTTTCCGGTAACTCCGCGGCAGAACCGTTAGCATTGACAATCAGTGGCAAACCTTGAGCCAAGGCATCGAAGATCGCCGCCGAAGTTTCGCCGCGCGAATCCGTGCGCAACTGCACCACTACGTCGGCGACGCTGAGGTAATCGGCATATGTGTCGGCACTTACATAGCCAGTGATGTGAACGCGCCCCTCACCAGACGTCTGCATGGTGGAGGTCAACGCGTCGCCATAATCACCGCCGTGATTTTCGCCAACAAAAATCAGATGGCAACGCGCATCCACGGCAAGCGAAGACTGCAGCCACGCCCCCAACAGGCGGTGATTCAACTTGGTCGGCGCCAACATGCCGAAACTGCAAACAACAAAGTCATGTTGCCCAATACCGAGCAACCGCCGCGCCGATCGCCGATCGGCGCGAGTTCGACCCTTGGGGAACGGTACCACTACAAATTTTTCTGCAGCTGCCTCTCCGTACTGGCGACGCGCCTGTTGGACGGCATAACCAGAATGCACGATCACGCCAAGTGACCGCTCGATCACGTCCCGATTGACTGGATAGGTATCGAGCGTCGATGGGCGTCCAAAACGCAAGTCGTGCAGCAAAGCCGCATAACCGTGACTGTCGTAAAGCAGAGGAAGAAATGCTTGCGCATCGGCTGACTGGTTAGCCATCCAGTCGCGTGCAGCACCTAGCCAAGAGTCATGCAGCACGACAACTCCCGGACACTGCTCAAGCATACCGAACATGTGTGCATGAAACGGCGAATTGCCGAAGTGGTAGAGCACCCGGTCGCAGAATTCAGCCTCCTTCAGGAACCAGTGCAACGAATGAATCGGAAAGTTGGCCTGTATCCACGGATCGACCACTTCGGGCTGATCAACGACCACATCGATGACGTAGTAATTGGTCAGCTCACGCAGCAGGCGCGCACTGTAATCGGCAATACCCGAACGCGCGGGTGGTAGCGGCGATACGTAGATCAGCCGAGGGCGCGAATGTGACGAATGTGTTGTCGCCACTACTCCATGTACATGCCGCTCGATGGCCGCCAGCGCCTTGCGCGCACTGGCCGGCCAGCTGAACTGCAACGACTGTACCCTGGCGTGAGCCCGCAGGTTTTCAATGAAATCGTCATCGGCCAACACCTCGTGCAGTTTGGCCGCTATCGAACTCTGGCTACGCGGATCAAACAGCGCATCCTTCCGACCGATCACCTCGGGCAGGCTCGCCGTATCGGAGCCAATAACTGCGGCACCACAGGCCATCGCCTCAAGCAGCGGCAGGCCCAAGCCTTCATACAGTGAAGGCGACATGAAAAGCGTGCAGTTCGAATACAGCCGCGCCAGCTCTTCGTCATCCAATGTGCCAGTGAAAATCAGACTCTCGTTCGACAAGCCGCGCTGACGGCCAATCCGGGACAGCCTTTTTCTTTCTTCCTCACCACATCGCCCCGCCAGAACCAGCGGATGCTGTTGCCTGAGAGAAACAGGTAGATCGGCGAAGGCGGCTATGAGCGTATCGACATTCTTGTGGCCATCGTAACCACCGGCATACAGCAAGAAGCCGGGCCGCAGACGCCACTGCTGTTTCCATCGTGCCCAGCACGCCTCGTCGGCTGGAACGGCCCGGAATACCGGATCAGCCGCGCCGGAAACCACGGCAATATCCTCAGCCCGCATATGCAGATGGTTGATGGCTTCGCGGCGCGAAGACTCCGAAATCGCCAGCAGCAGGCCACACCGCTTTAACAAACCCAGACGCTCGTAATACCAGTGGCGATATGCCGGATCATGCAGATAACGGCCGGCATGCAGCAAGGGAATCAGGTCATAAAGTGTGGAGATATGCCGACGATCGTTCCTACCCGTGCCCAGCGTAGCCGTCGAATCATCACCCCAGCCCTCGAACAGGCTGCTATGCCATATGCAGTCGGCTTGCAGCCTCTCAAGCAACGTCGCCTGCGCAGCAACGGCTATCTGTCTGCGCGACCGGTTCGCCGGTTGAACACCTGCGATGCCGGCAGGAAGTTCATTGATGACGATGCGCTGACGTGGAATCAGTCGTTCGAACTGCGATATCAGGCTAAGGGAGGTTTCATCATAACGACCGTTCAACAACAGCCACAGCTCGTGATGCGAAGCTTCTGCTGCAAAAGCCCTGGCCATCGACAACGTGTATCGCCCGATGCCGCGGTGGCGGCTATGCGACTGTGCACCCTGAAGATCCAGCACAATTTTCATTGGTCCCCTTTGAGTGGCCATCGAACGGTTTCGGCCATATCGATATCCTTTAGCGAAGGCCAGCTCATCCCGCGTTTAATGTATTGGTCTCTGAGGATATAACTTCGACCTGATCCGCTGATGCAAACCGGGCATGCGCCGCGCAACTGCTCCCAAAATGCGACGCAGAAAGCGGACTCTAAGCATCACACGAATTATCCAGCGCACGACACGTTTACTGTGCACAGTGCGAGCTGACAATGCGCGTAGCGGCCGCGTGAAACGCCATGAACGGCTGCCCTGCATCGTGGCATATTGCTGGACTAGATCGGCGAGCCTTCTGTCCAGTGCCACGCGAATCTTTTCCATGCGGTGGATCCGCTGCATCCGATTCTCACTTTCATTAAGCAGCGAGTGATAAACGGTCTGCAGTTGATCAAGGCGATCACGCACGATGACGAAGTCATGCTCCAACTCGACCAATCGGCTCAGACGACTGACCGCCAATAGGCGCCAATCGATGCCGGATGATTCAGTCGTCGGCACCAAACTGGGGCTATTGCCGCTGCCCTTCTCTTTCATTCTTTGATCCAGTTTGTGGTACCACCGCATATTGCGAAGAATATCCGCTGCTCGCCTACATTGCTGTGGACAACCTCTCCCCGCGACAGCTGGCCGGCAGGCTGCTGCTTCACTTGCGCGCATCCAACCCGATATCGATCAGCCGCAATCGCTGCGCCAACACATTCATGCAAGCTTCGACGGAAAAATTGCGAGCCATATCCCGTGCAGCCTGATTGCCAAGGCAGCTACCCAGCGCGCGATCCTTGTACAGCATGCGGAAATGATGCGCAGCATGCCGGGGATCCGGGTCCGCCCACTGCTGGCCACTGGCATGCGGATATTCACCCGATTCAACAGCAATCATTCGATAATCAACGAGGCAACTATTGGCAGTCGTCATGAATTCCATGTTACCTGAGTAGGCCGTTGCCACCACCGGCTTACCCATGCACATCGCTTCGGCCATGCCCAGTCCGAAACCTTCGCTACGATGCAGTGATACGTAAACATCGATACATCGATGCAGCGACTGCAGATCACGACGTTCCAGCATGTCATCCCGGACCATTATCCGGGGATCAGCGCCGGCAAAAGTCAGTAGCTGCATCAACAATGAAGGATGACGGTCTCCATTACTCGACTTGATAAGCAAGGTGACTTTCTCGTTGCCGCAAGGAAATGCATGGCGGAAAGCTTTGATGACGGCATGTGGATTTTTTCTGGCTATTGCCGAGTTGAAATCAAAAGAACAGAAGAAAACGTAATCGTCCTTACCCAACCCAAAATGGCTGCGCCGCAGTCCACTGTCAGTACCCAGGGCCAATGGAAGCGGCACACGCGTCACCGGCTTACTGCAAACTCGTCGCACAGATTGCTCCACGAATGCCGACGACACCATAACTTCGTCGACCCGGTCGATTGCATGCAACCAGCCATTCGGGAAATTTTCCAACTCCCAGAACCAGTAACCGATGATGTAGCGCCTTTGTCCGGAAAGGCTGCCGATACTTCGCAAGGTGTCTTCCCAGTGATCCGGATTGACAAAAACGAGATCGCGTGTAAACGGTGAAGATGTGACTATTTGAGAGGCAAGGGAGTGATCACTGCGCGCATGCGGAATATCGATTTCTACATCGTAAAGGGCTACTGGGTGGCCCGAGGCAATCATGGCGTTGGCGTAGAGCCGGGCACATTCCCCCAATCCAAGCCAGCGCGAAAGATAGCCATGGAGATTTACCCCGGTAACCAATGAGTTGACCGGAGCGGTATGTCCACGACTGCCGATTTCGCCAAGCGTTATCGCGGAATGCGTCTGCCAGTCCGTTGTGCGATGAAATCGGAGATTTTGCAGAATCGGTCTCTCTAAAACAGTGCGTATCCGATATCGCAAAGCCAAAGGAACCAAGTTTCGAATCGGTGCCAGACGCGGGCTTGCCAAAAAGCCAAGCAGGAAACCACGTAGCATTAGACGAGAGGCTTTCAGGACGGGAACCGACACATCTACCTCGGAGACACCTTCTAAGGCCGAATTACTGAACGAGACTTTGCGAAACCTCGGTATTATCACCGGCCAAAACTAACGTGCGTGAACAGATATCGCAAGATCGGCAGTACAACTAGACGATGTTTCACGTCCATATGACAAAATACGGCGATTCACTCTGGAGCTATACATGAAGACCTTATTAGTCACCGGCGGAGCCGGCTTCATCGGCGCGAATTTCGTCCTGCAGGCAGTCGCCGACGGGCTGACGATCATTAACCTTGACAAGCTAACCTATGCCGGCAATCCGGATACGTTGTCCTCATTGCAGGGTAGCGACCGACACGTGTTTGTACAGGGCGATATTGGTGATCGCACACTCGTGGCAAAGCTGTTAGCCCAGCATCGTCCCGACGCGGTGGTCAATTTTGCCGCCGAATCGCACGTCGATCGATCGATCGACGGCCCCGCCGAGTTCGTTCAGACCAACGTCGTGGGCACGCTCGCGCTACTGGAGAGTTCGCGGGACTACTGGCGCAGCCTCGAAGGCTCTGTGCGCGATGTATTCCGCTTCCTTCATGTATCGACCGACGAGGTCTACGGCTCGCTGGGCGCCGAGGGCAGCTTTACCGAACAAACCGCTTACGCGCCCAACTCGCCGTATTCAGCGTCCAAGGCCGCCTCCGATCACCTGGTGCGCGCGTTCCACCACACCTATGGGCTGCCCACGCTGACCACCAATTGCTCGAACAATTACGGCCCGTACCAGTTTCCCGAAAAGCTCATTCCGCTGGTTATCCAGAAGGCGCTGGCCGGCGAGTCGCTACCTGTATACGGCGATGGCCTCAATATCCGCGACTGGCTTTTTGTGAGCGATCACTGCAGCGCAATTCGTCGCGTGCTGGACGCCGGGCGTGTGAGCGAAACCTATAACGTCGGCGGCAACGCCGAGCGTGAGAACATTACAGTAGTGAAGACGATTTGCGCCCTGCTCGATGCGCGTCAGCCACTAGCCGACGGTCGCACGCGCGAATCATTGATCACCTATGTCAAGGATCGCCCAGGTCACGATCGCCGTTACGCGATCGATTCGAGCAAATTGCAAAACGAGCTTGGCTGGCAACCTTCGCAAACCTTCGACACCGGCATGGCGCAAACAGTGGATTGGTATCTGGCACACCAGTCGTGGATCCAGCGCGTGCTCGACGGCAGCTATCGCATGGAGCGGCTCGGCTCATGAAGAACGACGTCGCAAGCCAAACGCAGAAAGGCATCATCCTTGCCGGCGGCTCCGGTACACGGCTTTATCCAATCACACGTGCGGTCAGCAAGCAGCTGCTGCCGGTGTACGACAAGCCAATGATCTACTACCCGCTGGCCACCTTGATGCTGGCCGGTATTCGTCAAGTGCTGATGATCAACACCCCGCATGAGCAAGAAATGTTCCAGCGCCTGTTGGGCGATGGTTCGCAGTGGGGTATCGACATTCACTACGCCGTGCAACCATCGCCAGACGGACTGGCGCAGGCGTTTACCATCGGCCGCAATTTTGTCGATGGCAAACCTAGCTGCCTGGTACTCGGCGACAATATTTTCTACGGTGTGGGTCTAACCGAACGACTCAAGCGAGCTGCATCGCGCGAAAACGGCGCTACGGTATTTGGTTACTGGGTAAGAGATCCGGAACGCTATGGCGTGGCGGAATTCGACGATGCCGGTCGGGTGATCGGGCTGGAGGAGAAACCTTCCCAACCAAAATCTCACTACGCGGTCACCGGGCTGTATTTTTACGATGGCCGCGTTTGCGATTATGCCGCTGAACTCAAGCCGTCCTCGCGCGGCGAACTCGAAATCACCGACCTCAATCGCTGCTACCTTGACGATGGAACACTGCATCTTGAACAGCTTGGCCGCGGCTTCGCCTGGCTAGACACCGGCACTCACGATTCGTTGATGGAAGCGGGTAACTACATCCAAACGATCGAGAATCGGCAGGGCCTGAAAGTTTGCTGCCCTGAAGAAATTGCCTACCTCAACGGTTGGATAGACGCAGAGCAGTTGCTCAAGCTGGCCGCTCCATTGGCCAAAACCGGTTATGGCCAATATCTGAAGCAGCTCACCTCGGAAGACCACACACTATGAAAACAATAGAAACTTCGCTACCCGGTGCGTTGATTCTTGAGCCGCAGGTATTCGGCGACAGCCGCGGCTTTTTCTATGAAAGCTACCATCAAGCCCGCTATCGGGACGCTGGTGTTCGCGGTGACTTCATCCAAACCAACGTCTCGCGCTCGGCCAAAGGCGTGTTACGTGGTTTGCACTATCAATGGCCAAATCCGCAGGGAAAGCTGGTTAGCGTGCTCGAAGGTGAAGTCTTTGACGTGGCCGTTGATATCCGTCAAGGCTCGCCGAATTTTGGACAGTGGACGGGCGTGATGCTCACCGCCGATAACCATCGCCATTTCTGGATTCCGGAGGGCTTCGCGCATGGATTCTGCGTATTGTCGGAATTCGCGACATTTACTTACCAGTGCACGGCGCTGTACGACCCCGCCGCCGATGCCGGCGTGCGCTGGAATGATGCAGATATCGGCATTGATTGGCCGATCAGCGAACCACTATTGTCAGACAAGGATGCCAAGACGCCGCTATTGAAGGATGTTGCACCCAATCGGCTCCCGATTTTTACGCCATGAGGATATTGCTGCTAGGCGCCAACGGACAGCTCGGCCTTACGTTTCTCGATGATGGTGGATTGGCCGCCCGCGGTGAATTGATTGCGGCTAGCCGTGACGGCGTACTGACGCAGGGTGGTCATGGCGAAATTGCTGACTTGTCCGCGCCAGCCACGCTGACCGCATTGCTTGATCGTGTGCAGCCCGATGTCATCATCAATACCGCGGCATACACGGCGGTCGATCGCGCCGAGAACGAACCCGGGTTGGCGCATCGCGTGAACGGTGAGGCGGTCGGCATACTGGGATGCTGGGCCAAGATACACAATGCGAAGATAATTCACTACTCGACTGATTACGTCTTCGATGGAAAGCAGTCGAAGCCTTATGCCATTGATTCACCCACTGCACCACTTGGCGCATACGGTCAAAGCAAGCTGATGGGTGAACAGGCCTTACGCGAGAGTGGCTCCGATTATTTGATCCTTCGCACAGCATGGGTTTACGCCGCGCACGGCCAGAACTTTCTTCGCACCATGCTGCGCCTGGGCAGCGATCGCGACGAGCTGCGCATCGTGGCCGATCAGCACGGGGCTCCCACCGACACCACACTGATCGTACGGGCTAGCCTCGCCGCGCTTGATCGCTGGATATCAGCTGACAGCGGCGAATTGAACGGCACTTACCACTTGGTTGCCAGCGGTGGCACCACATGGCACGGTTTTGCCGAAGCGATTTTCGAACAAGCGATGTCTCTTGGCGTTGTGACTCGCCGACCAAGGGTCAATCCGATACCCAGCGTCGATTTCCCAACCCCGGCTGTACGCCCTGCATGGTCGTTACTCGACAATAACGATTTTCAGCAGCGCTTCCACTTCATACTCCCCGATTGGCGGAATGGATTGCGTGACATCATGGAAAAGCTTGCTACCCCCAGCCATTGATCAAGGACTGCGAAGACATGCTGATTCCACTTATTCTCAGCGGGGGGAGCGGCACCCGGCTCTGGCCAGTGTCGCGCAAGAATCTGCCCAAGCAGTTCCTTGCGCTAGCCGGCAATGGCACGCTGTTCCAGCAGACGCTGGAGCGGATAAGGCAGTTGCCGGATGTAGCTCCACCTATTGTGGTGGCCAGCGACGATCATCGATTTCTCGCCGCGGACCAGCTGCTGGCGCTGGGTATTGACAATGCAACCATCGTGCTTGAACCACTGGCGCGAAACACCGCACCAGCCATCGCCTTGGGTGCATTGCAGGCATTACGTCACGATGGCGATCCACTTTTGCTGGTGTTGCCTGCCGACCATCTGATCGGTGATACCTCTGCATTTGTTGATGCGGTGAAGCAGGCGTTACCACTGGCGGAGCATGGATGGTTGGTAACCTTCGGCATTCGCCCGGATCGTCCAGAAACCGGCTTCGGCTACATCCGCCGCGCCGAGGCAGTCGATGGCCATGGCTACCGCGTGGAGCAGTTCGTCGAGAAGCCTGACCAGGCCACCGCCGAGTCCTATCTTGCCAACGGTGACTACGACTGGAATTCGGGCATGTTCCTGTTCAAGGCCTCGCGCTACCTGGAAGAACTCGCCATGTACGCACCAGCGATGCTGGCGGCTGTGCGCAACGCGCATGCGAAGGCATCGGCCGATCTCGACTTCGTGCGGATCGATCGCGATGCGTTTGCCTTGGTGCCGGATAATTCGATCGACTACGCGGTGATGGAAAAGACGCGGCATGCAGCGGTGATTCCGGTCAGCTGCGCATGGAGCGACATCGGCTCTTGGTCGGCACTGTGGCTGACCGGCAACAAAGACGCAAAGGGCAACCTGCGCGAAGGCGACACGCTCTGCATCGACACCGGCAATTCGCTGCTGCGCTCGCACGACCGCCACCTGCTTGCGACTGTCGGCGTCGACGACTTGATCGTGGTCACTACCCCAGATGCCACCCTGGTGGCACATCGCGACGCCGCGCAGGACGTGAAGAAAATCGTCGCGCAGCTGATGGCTGCCGGCCGCAGCGAGCACTCATTGCACCGCGTGGTACATCGGCCGTGGGGCAGCTATGACTCACTGGAGGCAGGTGAGCGTTTCCAGGTCAAGCGTATCCAGGTCAAGCCGGGCGCTTCCCTGAGCCTTCAGAAGCATCATCACCGCGCCGAGCACTGGATCGTGGTCTCTGGCACTGCCGAGGTCACCTGCGACGACAAGGTGTTTCTGCTCGGCGAGAACCAGAGCACCTACATCCCGCTCGGCAGCAAACATCGTCTGCGCAATCCCGGCAAGGTGGCACTGGAACTGATCGAGGTACAGTCCGGCAGCTATCTAGGCGAAGATGACATCGTGCGTTTCGACGACGTTTACGGCCGTGCCTGAGTCCCCGGACATCCACAAACAAGGCCGCAACCTGGACATGAGACTCACTGTTGCTCGAAGCATGATTCAGGACAAGTCCGTCATTTATTTACGTCATGTCGCCGGATGCCTGGAGTTGTTTTGGATCAAGAACGCTGGCTGACAGCTAAAAATATCGGCCATCGGGATGACCATCGCGAATGATGAGAAATCTGCGCTACGGCCAGTGCTTTCTTGTGTACTGCGTCCTATTTTTAGCATTGTCCATACAGGTCTGTGGTGGTGGTCGAGTCATCTCTCCGGTGCGTCAAGGGGCATACCTGGGCTCGCAAGCCGCGAAAATAAGCCGTCGGCCCGAGAATGGGAAGTTCAGCGACTACGTGACATATGCCATTCCCGAAGCCACGGTGTTCCTCGGCGGCAAGCGATCCAGCTGGATCGCAACATGGATGCCATACAACGAATTGGGGCGTCCTACTTCCCATGTGTCGGATCTGAGCCCGGCATACTTTCCAAACTGGATTCTTTCGAAACTTACAACAGACGCATTCGTTTACGTTACCGCCATAGCGGTATTGGCAATGTTTCTTGCTGGCACATTCGCTTTTCTGCTCGCACGCGAATTAGAGCTCGTGCCTTCAGCTGCCTTGGTGGCCGCGCTTGCAATTGGCCTATCGCCAAGCTTGATCTACTGGGCAACGTTTCCAATGTTTGCGAGCGCCTACGGCTGGACATGTGCCGCCCTGTACGGGCTCACACGGTTCATCCGGCGGCATGATCTTCTCGCTTGGCTGACTGTCGCATTTGCAACCTATAGCCTGTTCATGACGGCCTATCCAGTCATGGTGGTCTATCACGCATATCTAATTGGTGGATTCTTCATTTATCTGGCCCTCAAGCACCCGGATTTTCCGCGCAATGGGCGCAAGTTGGGAACTCTCTTTCTGGAGCTAGGTACAGCGGTGGCATTGGGCACACTGGCAGCGATGCCGGCATTGATAGATACATTCCAATCCACCTTTCAGTCGGCACGCACGCATCCCGACATCAGTTTCTTTCGGGTTTCGATTCCATCGCTCCATACGCTGACAGACTGGAGGGAATTCCTAGCTTTCTGGATCTTTCCTCAAGTCTTCGGTAATCCGATTTCCGTAACATTCCCTCGACAGTTCATAGGCAGAAGCGTTGCCCCCTTCGTCGTATTTCTGATATGCGCTTCGAATCTGCGTCGCACATGGGGTTGGTGGTTGGCGGCATTGATTCTCCTGGCTGCGGAGGCATTTCCTTCCGTTTTTGCATTTGCTGTCGCTCACTTAGGACTAAATCTTTCACGCTCGGTTCCCACCGTGCACGTGGTCATACCATTGGCCATGATTGCTGCTGTAAGCCTGGACTCCGCGCTACGCCGAGAAGCGCAAGACACGCCCCCGAACGATCAGGGCTCATTGCGTAAATGGGTACCTATCATTATAGCGGCGCTGCTTTACCTGATCCTGCTCGCGAGCGCGATAGAAATCGCGCCAAAGTTGAACGTGGCAATTGAGCATTGGACATCGTTCATATTCATCGCCTATCTGCCATTGATGGTTCTTGCGATGAGATACCGCCTCCCCGGGCTAATTATCGCTGTGGCGATCGCACACCTATTGTTGTTCGATCGTTCTCAGCTTTTGATCCAGCAGCGGAGCGCCATCGTTCAATCAACACCTGTGACACAACGATTGCAGACATTGTTGGCCGATGGTGGTCGCTACGCAGCATTGGACTCCGCATCTGATCTCATGCCACCAAACATAAACGCGCAGGTGAGGCTCAAGTCTGTGCACACCTACGATAGCCTTTCACCACTTCGCTACAAAACATTGATCCAGCAGCTGGGTGGCGATGTATTGACCTATGGTCGTAGTAATAAATCGATCGATGCTTCTTCTTTCGGTTCTATTGATTTTCATCTAGCAAACATCGGCGCGCTGGTAACGCGAGAGCCACTCACGTCGAACGATGTCGTATTGGATAGCAACCTTGATGGCTTTCACATATACAGGGTCCTTGAGCGCTGGGGCGCCTATACGCGTTTTGATCTTAATTCATTTGTTATCGCCGGCGATTCAGCACGTTTGACTGACGCGTCATCTGCGGAAAAGAACGCTGCTACGGTAGTTGTAGACCAAGGTGATCGCGTGATTCTCCATCTGGCACATGGCAGCACTGCGACAACGCTTCTGGTGGTCAGTCAGCTATTCAATCCCGACTGGAAGGCCGATGCGCGCTCTGCCGGTGACTGGCATGCCTTGCGGACGCTGTCGGTTAACGGCGCGTATGAGGGTATCGTCATCCCCCCTAGGGTCGATTCGATCCGATTGCGCTTCACTCCCTGGGTTCGCTGGTCATGGCTCGGTGATGCTTGTTTCGGCATCTTGGCGTTGTTTTTAGCAGCCTCGTGGTACAGAGGCCGTCGGGGAAGGCTTCATTAAGTCGATCAATTTCTGCTCAGGATCGATTACGTCGCGTACGAACTCCTAACCTAGACTAGGGTGCGTCAAAAATGTCGAGATTCGCACATACAAATGACTGACGAAAAGGCTATGACGCAAGAGAACTTCAAACCCATTTCTGTCAAAGCGCCTTCGTCGAACAAGGCGTTGTTTCATCTTCGTTGTATGGTGGACCTCCAGCTTGGAACCATCGTGCGTTATCTGCAGCCTGCCATGGCAACGCTCAACGGTAAGGTACTCGATGTTGGCGCTGGTGAATCACCTTGGCGGGAATGGCTTCCTCCATCAGCGATCTATTACGGGATAGATATTGGAAACGCGGAGGAGTTCGGTATGCATCCGGCGCGCGAGGGAGTCACTTATTACGACGGGCGAACCATTCCGTTTTCGGACGGTACTTTTGATGGCGCTATCTGCATTGAGGTGCTGGAACACGTGGAAGATCCGGACTCACTTGTCGCGGAAATCGCCCGGTGCCTCAGGCAGGATGCATTATTGCTTCTGACAGTGCCGTGGTCCGCACGACGGCACCACGTACCCCATGACTATCATCGCTTTACGCGTGAACGCCTCCTTCGCTTACTGGAGGCGAATGGTTTCACGAAAATTGAAATCGTAGAAAGAGGCAGCGACATCTCAGCCATCGCTAACAAGCTGATGGTCTTGTCGCTGAGGCTGGCGCCAAGACGTAACCATCTGCTGCAGCGGTTATGGATGCTTCCTCTTTTCCTTCTGTTGATCCCGGTGACGGCAACTTTTCTTGTGTGTGCGCATCTGGCCGAACGCCTCGGTGCTGGAGCCAAGGAGGATCCGCTTGGGTACTTTGTGCGAGCCATCCGCCGCTAACGCTGAGGTTGCGTCTGACATCGTGCCCTCGTCTAGCTAGCGAGAATTGCACTCCGGCTTGAGTCATGTACCGCCTTCGGAGCGATATATCTGGTAAGCGGGATTGTCGGTGAGGCCGGTCACGCGAGTGTAGTTCGTACGAATGTACTGCTCGATCAAGGGATGCGTATTTCGATAGCGCAACTCATCCCGTCCGTCCAATGGCAAGTCATAGATCAGGATGAATGCGGATTTTGACGACTTGATCCGATCGATTTCCTCGCGTTGAAAAACATTGCTTCGCGGCCATGCCGTGTAGATTTCCCAAGTCGGTGACTTGGCGTCTAGCAAGGCGTAGGCACCAGGCCACAGGGGCGCCACAAAGAAGTTCTGGCCGGAGGGGGTGTACTCGTCTTTGAGATGACGCAGGAGCGAGATATCGTTTGCCGCTCCACGGTCAACGAAAAGTCTGTCACCGTCAATTGAAATTCGTTCACAGGCATCGGGTGCCATGCATTGCCACCCTGGATGCATGGGAATCATTGCAAGCCAGCTGCAGGCGCATAGCCCACAAGCAACCAGATAGCGAGTCCACATAGGAGTCGATGCAACTAATGCAAGGATGCCTATCAACGTGGGGAAAATGCCTTGTGCCAGGTGCCCCGGGTCGGCCCTGGAGAACGCATAGTGTGCGTAAGGAATCGCACAAAAAGCACAGGCCACCACCAAGGGATGGATGGCCTTTCTATTCCATCTGGCGATCAAGACATAGGCAATCGATATGCAGCCGAAAGCGAGCGTGGATATGAAGAACAGGCCGATCAACACCTCGCGCAGGACGTCCACGAAGGGAGCGGCTCCGAACTGCGCGTTCCATGGCCAAGGGATAGGCAACGGCAGATTTGTCGCCTTGACCTCGAACAAGAATTTGATGCTGTCGACAAACGCAGAAGTGAAGCCGCGTGCGAGGACCATGGTTGCGAGCATCGGGAGATAGCCGACAAGAAGCCCTGCGGCGAAAATAAGTACACCGTGGCCCCAGTCCGTCCAGCCCTCGCAGCGCAATGCCAGGTAGAGAATGACGCCGCTGCTAGCCAAGGCGCCGTAAACGCCATGATTTCGACCAAAGTACGCTGCCAACCCAACCGTCAGGCCTACAAGAAAGTGATTGCGGCCGGACGGGCGACGAACCAAAGATGCTAGTACACAAACCAGGCCGATCGAGATTGAGATGTCGAATATCTTGTGACGCGGCACCATCCAGGCGACGAGCGTTAGTGCACAGATAATGCTATAGCGAAAATTGCTTCGCTTCTTGTCGATAGCTGCCAACCACCCGAGCGCCGCGGCGAGAGCGAATGCCTGCAAAATCACTATGGTCTCGCGAACCGCCATGATTCCATGGGTTCCGGAGAGCCTCATGAGTCCTGCGCTCCAGTAGTAGCGGCCCGGATCGTAGGCCTGAAAATCCCGAATAGGAACCTCGCCGGCCAAGACCCGCTGCACGCCGTACCAGAGGTAGCCTTCATCAAACAGGCTAAACCCCTGATGTCCTTCCCAGACGAATAGACCTGCAAGAAGCACCAAGCCAAGCAGCATGGCCCGGACAACATTTGAATTTGAGACAGTGGAGCTAATGGGCATCGTCGAGCTGTCCAGAATATCGGCCTCTTGCCATGAGCTTATCGTCTGCGATCACTCGACGTGCCCGCTTGTGCTGGATGCAAATACGTACCGTGACATCAAATAGAAGGACGTCACAGCAATGACCGGTGAGATGAATACCTGACTCTCAATAGCACCCACATGAAGTGAAACGAGAGATCTTATCGACAGGTAGTTGATGGTGTAACACGTGAGGTACACGCCAATAAAGCGTGGAAGTCGCACCAATGAGACCTCCGAAAAAACGAGGCTGCCTGTCGTGAAGAAGTTGAACGCGATTCCTGCCACATTTCCCCCTATCAATGCAGCCCAGATAGGAAGGCCTACGTGTATCAGAACGACATAAACGCCCAAGCCAAAAGCCGTGTTCAATACGCCAACAAGAAGAAACTTGATGAAGCGTGTCCAAGAGCTCACTCGAAAGGTCCGGCGGCTCGTTCGGGCCGAAAGCCTACTGCAATCATGTTCCCTACATTCAGCGACATCTTGATGCGGCTCAGTCCAAGAAAAGTCAATGCTCGCACTAGGAGTCTTTTAATCTTGGGGCTGGCTGGCATGAGTCGCGCCCAATAGGAAATTGCATAGCGGTTGGCAAAAGGCCTGATCTTCACGTCGCGATATCCGGCGCGACCAAGAAGTGCCGCAATGCTTTTCGCTGAGAACAGCTGCATGTGCTCGACATCAATGATCGGCGAACGTCGTCCAAGAAGGCGGTTCACCGTGCTTCTATAATCGTGTGTGACAGTTACAAAGGCGCCTCCGGGCTTGAGCATGCGCCAGACGGACTCTGCGATTTCCGAAGGCTCGCGCACGTGTTCAAGCGTCATGAAGCAGCAAACTAGATCGAATGATTCGGGCTGATAGTCGCTTTCCCGAAATATCCCTTCCCTTATCCAGGCCCTTCGATGATCTGGCGCGGCTAGGATCGCCGCTGTCGATGGCTCTATGCCAAGCACCCGTTCGAATCCTTTTGCAACTAGCCCGTCCAGAAGGACTCCTGTCCCGGTACCGATTTCCAGAGCACTGCCAAGACTCAGTCGCGTAAGCACAGGACCAAGCTCTCGCAAGTAGGCGGCTGCAGCATCATTTGCCTCGTCGGCGCTATCGTAATCGGCTACGTGATAGGCATGAGCCAGTGCCTGCTGCGATGGTGGATGGTCGACATATACGACGTCACAGTTCTCGCATTGCACCATCTGATAATTGAAGAATTCGGGCTCTTTTCGTGATGCAAAGCTGAATTCGTTCAGTTTTGATGGATCAATTCTTTCCTCAAGGAAAAGATGCGCGCTATCTGACGACCTTCCACAGACCGGGCATGTGCGTGACAACCGGTCTGACAGGTGTGTCTGGTCATCTAGGTCTTTGCTTTGCATTCAATAAATCCAAGGACGATTGCCAGATGTTTGAGCATATCGCAGTGCTTGCGGAGCCGTTGGGATCGAATGCCTGTGTAACGGCGTGCCCCTATAAGATCAGTATTGGCGCGGTTTCGCCTTCTGAGCAGTTACTACGCCGTGGCGAATCAATGTGGCGCGGATCAAACGTGGCCGACCCTTAACTTCGATCATGATTTTCCCGATGTACTCGCCGACAAGGCCGATTCCAAACAGATTTAGCGACCCGAACATCAGGATCGAGATCAGCAAAGTTGTAGCGCCACGCGGTGCTATGTCGGGCCAAGCAATGCGGAGGACTGTGACCACAATCGCTGCAAGTATCGATAGTCCCAGTAGTGCCAGCCCTGCTGTGGTTAGCAGCGTCAATGGAACAGTACTGAAGGAGAAGATTCCCTTTTTGGCCCAATCGATGTTCTTGGAGAGCGTGTTCGTCGTATGGCCGAACATCCGTTCTGGCCGGATGTAATCAACCCCGACTTGCTTGAATCCGACGTAGGCGCGTAGCCCGCGCATAAACAGATCTCGCTCAGGACACGCAAGGAGCCATTGAACGACATTTCGATCGATCAGCGAGAAATCGCCCGCATCAAGCGGGATTTTCACGTAACTAAACGCAGCGAATACGCGATAGAAGGCTTTGTATAAAAGCCCCCAGTGCCACGCCATCTCACGCTTCACGCGCTTGCCGTAGATTACGTCGAAGCCTTCTTCCCATTTTTCGAAGAAAGCCTCGATGAGTTCCGGTGGATCCTGAAGATCTCCATCGAGCAAGACGACGGCGTCTTTCGAAGCGAGTTCCATCCCACTTCGGAAGGCCATCTGCGAACCAAAGTTTCGCGCATGGGATATGCCGATAACAGTGGGGTCAGAGGCAGACAGTTCCTGAATCACCGCTGCGCTGTTGTCGGGGCTGCAGTCGTTGACGAAGATGATCTCGTTATCTATCGCGAGGCGGCTGAACGTTTCTTTGAGCCGTCGATACATGACCGGAATGGCGGGTTCGTCCTTGTAACACGCAACAATGGCCGAGATGCTTCGCCGTTTCTTGTTGGTGTGTTGCTTCGAGCGTTGGGCCAGATCTTCTTCGGTCAGCGTTTTGACCCATTCAGCAGTTGCCTTGAGTCCATCGTCAAGCGAGATTTCAGTGCGCCAACCCAACATCTCCCATGCCTTCGACGGGTCGGAGTACCAATCAGCCAGATCCCACGTGCGTCCTTCCATGGTGCCGAACTGGGGTTGCTCCATTACGCCGAACAGATTTTGAGTAAGTACGGCCAATTCCGCGATGGTGGTTCGCTTGCCAGAACCAATATTGAGACTTTCTCCATACAGATCCGGATTCATTTTTGCGGCGGCAGTTATAAATGCTGTGCAGACATCATCGATATGTATGAAATCTCGTGATGTCCGGGGATCCACCAGCGGTGGAAGCCGGCCCGATAGCGCCTTGCGTAGGAGATTGGGGATCAGACGCGAGCCATCCTCCAACTGCCCGTATACCGAGTAGAGACGAAGGTTGACGCAGGGAAAGCGACGTTCCTTGCCCATGTAACGCAGATACTCGGCGGCGGCCACCTTCGAAACGGCGTAGTGACTGTTGGGGTCGCAGCGCGCATCCTCTGGAGGGGCGACGCAGTTGGTTCCATACTCCGATGAACTGCCGGCGTGCACAAGGGCCGCAATGGACCGCTCCGCCAGCAATGTGGTCAGACTGACGATCGACTGAAAATTTGTGTCATAGATCAAGCCGGGAGCTTGCTCGAACGAATACGCGCCGTAGGCAACGCAGTCGAACACCGTGCTGGGCATGACTTGATCGATGAGATGTTTCAGTGCCGCTGGATCGTTTACGTTGGCAGCGACGATATTTTCATCAGATGCACCCTCCAGACGCCAGTTGCGCTCGTTTTGCACGACTGCGTAGACATCCGACCGATGTTCCAAGATCTTCAGGAAAAGATTGGCCCCAACGAAACCCGCGCCACCGGTCACGAGAATGGGCCCATGAAGAGCCCGGATGTGCTGAATCAAATCGCTCATATTCACTTAACCGATGGCAATTGCACTAAGAAGACTTTGGGGATCCAAGCCGGATTTGACCCGAAGGTAGGCTTGCGATCCGTATTTGGAATAGTGATGAGCTCGGGCGCACAGATGGAACATTTTCGCGACGATGCCGTGTTCGAGCATGTGCATGGCCAGCGAAGCAGCAAAGCTGCCTTGTGCCACATGTTCCTCGGCGACGTACACGCGGCCGCTACCCACAATCTGTTGGATGAGTTCACTGGGTGGCGGGTTGAAGGCAAGAGGCATTTCAGAGAGTGCCCACAAATTGGGGCGCTGATTATCAGGTAAGCGCGCAAGCGCCTCTATGTAAGTTCCGGCCAGTGGTCCCACGGCGATCACCGGCGCACCGTTGCCAACGACTAACAGCCTCCACGCAGCGTATTCGGGGACGGTATAACCTTCCGGTGCTTCTCCTTTTCCTAGCCGGAGGTATGTTGCTTGGGTATCCCTTCCTGCCTTGACAATGACGGATGCAACGTCCCCGTCGAAAACTGGCACGTACACGCGCATGTTAGGCAGGGTCAGTAGCACGCCATAGTCTTCGATGGCGTGATGCGTTGGCCCCATTACGCCATAACCGTAGCCGCCTCCATTTCCAATCAGATGCACTGGAAGACGGTGGAAAGCGATATCGTTTCTGATCTGCTCGAACGGGCGCGCATAGCAGAACGGCGCAATGCTGTATGCCCACACGTCCAAGCCTTCCCGCGCTAAAGCGGCTGCCACGGAAATCATGTTCTGCTCGGCAACGCCGGCGTTGATGAATCTTTCACCCAATACCGACTGCAGGGCTTCAAGCGCCATGAAACCAAGGTCTCCAGTGAGAAACACCATGTCGGATTGACTGGCACGCGCTACGAGTGCATCACACAGTTGTTTTCTCATGCGCCACCAAGCTCCTCGATCGCTTGGCGATAGTCCGCATCCTTGAGAGGGAGGTAGTGCCACTCCATGCGATTCTCCATGAACGATACGCCTTTGCCCTTGACGGTTTGCAGGACTATGACTTTCAACCGGTCCGTAGTGGCATTCAACGCTGCACGCATGGCCTCCAGGTCATGTCCAGGAACCACATGCATATCGATATCGAAACCCTTCAGGCGCTCGAAGAGAGGAAACATCGATGCGACATCACTGACATGACCGAATCCCTGCAATCCATTGTGATCGACCAGTACGGTGAGATTTGTCAAACGATGGTGGGATGCAAAAATCAGAGCCTCCCAGGTTGAGCCTTCCTGCCACTCGCCATCGGACGTCAAACAATAGGTGTGCCCTCGGGACTGCTTGATACGCAGGGCAAGCGCCGTTCCTGACGCCAGTGACAAGCCATGTCCCAGACTGCCTGTGGCGAATAAAATCTCCTCGATACCACTTGCCGGAGGATGCCCGGCAAGTAGCGTATCGTCCCGATGAAAAGTGGCTAGATCTTCATCCTGTAGTCTGCCGGCGCTCCAGAGTGCGGTGTACAGAGCACCAGCGGAATGTCCCTTTGAGAGCACGAAGCGATCTTCCGCATCCATTTGCTCATTGAAAAGTAGCGCAAGCACATCGATCGAAGACAGATTTCCTCCGATATGACCGACGCCGCTTTCGTAGTGCATTCGTATCAACCGTCTGCGAATGGAAGATAAGCGTGCGGCGTCCAATTTCGACTTCATGTTTGTTCTCTATACGCTTTGCTAGGCAGTAAAATCCAGACTCACTTGCGGGTTGCCCAAGACAAGCGAACAGAATAACTCCTCAGCCATCACATTTGCCGGGTTCTACCCCGTTTTCGCGGACAATTGAGTTAAAGCTGTAAAGGCCTGGTCGCGGACATCAATTCTGCGTTGCATCCGGGGATTGTGGAAGCGTTCGATGTAATCAAAGACATCGGACTGTGCATCGGCCAGAGTCAAGTAGCGTTGTCGGTGGATGCGTTCACGCTTGATCATGCCGAAGAAGCCCTCCGTCGCCGCATTATCCGCGCAGTGATCGACGGCGCTCATGCTGCTGAGGATGTTGTGATCGGCCAGAAAGCGCTGGTAGTCGCCGCTGGTGAATTGCGTGCTACGCCGGGGTGCAGCACCAACGGTTCCCGATCAAGCCTCTGCCAGCAGGCCAGCTTTGATCACCATGTGACGGTCTGCCCGACGTCGCGGGCTATCTGACTGACGTTGGCACACGGCTGACGGGTCAGGCCAACGGCCTCACGCTTGAACTCATCGCTGAATTTTCTTCGTTTGCACATGACACTCCTTTTTGCCGATTATCGGCCTTCTTGGAAGTGCCCACGTTAACGGGGTAGAACCCACCAAATACTAGTGGCGCTAACGCCTCGCAAGCTAAGGCCTCGCAAATCGTTAAGGCTTATATGCGACTACTAACTGGCTCTTTGGCATGAACTGGTCCAGTTGCCGCTTCAGCTCGATACCGCGCCGTGTTTTCAACAGCGCTTTCCAGGTCGCATTCCATTTCTCCAGAATCGGATGGCTATCGCCGAGCTCGACCCCGCAAGCCCAGAAAAGTGCCCACCACATGCCCCAGTAGAATCCGTAGTAAGCCTGCTCCTCGATGATCAGCCCAGCACGTTGAACCATATCGGCAAACTGCTGCCTTTCAATGACACGAATATGATTCGGCTTGCTGAAATATGTGTCTGGTGCAACCTGTTTTTGCATGGCTTCGTGCAGTGGATCGGGCACGGTCAGCAGATAGCGAGCCCCCGGCTTGCCAATCCTGACCAGCTCGGCCAGAACCTTGTCCGGATCATCGACGTGCTCCAGGACTTCCGAGCAGATGACTCGCGTCGCTATCGCATCGGGCAATGGAAGCGGATTCGAATCGCTGATATGCGTTGAGTAAGCTTTTGCGGAAGAATTCGCCAAACGAGACTTGATCCCCGCAATGACATCCGCATCGATATCGATAGCGATGACCTCTGCGCCACGCTCGGCACAGAACAAAATGGCGCCGCCATCGCCACAGCCAACGTCAACCACCACGTCGTCTTTTGTAATGTGTACACCACGAAATACTTCGTCGGTGTCATTGAGGTACCAACCGCTCAGCCCGGCATCGACGAGTCCAAGCCAGCTGATGTCGAACTCCTCGACTCCGCCATCAGAAGTTTCTGCAGCAGCCTTTGGCTGATCTGTTGCGGTAACGTTCTTCTGCGTCGAGTTATCAGGAATTTCATTCAATGGCTGACCACCTTTTGGATACACTGAAATCGCCGCAGGCATTCGCTACTCAAGCCATCGCTCAAGCACAATGGCTACTGTAGATCGAAAATAAAGTTCTATCCTAGGACACTTAGTACGCCAAAGTCGCTCAAAGAAAGCAGGGAATAAAGTTCTTTTCCGAGCTATCGGCTTGAAGGCACGCTTTGGCGAATCCTACTATGGCGTAGCGCTAGCTTACGAGACCGTCTCCAACCCGATGCGATCTATAATGGGTGTCGGATTAGCATCTATCCTATGCAGCATCTTCCAGAACCAACA
>Ga0302309_10000390_pt1 | contig 50867 bp, 35 predicted proteins | sample III_Palsa_N1_1_FD_200453 | JGI IMG/M metagenome (GOLD analysis project Ga0302309, IMG submission 200453) | Peat permafrost microbial communities from Stordalen Mire near Abisko, Sweden - III_Palsa_N1_1 | ecosystem: Environmental > Terrestrial > Soil > Palsa > Peat permafrost | place: Sweden...
TTCTTCAATACTTTCTAAAGCCAAATACACCATATTTGTGGTATAACCATATTGTGGTTGTTTCGGAGATATGTTACACCCTATTCCGTGGCAAACTGACCACCTGTTTTGCTGGCAAAGAATGCAGCACATGCTTTAGCAGCATAAACAAAGATAAGTATTTACCGATTTTTATTTAGCTTGATGCTGCTCCGGCTATAACGTCTTTATTTTTTTTGAAGCTTTAATACTTAGGGTAGTTGCCGGATATCCCTTCCGACTATGGCAGCTTATCGCTTTAATAGAGGCTTTGCAGCGCGACTTCGCGTACATAATGAGGCTTCTGGTCAATCTGTTCATCCGGCAAGTGTATTTGGCATGTAAACAGCACAACCAGTATCGGAAGCCTAACTACAAAAAAGGGGTGGTCAGTTTGATCCGGAATACCGTGGTCACTTTGACCCCGGAATGGATGGTCGCTTTAAATCGGAATCAGGTGGTCAGTTTCAGCGAAATCTCCAGTACAGCTTTAGTTTGTGTTTAGGCCATCGTTATAACTTGTCAATATACTGATGAATCTTTGCCAGCAACTGATCGAAATCGGGTTGCCCAGCATAATATAACGCAGCGGTGTCTGTGTATCTTTTTTTATAAGAAGCTCTCAACTGTTCATCATTTAAGAGAAAAGCTTCGTTTTTGTTTAAGGGAATAGCTAAATCGGGTTTGGGGAAACGATCTTCTTTGTGTGCTAAATACTCGGGTGTTCCGATAAAAGCCTGCACGTCTTCACGGCCTAATAAACTGTAGACATCATAATATTGGCGCATAAAATTTACGCTGGTATTGCCGGTTTCACTTTCCCTGCGGAATTTTGTGGCGATGGTTTGCAACTTTTCTACGAATGTATAGCCGGGGTTATAACAAGCGATATCTTTAGCTCGGTTATCAATAATCTCAACACCTTGCGCTACTGCCCGGTCATAAGCCCAGGAACTGATCATTAATTTTTCATTAGGGGTAACCCGGTCAAAACCTGCTTCCAAAAGTATTCCCGCCTTTATTCCCTCCACCTGGTCGGTAAGGTTGTCATAATACAGGCGTATCCCGCCGCTGGAATATGATTTGGTGTTATCAAAATCGGTATCACGCTCCACCCGGACAATGCCATCGATGCTAATATCTGCTGCCAGCCAATCATAAAAATTCTTGCGGGCAGCAACGTTGGCCGGCTTTTCATTTTTGGGATTTTCATTCACTTTTTGTTGTTCCGGTGGCCTGATATGGATATCAATATCTTCCGAGAACCGTTCAATGATCTTATAACCTTTTGAAAGCGAAGTACCACCTTTTAGTTCAAAATCATATTGTTGTGATTTCAGGCCATACAGTACATGCATGATCCAATAGTCTTTTTCGATCAGTCCTGCCTCGATATCGGTTTCGCTCTCCAGTATGCGGAGTAACTCGCGGAATTCAGGATGTTGGTGAAGATATCCAGCCATAGTCTTATGCTAAAACCGGCGCCAGCAAACGCTTAGCTTTGCCATTGCCGTAATGATCGAGTGCACGTCGAAGTTCAGTCTTGTCCATGTTACCGGCCTTAGATAGAACTTTATTTTTTACCTGTTGCTGATCTTCCGCCAATCTGTCTAAACTGCCAGCCAGATCGACAAGTAAAAATTCAGGTGTCAACTTTTCAGGGAAATGATGTTTTACCTGGAAATCAAATGTGCGATTACCCAATTTGAATTTCCCATGTCGTTTATGATTATAAACGGTACGCTGATTATAAAGTTGAGTAGTACCTACACCCAGCGCGTTATAGAGATTTGGTGAGGTCACTAAAAAACGGTCGTCTTTGAGGAAGGAACGAACCAAGGTTTCTTCTTCCGGTGGTGTTTGACCAAATGCAGAATTTTTGGGATAATAATAAACGCCTTGCGACAGCTTTTGCAATACACCTTCTTCCAACAATGCATGCAAGTGCCTGTCTACCGACCGTGACCATTTAACGAGGTCATTCCTTCGGTAAACCCGACCTTTCTGCAAATGCATTTTAAGTTGTTCCAGAGTCGACATTGCTGCTATTTTTTCAAAGGTACTTATAATAAGCTATTTTGCAAAAAAAATCATTGAAAATTCATGCAAATAATAACTGCCGAACAAAAGCCTTTAGAGAATTATCTCCTAATTTTACATAGACCAAAAGACCTTTTCATTTTTTAAAATATGTTACAGATGTGTTACAGCCCAATTTTGAATTTCCAAAAATTAGCTGTAAATTGGCTTCTGTAAATCAGAAACGATGATTTGCCCCCGTGGTAAAACGGATACCCCAAAAGACTCATAATCTTTTGGTCCCTGGTTCGAGCCCAGGTGGGCGCACAAATGGCCTTTACGGTATCGTAAAGGCCATTTTTATTTTCGCATATTATATTGCTGCATTTAAAGCTAATAGAGCCATATTTCGGTTCGAACATAATAACGTTATGCATCCTAAAGATCGAACCGTTACCTCAAACTTTAGAGTTAAATAATTTTGTTTGATGCTGTTAATGCTATAAAATAAACTATATACTATTTTAGTTATTATTGCAATACTTTGTCAAGCACTTACTTAATTCTTAGCCGAGAATCCTTCCTATAAAATGTTCTACGTAAAGTAGATAAGATAATTACTATCTTATGTATTAATTCGTCGACCGGTATTCAAGCGGTGAGTGACCCACTTCATCGATCAGGCTAAATTGTTATTTTACTTTATTCTCATTCAATAACTTATCAAGTTTTTGTTTGGTTTCTGGAATTGCTTGAAGCGTTAAAGCCTTTTTGAAGGCTTCTATCGCTTTAGCTTTATTATTAATTGCCAGATAAAAATCGCCAATTGAATCATAATCGTTACCACTATAAGGATTGTTGGCTATATTGAGCTTAAAAAGATTCTCAGCTTTATTATATTGTTTCTTAGCTAACATTTGGTATCCCCAATTATTAACCTGAGTTTCATCTGGTTTAACCAGGTAACCCATATACTCAGAAACCTTTTTGTAATGCGCTATCAGTACGGAATCTATTTTAAAGTTTGGATTACTCAGTTCGCTGTCATATATTTTAATCTTGTAAAAAGCAAAGATAAACCGAAGTGCGTCGTATTCTCCAATTAACCTTACTGATGGATGGTCGTCGTCCTCATAGAACTTATAGCTATAGCGCAATTGGTTCTTTTTATTGTTATTGAGAATTTTAATAAATTCCAAGTTGCTGCGAATAAGGGCAGTAAAAGAGTTGGTATCCTTTTGGACACTTAGCGTATCCATTCCTCTTTCCAGGCGATTGGCCATCCCCATGAATAGCGTTTTTCCATGGTAATTTTGAGTAGGTAAGATTGTCTTTGCACCTTCCACAGGCTGCTTGTGATTGTACCACAATGACGCGTCGAGAGAAACATAAGCGTTAAACCAATTTGGATGATGAAGTAACGTATTAATGACCGTTAAGCCTCCCAGCGAATGACCGATCAGTGTTTTGTACGTTGCGGTTGGATAGTTCGTATCCATATACGGAATGAGTTCCTTCTCGACAAAAGCCATGAACTGATCACCATTGCCTACGACACCAGGCAATTCTTTGTCTGTCGCGTTTGTGAGTTCGCTTAAGCGTTCTTCTGGAACAATGCCAACAACAATTATTGGAGGACAAAGGCCTGATTGTTCCATGTGCTCCGTGATACTGACAACGGTATTGAAATTATCATCGCCATCCAGCACGTAAACAACAGGATATTTTCCTTTGTCCTTAACTTTATTGCCTCCGTTGCTGTTAGGAATATGTATCCATATTTTACGTTGCTGGCTCAATATCTTTGAAGGAATTATCTCCTCAAAGCCAGTGGTAAAGGGGCTATTTTCCTGTGCATGTAAGCAAAAGGAAGTTAACAGCAATAAAAACAAGCAAAAAACAAGTTTTGTAAAATAGTTTTGGTTAAAGGGTTGTAAATAGTACTTCATGAAAGTTATATATAGTCATTTGATTGAAAACGGAAACGTACGACAATGGAATGGGGGAATGTTCCAATGCGGTACCATGATATAGCTTGAGGTTGAGAGATGTAGTTTGATTGTGTTTAAAACTTTCACATCTAATACTTGATTCATTGATTTTAGAAAGTGTAGGCAATATAAATATTAATATTCAGATTCACTCGATCTATTTATAACCGGGAGATTGGAAGCTGATTGTTATATACACTTAACCCTGCCAACTTGGTCAAGTCTTCTATAAAATGATTCGAGAAGCGCCCAGGTGGGCGCACTTAGAAAAAGTTTTGACGTTTATTGCAAAGCCGGAACCGGCGGGAAAAGATTTTTCTCCGCCGGTTTTTTTATTTCTTTTGATTAATCTTTATTTGGTTAAAAAGTAACGAAATTTGATATACTATACATTCAGAACAGCGTGGTCTGCAGCTCCATATTTCCTGCGTAATTTGCACGGTTTGACGCACTTTTTAAGTATCAAGCCAACATTACGAGCCCTCTAAAATCAGTCGCAGCCATCTCCTGTCTCCTCATCCAACGCAAACAAATCCAATACCTGGCTCCTGGCCAGACGGTCCTTTTGGCCAAAAGCCTTCAGCACCCATCGAGCATTTCCGTTTCAAATCGGCCCGGTTCCATTCTTCAAAAGTACGTCCCTCAAATGAAATTCGATTTATTTTGATTGGCATAGATCCGCCTTTTATACGTCCGTTATTTATTTTTTAATCTCTTATTAATCGCCGCGAATACCTTGCGCCAGATAAACCAAATGAGATTTCGAAAGAAATAAAATAACTTAAAATCAATGATGAACAGGGTAAATTTTAGCATTTCAAAAACAGCTTCAAACTTGGGTAAAATGGCTATGATTGCCATTATCGCAATGGTTATTGCAAACATTACTCATGCTCAGGTAAGAGCGAGCAGACAGCAGGCAAACCAACGAAGTATAAAAACTGTCTATCCTACAAAAGATTGGGTTATCTCTGATTATGTAGTGACCGATCCGAAATTTGGCGCGAAAGCCAGGCCGGGGTTTGACAACAGAGCTGCTTTCCAGGCGGCTATTGATGCAGCATATAAAAATGGCGGTGGTGTAGTTTATATACCGGCTGGCAATTATGAATTCCGCAGCACGCAAACCGCCACCAGAAGCGTTAGAGTGCGCCAGGGTGCTGGAGAAACAATGAAAGACTTTAATTACCAATATGTTCTGAATCTCCCAACGAGTGTGCAGCTTCGCGGCGACTGGGCGGATCCTGAATTACACAAAGGGAAAGTTCTCGGAACCATTCTTGAAGTGCGCGTTGGCAAAAACGCGCCCAATTATAACGGAACTGTTGAAAGTTGGTGGAACGACACGCAGGCTAACAACGCACTTCGCACTACCTATACCAGCATAGCCGACAGATTTATAGATATGAAACCGGGAACGGGTGTGACTAACCTGTCAATCTGGTATCCTGAACAGGATATCAACGACGTAAAACCATATCCGTGGACATTATTTCAGCCAAGCGGCGATTGTGCGACTATTGAACACGTGACTCTTGTAAACGCCTACAACGGTTTCTATTCGGCCCCGAGCGAACTGCATTATGTTTTGAACAGCTACATTACCGCCCTCAGTACAGGGCTCGAAGTGCATGTATGCACCGACATCGGACGTATAGAGAATGTTAAAATAGACCCTAAATACTGGGCCAATTCAGGGCTTCGGGGTTCACCCTCGCTGGCAAAGGTTACCGCTTACACGAAAGCGAACGCCACAGGATTCAATATGCACCGCTCGGATTGGGAATATGTGTCTAATTTTTATGTCACCGGTTATAAAACAGGTATGTGGGTTGGCAGGGAACCCGGTTTTTCCGATAGTCCAAATGCGCAGTTTTACGAAATGCATATCAAAAACTGCGATACCGGTATATATGTCCAGGCCGTTAATCCATATGGCTTGCTTTTTTCCAACTCTACTTTCGGAGCTGAAAAAGGTGGTACGGCTGTGTATTTCTATAATGATTTCAAAACTTCCGCTCAATTCAACGGTGTAGATTTCACCGGGCCTATCATCAGCGATGGCAGCGACGGAGTTATATCTTTTGAAAGCTGTTCGTTTAGCAACTACCGCGACTACGCGCTTAAAATAAACAAGGGTAAAGTACTGCTTACTCAGTGCGATTTTAAAAAACCTGACGGTCATGTATTTCTGGGTTCAGACGTGAATACGCTTAAATCGATGAACTCCGGCTATAACGGTAAATTGGAGATTAAAAATGACAGCAAATCCGCCCAGGTTGAGATCAATAATAACAAGGAATATTTATTTGATCCGATTCCAAAAAATATAATTACAAACATTAAAGTATACCCTAAGCCATTGTCAAACGTAGTGTTGAAAGCTGACCTGCCGAGCGCAACAGGCATTAACGACGACCAGCCGACAGAAGATGTATCTGCCAAATTGCAAACGGCGCTTAACATAGTTAAAGCTGCCGGCGGCGGTACACTGTATTTGCCGGCCGGAAGATATTTGGTGGATAATCCTGTCAAAGTTCCTTCGGGAGTCGAATTACGGGGCACATGGGATGTACAGCACTATACCCAAGGTGGTGCAACTATATTTACAACTTATACCGGCGGTACTGCCGGCGAAAAGGGCCCTTCGCTTATACAGTTAGGGGCGGGTGCTGGTATCCGGGGGATTATAATCGCGCAGCTTAACATGGCAACTGATGGTTTTACCGCTAATAATCCCAGGCCGACCCCGTTCCTGATACAGGGGCAAGGCCCAAACGTATATATAGTTAATGTTACCGCAGTCGGCGATAAAGGAATAGACCTCGCTTCGTACAACACCAGCGGACACTATGTTGATTATTTTGCCGGGGTACTCGCAAGAGCAGGCATTTGGGTAGGCGGAGGTGCTGAAGGTGGATTCATCCGGAATATGCAGCTCAATCCGGGCTACGGAACAAGAACGCGCGGGCAGGGCTATCCAAGCGTATCTCTGACACGTTTCGTACAATCAAATTGCAGCGCGCTTAAATTCGCCGATGTTAAAAACGAAACGATTTTCAACAATTTCGTTTTCGGCTCATTCTACGGTATACATTTCCTGAAAGATGCAATAACCGGTAAGGATCCCGGAAAAATGACGGTTATAGGGCACGGTTCAGACGGATGTTCGTATTCTTTATTTGTAGAAGATGCCGACAAAAACACCAAAATAACCGCTATCAACTCCGAATTAGTTTGTACAAAAACAGCAGAGCCTGTCAGGTCATATATTTTGATGGGGGGCGAAGTTAATACTACTAAAGTTGACCCTGATGCTCAGCTTGCCCTGTATAACACCGCGTTTTGGGGTAGTCCTACTATTGCGGCTATTATCAATAGCGGTACCGTACGTTTCCAACAGGCAAACTTTCAGTCGTCCGGTGCTCCAGGCATAGACAACAGGGGCGGAAAGGTGCATGTGTATTCTTCTTACTTCTCACATAAAATGCCCGGGGAAGCTACCGGAGATAACGTGTATACGAAGCTACCAGCGACCGGGATCTCGATAGAGCTAACCAATAACTATTATATCTCCGGGTATAGGGAAAATAACGCGCAACCGGGCAAGATTTATGGATCTGATATTGTTCCGGATAAGAAGTGAGATTCTCGGTGGAGCTTTCTGTGCCGTGATAAATCTCCTGATTTACATTTATTTATGGTTGTTAGATGGTGCAAATTTTTCTCATTAGGGTTCATCAAAATCCTTTAACAAGTTAGCAAGAAGCCGCATATCGTCCCAAAAATGATGCGTAAGTTGCACATTATGCGCACAAAAGCGAAACAGGGTTTCTAATTAGAATGGGGTTTCGTGTTTTATACAGCGCAGGGTATTAAAAAAACCCGGCTTGCATTAACAAACCGGGCTATTCTTCACACGCACTCATCGCTCTTTGTATTAGTTAGACAACGGTGTCTCTCCTCAGGAAACCCATGATCAGCGCAATAACCGCGATCACTAATAAAATATGTATTAATCCGCCCGCTGCAAAAGCGAACGTTCCGATTGCCCATCCTATGATCAGGATAACTGCTACGATGTACAAAATTGATCTCATGTCTTTGTTTTTTTATTGGTTAAAAGATGATTTATAAATCAATTGCAATAGTAATACCAAAGCCATTATATAGTAAAATTTTGCCGTTAAAGACCCGTTTAGCCCATCATTCTGGACAACGTTTTGGTATTAGGGGACACGTTTAAATTAGCGCCTGCTTCTTAGCAACTTTTTCCAGTTGTTTTTCTGTCCCGCAATGCCTCCGCAAGGACCCTGCTATGAAAAACTCCTAATCTTTTGGTCCCTGGTTCGGGCCCGGATGGGCACACTAAAGCGAAACCCTGATTCTATTTTAGGATTGGGCTTTCGTATTTATACAGCGCAGGGTATCTGGGAGGCCTGCCGGGACGGGAAAAATGACTTGTGCTTACCCAAAGGCACAAGTCATCTCTCTAATCCTACTACACAATACATTGCGCCGGTAGTTGCTATCAGCGGGCCTCAACCTTTTTGGCTTGCCCGGTTGTTGGATTATATAATAATACATATAATCCATTGCTTCGTGAATTACAAACGGCACCAACAACAACATATCCATTAGCTTCCTGTATTTGCTTTGCTGATGCAGTTTTTGCGGTTGCGCTTTTGACAGAATAAATAAAAGCGCTGAGTGATAATAATACCATACTAATTGAAATGGTAATGTTTAGGATTTTCTTTGTCTGTTCCATAAAATTTATTTTTAAAAGGTTAACTAACGTTATTTCGGGGATAAGCACAAAAGAATTTGGATTGTTTTAATATTTAACAAGGGTTAACATTGAATTAGGTTAAGTTGTGTTAACCCTTTGTTTGGTTGATCTGCCCCGGCAATGGGGCAGTGCGGAGCTTCGGCACTATAGCAGCAGAAAAGCCCACCCGCAATTGCGGGCAGGCCGCACACTTGTGTCTTTATAATATAAACTGTTTATAGTGGTTGCGCCAACACGCTTCCCTGAAAGTGTTCACTAACCTTTTGTATACTATTGTCATATTGTTAGCTATATGTACGTATTTTTGTACCTGACAAGAAGTTAAAATCAATTCATGTATAATCTCAAAATAATATCCTCCACTGTTCGTCCCGGAAGAAAAGGACCCATGATAGCAGCGTGGATAGCCGAAAAAGCCACCCAAACCGGTGAATTTGAAGTCGAAGTTCTTGATCTCGGAGAAATAAACCTGCCGATGATGAATGAAGCGAATCACCCGATCATGAAAAAGTACGAACATGAACACACAAAGAACTGGAGTGCTAAAATCGAAGCAGCAGATGTTTTTGTTTTCGTAACAGCAGAATACGACTATAATTATCCCGCCCCATTGCGAAATGCGATAGAATATCTTCATAGCGAATGGAATTATAAGGCTGCGGGAATTGTAAGCTACGGAGGGATATCCGCAGGAACACGGGCCGCAAACAGTTTAAAAGCCGATCTTACGACAATGAGTATGGTTCCGTTGGTACATGGTGTCAATTTTTCGATGTTCACTCAATTTATAACTGAAGAAGGCGAGTTTGTACCAAATGAGTTATCGCATAAATCTGCGGAAAAAATGTTTATCGAGCTGATCCGCTGGACCAAAGGGCTACAAGTAGTTAAAGAAAATAAATAATGTTAAGCGTCAGCTTTTTCTTATTCGCTCCCTGTGCATAGTGCCCTATTCAGTCAATGATCATGTAATACGCCGTACACTGATGCCAGCGAAGAGCTTTAAATATAGTCTTGTCGATAATGGAGTAGTGCTCATAGCTAATATTTAAGCCATATTCATTAAGGAATTTGAGTTAATCTTTTTCTTTTTGTTCAGGTTTATTCGTGCCTACATCACCGGGTACTTTTTCGGCTTAACCCCCATGTGCTGCTCAAAGACCCTTGAAAAATGGCTTAGGTTGGTAAAGCCCAGTCTATAACCTGCGTCTGAAACAGACAACTTTTCCTCTTTCAATAAACGGGCGGCTTCTTTCATCCTGAATTGCTGGTAATAACTGAATATGCTGTCGCCGAAGACCTGGCTGAATAAACGTTTCAGCTTGGTTGGGCTCATACCGGCACCAACAGCCAGTTTATTAATGACCGGCGGGATGTCCAGGTGCTCAAGCATTTGTTCCTTTACCTTGTAAATGGTTTGTATGTCGTGGTTATTTAAAGGATACAAATACTTTCCATCCCGCTTTTCCAGTTCCATTAACAACCTGCAGATCAGTTCTTCTGCCTTTATCCTCAGAAAAAACAGTTCAAAGGTTTCTCCAACCGGTTCCGTCACTATTTCATCCACTATCTTTTGTAAAGCAGGGTAAATCAGTTGTTCGAAGAACAAGGGCTGCGTATGCTGCAACAAGCTTTGCAAAACCGGCGATCTTTCCGGCAGGTCAAAAAGCCCGTTCAAATAATTGGCATCTACCTCAATATTAACAGTAGCCGTATTGGTGTGGATCGAAATAACCTCATCGGTATTGATACGGCTGGTCGCAATTAGTACGGAAGGTGTTTCCGTAAAATTTTTTCCTGCTGGTATGGTCCCTGTTTTTGGGAAGATATTTTGAAACTTAAAAAATATCATCCGTTTAGCAGTATTGATGTCAGGGTTGTCAACGGCCAGGTCTTCTGTCAGCTCATAATTACTGATGAGCATACGGATATGCTCATTAAAAACAAATCCGGCGCAATATCCGCTACCGAATTTTTCAGGAATTTCTACTCTCCTGTTTTTTATTGTTGTCCCTAATAAACGGGCAAACTTTATTAAAATATTTGGTACGGTTTGCTGTTTTGTTTTCTCCATAAAAGTCTTTTACGACTATTTTTAAGTCAAATGTAACTATTTTATCTCTATGATACTCCTCAACTTCGTGCCGTCACCAAACAATACGAAATAATGGTATTAAGAAATAAGAAAGTTGCCATTATCGGCGCGGGACCTGTTGGCCTGACCATGGCAAGGTTATTACAGCAAAAAGGGATAGATGTAACAGTTTATGAAAGAGATAAAGATCCGCAGGCAAGGATATGGGGCGGTACGCTCGACCTGCATAAAAATTCAGGGCAGGAAGCGCTGAAAAAAGCCGGGTTGCTGGAAAATTATTACGCGATGGCGCTACCTATGGGAATAATAATTGCGGATGAACAGGGCAGAGTATTGTCTACGAAAAAGATTACAGCCGAAAATCAGTACGATAACCCGGAGATCAACAGGAATGCTTTGAGGAAAATACTGCTTGACAGTTTAACAAACGATACCGTTGCCTGGGACAGCAAATATACAGGACTGGAGGAGCAGAACGGGAAATGGCTGTTGCGTTGTGAAAATAAGCCGGATGCAACTGCCGACCTGGTTATCGGCGCGAATGGCGGAATGTCTAAAATAAGGAGCTATGTGACGGATGCTGAAGTTGAAGACACAGGAACTTTTATGATACTGGGAGATGTACCTCAGCCTGAACTCAAATGCCCGGAATTTTACGGATTATGCGATGGAAACAGGCTGATGACCGCACACCAGGGCAATTTATTGGTGGCAAACCCCTATAACAATGGTATATTAACTTACGGTGTAATTTTTAGAAAGCCTGGAGAATGGCTTCATGACAATGGATTAAACTTTCAAAATACGGACAGCATTATTGCATTCCTTTCCGGCATGTTTTCCGGGTGGGACGAACGTTACAGGCAATTATTTCGCTCAACATCGCTTTTTACGGGCTTGCCGACGAAGAAATTGCCATTGGATAGACCCTGGAAAAATGACCGTCCGTTGCCGGTAACGCTTATTGGCGATGCCGCGCATTTAATGCCGCCCTTTGCCGGCCAGGGTGTGAATACCGGGCTCGTGGATGCATTAATTTTATCCGATAACCTTACCGGCGGGAAATTTGAAACCATCCAGGCTGCTGTTAATGATTATGAACAACAGATGTTTGTTTATGCCAAAGCAGCGCAACGTGAATCAAGCCAAAACGAAATCGAAATGCGTTCTCCCGGCTTTTCTTTCCAAAAGTTTATCAAATAATTAGGGGATGGGTTACCTGTTTTTGTAATTTTCAGACAGACCTCTACCCTTATTTATTTAAGAAGAGCTGTAGTTAACGGTGTAACAGGCTCCTGTAATGGGATGCGGTTTTGCACAATGGGCATAGATACGTTAGGTAAATGGGGCAATACTAATTTTGCAAAATAGCGGGCCTCATCCATCAGCGGATAGCCGGATAAAATAAAAGCGCGCATACCCATATCCATGTACCGGTTTAATTTGGCTAATACCTGTTGCGGGTTTCCTACAATACAGCCTCCTGCACCCGAACGGGCTTTACCGATGTCTGTCCATAAATAAGGCTCTACAAATCCGTCGTTATCAGCGGTTTCCCGCATCTCGTTTTGCTTTTTTACACCCAGCGACCATGAATCCTGCGCACGGCTTTTAATTTCCTGGCCTTTCACCGGGTCGAATTTTGACATCAGCTTCCTGGCATACGCCCTGGCTTCTTCCTCCGTTTCCCTTACAATTACGTGGATACGAAGCCCGAAATCAATTTTTCTGCCATACGCCGCCGCCCTTGCACTAACATCCTGCATATTGGCATAGATATTTTCCTCTTTCTCCGGCCACATTAAAAACATGTCGCAATAACGGGCACATACATCCCTGGCACCATCAGATGTTCCGCCAAAATATAACAGTGGCCCTCCGTTTTGCTGGTAAGGCTTTGCAGGATCAGAAGGCATATCAAACTGGTATAATTCACCCTTGTGTACAATACGGTCCTTTGTCCAGGCTTGCTTTAATATTTCAATAGTTTCCGCACACCGCTGGTAACGGAAATCCGCATCCTCCCGGTATCCCGGCAAATCCGAGTTGATAATGTTTATCGTTAGCCTGCCCTCCAGCATGTGATCAAGCGAGGCTAAAGCTCTGGCCAGCATTGGGGGATGAATTTCTCCGCAGCGTATGGCAATCAATAAATTGATCTTGCTGGTTTGCGGCGCTATTCCTGCCGCGAAGGTCATCACATCCTGCCCAACAGTGTAGGATGTTGGCAGCAGGATATTGCTATATCCTAATTGCTCTGCCAGCAACGTAATTTCGCTGCAATGCTTAAAGTTGCTTCTCCGCTGGTTGTCCAGTACACTTAAAAATTCGGTATCGCCGCCGCAAAGGTCATCAAACCATGAAATTTCGGCTATACGCTTTTCAGTTCTTCTATCTACAGGTGAAATTTCGGATAATGACATAGTTAACAGAATTATTATTTTACAGGCTGTTTTCTGAATTTCAAATATAAAATATACAAGCCAAATATAAGCAGTCCGAAGCCGGCTGCGATAAGCGCACCGTAAGCCTCTTTAAAATCAATATTAAAAAACAGGACAGCAGACACCACAATTGCAAAAACAGAAAGGATAACACCACCCTTTACTTTAAAGGGCGCATCCGGTTTATTTCTTCGCAGCAATGGTAAAGCCAAACAGGTTGTGATAAAGGTAAATAAGCGGATAACCGCGCTAAAAGTGAGGGCGCTTACAAAAGTGCTGTTAACAGTTAAAACAAGGATGACCAAACAAGTAATAACGATAGACCACACAGGAGTATGATAGCGCTTATGCAAAACAGTTAAAAATGCAGGCATTTGTTGTTGCTCGCCCATGGCAAACAGTAAACGGGTGCTGGTTAGCATTAACGCGTTTAATGTGCCTGCTACAGTTACCAAGGCGCCAATTGTGACAAACAATGCACCGGCAGGTCCCATAAACCGGCTGGCAGCATCAGCTACCGGTTTAGCTGATTTAGCCAGGTCGGGCAGGGTAGCGATGCATACCCATTGAATGCCTATAAATAATAGGGTCACAATTGCGATAGCCAATAGCAATCCTTTGGGAACTGTGCGGTGCGGATTTTTAATTTCACCCGCAGGTATAGCGGCTACATCAAAGCCCGAAAAAGCAAATACCAGCAATAAGATACCCGAAAGAAAGGATGACCACCTAAACGAAATATTAGTGTAATGAATTTGAGCAGGCATATGCCCTAATCCAACCGCAACAAAACAAATTAATACGACCAGTTTCAAGCAGGTTAGTATATTGTTAACCCGGGTGGCCGGTTTGATTCCAAAAAAATTCAATGAGCCAAGAAGGAGTACCATAACAATAATTATCGAAATACGCACCGGGCCACTGGCAGCGGGTGGCCACAGCCAGGCCGCATAATCAACTAATAAATTGCAAACAGACGCAAAGCTGAATAATCGGGATAACCACAATAGCCAGCCTGCCAAAAAGCCGGTGATAGGTCCGTAGGTGCTTTTAGCATATAAATAGGCCCCGCCGGTATGTGTGAAACGACTGCCTACTTCGGCAAAGCAAAGGATTAAAATAAATATGAACACGGCTGTACCTATCATGGCCCATAAGCTGTTCATACCCAATAATTGATAAAGCCGCGAAGGCAAGCCCAATATGCCCGCCCCAATGGTAATATTGACCACCAAAGCCGTAAAATCCCAAAGACCAATGGCCCTGATGAGTTGGTTTGGATGAGCTAAGCCTGTTGAACCTTGTTTCAATATTAAACCCGGTTTTTAATGAATGATAATTTCCTGCCGCAAAGAAAAGAAATCGTTACCTGCCAAACGATAATAATTTTGATTTTTTAATCGTTGATCAAGGCAGAACTACTCGTGTTTGGCCGGTTTACTTTGGAGAATAAAAATGAAAAATGGTAGGATTACCTATTTTCAAACCGGCCTGTTTTCCGGCTCAAAACTATTTTGTACATGATTAATTCAATTTCAAGGCCAATGTCACTTTCCTGATCGACAAAACCATGTGACGGCGGAATTGAATCATCGCTGATATGCGGCATCACCTTATCGATCAGTTGTTGCATGATTTTCTGTTTTTCATCTATTTCGGTAATTTCTTCGAATTTTCCCCATGCAACTACACTTTGCCAGTTGGTTATGTCTTTAATATCATCAACTTCAAAACAAACGTCAGGATTTTTTCTCATTATATTGATTTTCATGCCTTTGGCCGAATGGCAATAAATATTACCCCCATCATAAAAATAGTTTACCGGAACAATGTAAGTAACGCCATCCGAGTGACAGCCAATGCGGCCAACTAACTGGCTTTTTAACAAGTATTCAATTCGTGTATTATTGAGTTCTCTTAACATGGTTTTTTAATTGATTGATCAGTTAAAAGTCGGCATTGGCGTAGATATTCTATGGTACGGCGATCAGTAAAATATATGATCTTCGTCACTTATCTTGTTATTATAGTTAACGCCGGCCGTTCTTAGCAAAGATGCTGACAAGTAAAATCAGCATAAAATACCGGTAGTTTACGCAATCGTTCCCGTAGAAAAATATAGAAAACTGTTTAAAAAAGGCGTGTTTTAGTTATAGGTTTACTTTCATTTTCAAAAAATAAACCATGAGATATAAATTCATTCCTGCATTTATTTGCGGCGCACTATTGGCGTTTAATGCCGCAGCCCAGGGTACAGATGGCCACAATATGGCTTACTACATAGCCCATGCCCCGTTTAAAATGCCAGCAGTAACCGAGCCTGTTTTTAACCCAAAAACATTCAATATAAAAGATTACGGCGCTGTAGGCGACGGGCAAACACTTAATACTGCTGCTATTGAAAAAGCTATTACAGCATGTAACGCGGCAGGCGGCGGTATGGTATTGATACCGCCGGGATTATGGCTTACAGGCCCAATTGAGTTGAAAAGCAACGTTAACCTGCATGCAGATCGTGGTGCGCTGATAACTTTTACCACCGATCATACCCAGTACCCAATAATAGATGGTAAGACAAAAGTCATGCTATCCGGCAACAAGCTGGAGAACGTCGGAATAACCGGCGAGGGTATTTACGATGGCGGGGGAGATACCTGGCGCCCGTTGAAAAAGGCTAAGGCTGCGCCAACCTTATGGGCGGAGCTGTTAAAGCAGGGTGGAGTATTGAGCAGTGACGGCAGCATGTATTGGCCCACAAAAGAAGGTATGGAAGGCGAAGCTTATTTGAAAACGCTGAAAGGAAAAACGGGCCTCACTGCTGCGGATTATTTGCCCGCCCGCGATTTTTTAAGGCCTTTACTGGCATCCATAACAAACAGCAAAAATGTGCTGATTGACGGGCCTACTTTTAAAAATGCGCCCATGTATGCGCTTAATCCTAAAAACTGCACCAACATGATCATCCGCGATGTGACGGTTAATAATGAATATTACGCGCAAAATGGCGATGGTATTGATATTTCCGCATGTAAGAATACCATCGTTTATCACTGTACCGTTAGCGCGGGAGATGACGGCATTTGCATGAAATCAAGCGGCAACAAGGGCAATGAAGATACCGACCCCGCCCTTGAAAACATTATAATTGCCGATTGTATAGTTAATCACGCTCACGGCGGCTTTGTTATCGGCAGCAATACCGATGGCGGCATGCGCAATATATATGTTACCAATTGCAATTATATAAATACCGATATCGGCATCCGCATAAAAAGCAGCCGCGACCGCGGCGGACTGGTGCATGATATCTATATCGACAACATTTATATGCACGATATTTTAAACGAGGCCATTCTTTTTAATACTTATTATGAAGAGAACGTAAAAGAAACTTCGGCAAAAGTGGCCCCGGTAACTGCCCTCACACCCCGTTTCCAAAACTTTTATATCGGTCATGTTTATTGCACTAACGCGAAAACAGCTATTGACATTACCGGCCTGCCTGAGATGCCGGTGAACCATATTAATTTATCGGACATCGTTATTTCGGCCAACGAACCCTTTACTGCGACAGATGCGGCGGATATCTCCTTGAAAAATGTAAAAATATTCTCGCCAAAGCCGACGTTGATTTTATTAAATAATGCCTCAAATATCACCATTGATAATATTGACTTTAACAAAGGCACTACTACCCTGATTTCGGCAAGCGGTGCGGGTACCAAGGGTATTAAAATAATGCACACTAACCTGAAAGATTTAGCCAACCCGGTTAAATTAGACAAGGAGTTGGATAATGGTGCGGTTACTATTCAGTAAACTACCGCCTTAACAGGCTACACGCTTGGGCTAACATCTCACGCGGACAAGGAGCCAGGAAGCCAGAGTAAGGAACCAGAACAAGATCGTCTTTTTCTGGTTCCTTACTCCGGCTTCTTTGTTTCCTGTTTCTTGCTCCTTCAAATTTTACCAGTACCATGCGCAGTTTAAACCAAAAACAGTCGGGTTGACAATCGATCTGTTTTTAATTTTTTACGCAATCGTTCCCGGTAACGTTTGCATAGTTTTTATTAGTAAAATCCTTTTTTTATTTGGGTATAGTGGTTAACCTTGTTTATCGTTTAGGCAAAAAAGGCTCAAAAAAGGCTTTAATACAACTGCTTAACCGGTACAACCAATTATACATTATAAGCAAGTTTAAAGTAAATACAGCCACGTGCAATTCTTAAAACGGATTGTATGTATGCCTTTACAATTGCTTTTAAGGAACCAATTAAATAACAACCCAATAAAACCAAATTATGATTAAAAATTTACTTAGTGTTTGCCTTATGCTATTTTTATCTGTAGCAGCATTAGCCCAAAACAGGCAGGTTACCGGTACGGTAACAGATAAGGACACCAAAGAGCCGGTGGTTGCAGCTTCTGTAACTATTAAAGGCACCACATCAGGAACTCAAACTGATGTGAAGGGCACATTCAGACTTTCAGTTTCTGACAAACCAGGGGTGGTGCTGGTTATTAAATCTGTAGGATATACGGCGCAGGAAGTTACACTTGCCCCGGGACAAACATCGGTAGCTGTAGTAATCGAAAACAATTCTAAAGAGTTGGATGAGGTGGTAGCTATAGGTTATGGCAGCGTTAAGCGCCGTGACCTGAACGGTGCTGTTTCATCTATTACTGCTAAAGATCTGGCTGATGTACCGGTTACCTCGCTGGGGCAGGCTATGGCCGGCCGTTTGGCAGGTGTACAGATCACCACATCGGATGGCTCTCCTGATGCTACCGTAAGGGTACTTGTTCGTGGCGGTGGCTCTATTACGCAAAGTAATGATCCGCTTTATGTAATTGACGGTGTACAGGTTGAAAATGGTTTAGCATCACTTTCACCGCAGGATATTCAATCAATTGATGTATTGAAGGATGCCGCTTCAACGGCCATATACGGAGCCAGGGGCTCAAACGGCGTAATATTAATTACAACCAAGGGCGGGCACGCGCAGGCTACAAGGGTTAGCTATAACGCATATGTCGGTTTTAAAAAGCTGGCACGTGAACTTGCTGTAATGGACCCTTACGACTTTGTTACTTACCAATACGAACGAAGCCGTGGTAATGCTACAGACAGTACAAACTTTGCCAATGATTATGGTACCTGGGCCAATTTAGCCAGTTATCAAACCATGAAGCCTGTGGACTGGCAGCAAAAAGTTTTTAACCAGGCTGCGCCTCAGCAACAGCACAACATAAGTATTACAGGCGGCGATACATCAACAACGTTTAATTTAAGCTTTACTGATGATATCCAAACTGAAAACGTGATCAATTCGACCTATGACCGTAAACTGATCAGCTTTCATTTGGATCATAAGGCAAATGACAAGTTCAGGTTCGGGTTTAACGCGCGCTACAGCGATCAGCAAGTTGGGGGTGTTGACGTTTCAAGCGCTCAAAGCTCGACTTATAATAACCTGCGTAATACCATCAAATATATTCCTTTTGATATTCCGGGTGTATCAGAAACCCAATACGATCCGACTTTATTTGCTGAAAGTGAAGAAGCCGGTAATAATTTAGGGCTTATCAATCCTATTGTAAACTCTAACGCGCAATACCGCGAAAATTATACTTATGATACCAATTTAAGCGGTTATGTAAGCTATAATATTAATAAATACTTAACATTTCGTTCAACATTAGGCGTTGATTTGAATAAGCAGGTCTTGAATAATTTTGACGATGCAATTACCTTTAATGCCCAGATAAATGGCGGTGGCCAGCCATTGGCAGGTACTGACGAGATCAATACCAATACTTTTGACTTGTCAAACGTGCTTACTTTCAGCAACGCTGCCAACAACCCCAAAAGGAGCGTTATTAACGTGGTGTTAGGTAACGAATTTTATAACATTGATGCTTCAACACTGAATAATCAATTTAAACTATTCCCTTTAGGTATTTCACCTACATCTGCTTTAAACCAGCTTAACCAGGGTACTATTGTGGCAGGTTATCCGATAAATGCCTTTTCAGAATCGCACCTGTTATCATTTTTTGGCAGGGGCACTTATACGCTTGATAAAAAGTATTCTGCAGTGTTCACACTCCGTTCAGATGGATCTTCTAAATTCGCTCCGGGTCATCAATGGGGTTATTTCCCTTCAGGATCAGTTTCATGGCGCGTATCTGATGAGGACTTCATGAAGAATGTTACTGCGGTGTCTGATTTAAAACTTCGTGTTAGTCATGGTGCATCAGGTAATAACCGTATATCCGATTATCTTACCCAAACGCAATTTGGTACAACATATAATGGCTCTGCGGTACTTTACCCGTTAAATGAAAGTACCACTTCTTTAGGTTACGCGCCGCAGAATTTGGTTAACCCGCTATTGAAATGGGAAACGACCACTTCTAATAACATTGGTCTGGATTTCGGTATACTTAACAACCGCCTTCAATTCTCTGTTGATGCTTACCAGGGTACAACCACTAATTTGCTGATACAGGTGCCGGTGCCTACAAGTTCGGGTTATTCAACACAATTTCAAAATGTGGGTAAAACGCAAAACACAGGTTTAGAACTGCAAATAAATGCACATATCCTTCAAAAGAGAAACTTTACATGGAACGCCAACTTTAATGTTTCATACAATACCAACAAAGTACTGGCGCTTGCCCCCGGCGAAAACTCCTACTTTGCAAATTCAGGATGGGGCCCTTCGGGACAACCGGCAGATTTTATTGTACAGGTGGGCAAACCGCTGGGCAGCATTTACGGGTACCAGGCGAATGGCTTTTACAAAACCTCCGACTTTACCTATAATTCAACCAATAACGAATATACTTTGAACCCAGGCGTTGTTGACCCCTCAAAAGTGATCGGTACCGCCGAGCCGGGTTTAATTAAATATTCCGACCTGAATGGCGATGGAGTAATTACCACTGCCGACCAGAAAATATTAGGTAATACCATCCCTAAAATAACAGGCGGGTTAAACCAGACATTTACTTACAAAAATTTTGATGCCAGCATATTTATTAACTTCCAGGATTTGGTTAGTGTGCTTAACGCTTCAAAAATTGAGTTTACCAACGGGTATACCGATAACACCAATTTATTGGCACAGGAAAACGGCCGCTGGCGTACAGTTGACGGCAATGGTAATGTAATTGAAAAAATAGTTACCGTTAATGGTGTAAACGTAGCGGTTGGTTCAGCACCTGCTATATTAAATGCGGTTAATGCCGGTGCAACAACATCTATCCCGGTCACAGGCGCGTCCCAATTTTATGTGACCTCTAACGACGTTGAGAACGGCGCGTTTGCGCGGCTTAATAATGTTTCTTTGGGTTATACTTTCAGATCTGATTGGTTAAACCGTTTAAGAATAAACAGGTTAAGAATATATGTTACATCTAATAACCTGGCATTAATAACAGGCTATAGCGGTTATGATCCGGATGTAAACACCCGTACCGCTACACCTGTAACACCGGGGGTTGATTATTCAGCCTACCCGCGTAGCCGTAGCTTCCTTTTTGGCTTAAATCTTACTTTGTAAAATATTAATACCCATAAAAATGAAAAAGAAATTCATATACCGGTTTTTAGCCCTTGTTGTAATAATTACAGCTGGCTCAACCCTATCATGTAAGAAATATTTAACCGAAACCCCTCTTGCTTCTGTTGGTACAGCTGCTGCGTTTAGTAACGTTGCAAGTGCTACAGAATCAGTACTGGGTGTTTACTCACGCTTATCGGGCGACCAGGGTTATGGTATCAGGATAAGCATGTATTATACTGTCGACCAGGACGAAATGGTTGGCCCGGCAAACAGCAGCGCCCCGGATAATGACCGCCGCGATATTGCCCGTTATGGGGCAACTTCAACCAATGCGCAATTAGAGGCACCGTGGGAACAGCTTTACCAGGGTATTGAAAGGGCAAATATTTGCATTAAATATATCCCTTTGATGACTGCTTATACCACCGGTAGCGCCACCGACCAGGCATCGTTACAACGACTGTATGGCGAGGCGCTTACCCTGCGTGCACAGTTTTATTTTGAATTGGTAAGAAACTGGGGCGATGTACCTGCCCAATGGGTGCCTTCGGCCGATGAACCAACCTTGTATATCCCGCGTACTGACCGCGATGTAATTTATAACCATTTATTGGCCGACTTGTTAACTGCGGAAAGCTTAGTGCCCTGGCGTACCAGCGTTACACGCGATGAGCGTATCACATTAGGTGCTGTTAAGGCGTTGCGTGCACGGATCGCATTGTTCCGTGGTGGCTACTCTTTAAGGAACAGTACTGGTACCATGTCGCGCGATGCCGATTATTTAACCTATTACAAAATTGCAAACAGTGAATGTTCCGACATAATGGCCCGCCCGGATCAGCATGCCTTAAATTCAAGTTTTCAGGCATTATTCCAAAATAATATAGATGCCCATACACTCGACGCAACAGGCGAGGTTATGTTTGAAGTTGCTATGGCCGGCGGAACAGGAGTTGCTGATAGCAAATTGGGCTATTATGACGGCCCGCGTGTGAATAACCTGGGTAATTCATCGCTTACAGCTACACCTACTTATTTTTATGGCTTTGATCCTAACGACCTACGCAGGGACGTTACCATTGCCGCTTATTTTACAAACCTGGACGGCACCAAAGTATTACAAAAATTGATAGGCCTGCCAAGCGGTAAATTCAGGCGCGACTGGATAACCAACCCGGTAATAGCGCCGACAAACATGGTACAATATTTTGGTATCAACTGGCCCATAATCCGGTTTTCGGATGTGCTGCTGATGTTTGCCGAAACTGATAACGAAATAAACAATGGCCCCAGCGCTGCTGCTATAACTGCTTTTAATCAAGTAAGGTTAAGGGGTTTCGGTGGAAATGCCGCCCTGGCAAATACAGCCAATACACCAACTTCTTATGCTACTTTCTTTAATGCTATTGTTGCCGAACGTTCATGGGAATTTGGCGGCGAAGGTATCCGTAAATACGATTTGATCCGTTGGAACCTGATAAATTCAGTAATTAATACGACACGGGCAAACTTAACGCTGATGCTAAATAAGTCGGCACCATACAACAATTTGCCGCAGTCAATGTATTATCTAAACGCTTCGCAAACCTTGGTATATGGCAATTCGCTTTACGCAACTACACCTTCCTCTACACCCGCAAACAATACCAAGGTGGCATGGGTGAGTTCGCTAACAACTGCTTATATTACCGATGTGGCGCAATTGTTTCAGCCAAATCATGGAGAACTGCTGCCGATACCGCTGGTTTCAATACAGGCAAATCCTATGCTTACACAAAATCCGGGATATTAGTAATTGGTTAATTAAATTATGACGAGGCTGCCCTTAAAGGGCAGTCCTTGTTTAAAATTAAATTGGATAGGATACAATACGCAACCGATAATCCTTTAGGTAAAATGAAAAGAATTTGGCCATTAGTTATATTATTCGCCCTTACTGTTAAGGTAAACGCCCAAAAGCGTATTGTAGTAGCCCAGGATGGCAGCGGCAATTATAAAACCGTACAGGAAGCTTTAAACGCCGTGCCTGCCAATAATAAAACCCGGCTAATTATTTATGTTAAGAACGGAATATACAAGGAAAAGCTTCACCTGGATACAACAAAAAACTTTGTGGAAATGATTGGCGAATCGCGGTTTAACACCATATTGACTTATGACGATCATACGGGCGGCGCGTTAGCTAATGGCGAAAAGATCAATACCCAAACATCTTATAGTTTCCAGGTTAGGGGCGATGATTTTATAGCGACCAATATCACCTTCCGCAATGACGCGGGCTTCACAGCAGGGCAGGCTGTGGCTATGGAAATGCGGGGCGATAAAGCGGTGTTTATTGAATGCCGCTTTATCGGCAACCAGGACATTTTGTTTTTAAACAGCGAAAAAAGCCGCCAGTATTACAAAGATTGTTATATAGAAGGCAGTACCGACTTTATTTTCGGTGCAGCTACGGCCTGGTTTGAAAACTGCCATATCCATAGCAAAAAAAACTCGCATGTTACTGCCGCCTCAACGGCGCAGGACCATCCTTACGGCTTCGTGTTTAATGATTGCACCTTAACCGGCGATAGTACCCTGCATAATGTATCGTTAGGCAGGCCATGGCGGCCCTATGCCCGGGTGGTTTATATGCACTGCTATATTGGCCAGCATATCAAACCCGAAGGCTGGGCAAACTGGAACCAAACCGACAGCTATAAAACTGCCCGTTATGCCGAATATCAAAACTTTGGGGCGGGGGCATCAGCAAAGTCAAGGGTAAGCTGGTCAAAACAATTAACTGACGCGGAGGCAACTCAGATCACTATAAAAAATGTTTTCGCTGGTTGGGACCCAACCACAATAAAAATAGAAACTGTCACTCAATAAATAATGATGAAGAAAATAATAATATTGGCCGCGCTGGCAGGAGTTGGAATACTTGAAGCATCGGCACAAACTGCGGCAAAATACTCATGGGCAAACTTGCCAACGGCAAAAGTGCCTGTATTTAAAAAAGACACCTTTAACATCGTAAAATATGGCGCGGTGGCTGATGGTATTACGCTGAATACTAAAAGTATTAACGCGGCTATCGCTGCTTGCAGCGCTAAAGGCGGCGGCGTGGTTTTAATACCGCAGGGGCTTTGGTCTACCGGGCCAATTGTATTAAAAAGCAACGTAAACCTGCATATAAGCCGCGCCGCGCTGGTTCAGTTTACCGACGATAAAAATCAGTATGCGCTGGTTGAAGGAAACTATGAGGGCCATCCTTCCGTGCGGAATGAATCGCCGATATCAGCTACCAATGCCGAAAATATCGCCATAACCGGCGAAGGTATATTCGACGGACACGGCGAGGTTTGGCGTGCCATAGGCAAAGAACGTGTTACCGATTTAGATTGGAAACAATTAGTTGCATCGGGCGGCGTAGTAAGCAGTGATGGCAAAATGTGGTACCCGTCTGAAAGTTATGTTAAAGGAAATACCACCAAGGATGCCACACTTATCCAACCCGGCAAAACGTTGGCCGACTATGCCGATATGAAAGACTTCTTTCGTCCTAATATGGTAGTGTTTACAAGCTGCAAAAATGTATTGCTGCAAGGCGCGACCTTGCAAAATTCGCCGGCCTGGGACTTACACATGCTGCTATGCGAAGACCTGACATTGCGGGATGTACATGTACGCAACCTGTGGAACGCGCAAAACGGCGATGGCATTGATGTAGAATCATGCAAAAATATATTGATCGAGGGCAGCACTTTTGATGCGGGCGATGACGGAATTTGCGTAAAATCAGGCCGTGATGCGGATGGCCGCAAGCGCGGCAAGCCGACAGAGAATATGGTTGTGCGCAATGATGTGGTTTACCGTGCCCATGGCGGCTTTGTTATCGGCAGCGAAATGAGTGGCGGTGCACGCAATATTTTTGTAACCGACTGTACATTTATCGGTACTGATATTGGCCTGCGTTTTAAAACTGTTCGCGGCAGGGGTGGTATTGTTGAAAATATCTTTATCAAAAATATCAGTATGCGCGATATTGTGCATGAGGCCATTTTGTTTGATATGTATTACCAGACAAAGGTTACCTCCGCGCTGGGGCAAAAGGTCGACATCCCGGCTATAAATGAGGGCACACCGCAGTTCAGGAACTTTTATGTGAGCAACGTTACCTGCGATGGTGCCGAAAAAGCAATGCTAATAAGAGGGTTGCCCGAAATGAGTATTAAAGGCATCCACCTGGAAAACATGACTATCAAAGCAGATAAAGGGGCCGAACTGATTGAGGGAAACGACATCAGTCTTAAAAATGTGACGCTGGATATTAAAGATCCAAAGCAATTGATCTATACAGAAAACAGCGGTGCGATTACTTTGGATAACATCAAAAGCATTAACCCGACCAATTTATTTTTAAGTATAAATGGTGACAGGAGTGGTAAGATTGAATTGCTGCATACTAATACCGCCAATGCAAAAAACAAGGCAGAGTTTAATTACAGCGCCGACAAAAATATGCTGACCGAAGTTAAATAGTAGAATGAAAAACCTGATAGTAACCCTCGCTTTTCTGTTAGTAGTCCTGCAATTAATGGCGCAGGCTGCCGTTTATCCAAAAGATATTACTGTAGCGCAGGACGGCAGCGGAAATTATAAAACCATACAGGATGCCGTTAACTCGGTGAGGGATTTGGGGCAGCGGGTAACTATTCATATAAAAAAAGGCATTTACCACGAAAAGCTGGTTATCCCCGCATGGAAAACGCTGGTTACCCTGGTTGGTGAAGACAAGAATAATACTATCATTACCAATAATGACTATTCAGGCAAGGTTATCCCGGGCGGGAAAGATGTTTATGGCAATGAAAAGTATAACACATTCACCTCATACACTGTATTGGTACAGGGTAATGATTTTGTAGCCGAAAACCTGACTATTGAAAATACTGCCGGCAGGGTGGGGCAGGCGCTTGCGCTGTATGTAGAAGGGGATCGTTGTGTAATTAAAAATTGCAGGCTATTGGGCAACCAGGACACGCTTTATACAGCTACCGAAAAAAGCCGCGAGTTTTTTAAAGACTGCTATATAGAGGGGACAACCGATTTTATTTTCGGGGAAGCTACCGTTGTTTTGCAGGACTGTACCATTAAAAATCTGACCAGTTCTTTCACCACTGCTGCGGCTACTACGCCCCGTCAAAAATTTGGCTATGTGCTTTTTAATTGTAAGCTGATAGCGGCGGATACATCTGTAAAAAAAGTCTACCTGGGCAGGCCGTGGCGGCCCTATGCCAAAACGGTTTATATCCGTTGCGAGTTAGGCAGCCATATAACACCCGAAGGTTGGGACCCGTGGAAAAAAGATGCGATGTTCCCTAATAAGGAAAAGACCGCCTATTACGCCGAGTATGGCAATACAGGCTCCGGCGCGGCTACAAAAAACAGGGTGTCCTGGTCAAAGCAATTGACGGATACTGAAGCAAAAGAATATACGATTAAAAATATTTTAGGCGGTATGGATAACTGGGACCCGTTAAAGCCTATTGGCGAAATTACAAAGTAAAAATGCACAATAACAGTGCAAACGTTCCCGGTAACGATTGCATGAATTATTATTTAAGATAAATGAAATTAAAGCTAAAAACTAATTACAATTGTTTGAAAGATCCCCTTTTTAAAACATATCGCCCCAATAAACGGGGTATCAGCAATTGTATGATACAGGTAAAATAAATGAAGAAACTGATTCTGTTCCTATTCTTTCTTCCGGGCTTTTTTTTAGCAAAAGCGCAGCAACAACCATTGTCGCAAAAAATGGCTGCCACTGCTATGAAGTTGTGGAAGGACAGCACGGCAAAATGGGCTTATGAACAAGGCGTAGTGCTTCGCGGGGTTGGAGAAGTTTGGCTGCAAACCGGCGACAGGAAGTATTTTAATTACATCCAAAACTATATAGACGCGCTGGTAGATAAAGACGGCACTATAAAAAATTATAAAATAGATGATTATAGCCTGGATAACATTTTATGCGGGCGCGATTTGCTGATGCTGTACAAAATATCAAAGTCTGAAAAATACTATAAGGCATTATTGCAGCTTCGGCAGCAATTAAAAGATCAGCCTCGTATTCCCGAAGGAGGCTTTTGGCACAAAAAACGCTACCCTAACCAGATGTGGTTAGATGGCTTATATATGGGTTCCACATTTTACGCTGATTACGCAGCTACCTTTCATGAAGACGCGGATTTTGACGATATAGCAAACCAGTTCATACTTGCAGAGCACCACACCCGCAACCCAACAACCGGCTTGCTATACCATGCCTGGGATGAAAGCCATAAAGAGCGCTGGTCTGACCCTAAAACGGGGTTGTCGCCAAATATCTGGGCAAGGGCCGATGGCTGGTACGCGATGGCGTTGGTTGATGTGCTGGATTATTTCCCGGTCAACCACCCTAAACGGCCGGAACTCATTGCCATATTAAACCGCCTTGCCGTTGCCATCCAAAAATACCAGGACCCAAAATCCGGCGCGTGGTATGAGGTAATGGATAAGGGTGCAGAAAAAGGCAATTATTTAGAATCATCAGCTTCCTGCATGTTTGTTTATGCGCTTGCAAAAGGCGTACGAAATGGGTATTTACCATCAACTTATCTGCCCGTGGCTGATAAAGGCTATAAAGGTATCGTCAGTAAATTTGTTGAAACAGGTGCAAACGGGCAAGTGAATTTAAACGGTACGGTAAGCGTTGGCGGCCTCGGCGGCACGCCTTATCGTGATGGCAGCTATCAATATTACCTAAGCGAAAAAGTGGTAACCAACGATCCAAAAGGCGTTGGAGCATTTATACAGGCCAGCGTTGAAATGGAACGGCTTGCGCACCTACAGGAAGGCAATGGAAAAACCGTTTTGCTGGACAGTTACTTTAATGATGAACATAAAAAAGATCCAATTACCGGGAAAATGATATCCTACCATTATAAATGGGATGAAATTGACAATGATGGTTTTTCTCTATTCGGGCATGTGTTTAATAATTATGGCTTAAAAACCGAAACCTTGTTCCACGGCCCGACGGCTTTTGATTTGAAAGAGGCCAGCGTGTATATAATAGTTGACCCGGATATCCCCAAAGAAAACAAAGATGCAAAATATATTGAAGAACCGCATGTTAAAGCCATAAGCAATTGGGTGCATGATGGCGGTGTGCTGATTGTTTTAAACAACGATACCGGCAATGCCGAGTTCGCCCACCTGAATGTTTTGTTGGCCAAATTTGGTATCCGTTTTAATTTGGACAGCCGCAATCATGTGGTAACCCCGCATTTTGAAACCGGGGCAATTATTATCCCGCCAGGAAACGAAATTTTTAAAACAGCTAAAAAAGTTTACATCAAGGAGATAGCTACGCTGGCGGTTACGCCGCCTGCAAGATCGGCGTTAACAGATAAGGGCGACGTAATTATTGCGGTAGCAAAATATGGAAAAGGTACCGTTTTTGCCGTCGGCGATCCCTGGTTTTACAACGAATATACCGACGGACGAAAGCTGCCGTCCGATTATCAGAATTTTGAGGCTGCCAATGACCTGGTGAAGTGGATAATTAAACAAATACCTGCAAACTAATATGAAGAAGCTTACCTGCATACTGTTGTTAATGATGTGCCTTCAATTTGCAATGGCGCAGGCTATTGTGGTGGACGCAACAGGCAAAGGCAACTTTGCCAGCATACAGGCGGCCATCAACAGCCTACCCGATTCGTCGGCCACTGACAGGGTCATACTTATCAAAAAAGGCATCTACCGCGAAAAGGTATCCATCACCAAAAATCATATCGTGTTACAGGGCGAAGATGAAAGAGGCACCCTTTTAACTCAATCAATAGCCCGCGAAATATGGCTATGCAGTAACCCCAGCGACTGGGGAGTGGCTACCATGAATATAACCGGTAATGACATCACCCTAAAAAACCTGACGATAACCAATACTTACGGCAAAGATGCCAAAGGCGATACTGTGGTTGATTGCCCCAATACGCCCGCTACACCGAAGAAAACCGTTAAGCCCGGTAGCCATCAAATGGCGTTGCGCACCAGCAGCGCTACCCGGTTAAAAGTTATTAGTTGCACATTCAGGGCTTACGGTGGCGACACGGTTAGCCCGTGGAACGTTAAAAACGGGCTGTACTATTTTAAAGATTGCACAATGGAAGGCTATGTTGATTTTTATTGTCCGCGCGGCAGGGCTTATGCCCAAAACTGCACTTTTATTTGTCATAGTCCCGAAGCCGCTATCTGGCATGACGGCTCGGCTGATGAAAATTCAAAAACGGTATTGGTGAATTGCAAATTTACAGGCGATAACGGCTTTAAGCTGGGCCGTTATCATTTAGACTCGCAGTTTTATTTGATCAACTGCACATTCGCGGCAAATATGGCCGATGCGCCAATTTACCAGGCTGCGTCTTCAAAAGGCGTAAAATGGGGTCAGCGGACTTATTTCTTTAATTGCCATAAAGAGGCTGGGGATTACGCATGGTTTAAAAATAATTTGAATACTGCTTCCGGAGCGCCGGATGCAAATAAAATAGATGCTTTGTGGGCCATGGATAATAAATGGAACCCATATAAATAGATTGACAGAGATGATATTATCGAGATACAATTTAAATAAGATCGATGCAGAGGGCCTGGTACTTCCGCGCGAGGATATTTTTGAGCTGCCCGAAAAGGTCTTGCAGTTTGGCACCGGCGTTTTGCTTCGCGGCCTTACTGACTATTTTATAGATAAGGCAAATCGTGAGGGTTTATTTAATGGCCGCGTGGTGGTAATTAAATCAACTAACGCGGGGTCTACCGCTGATTTTGACCGCCAGGATGGTTTGTATACGCTATACCTGAAAGGCATTGAGGACGGGCAGGAAATTAACGAGCAGATTATATGTTCGTCCATTAGCCGGGTTTTGTCTGCCAATAATGATTGGGAAAGTATATTGAAAACGGCGTATAACCCCAATTTAAAAGTAATCGTTTCCAATACTACCGAAGTTGGTATCCAATTGGTGCAGGACAATATTTCAAAACATCCGCCTGTATCTTTCCCCGGCAAATTGCTGGCTATTTTATATGAACGTTACAAAGCATTCGGCGGTAGTGATAAAAGCGGGCTGGTTATTGTTCCCACCGAGTTGATAGTTGATAACGGCAAAAAATTAGAAGCTATTGTTTTAGAGCTGGCGCACCTGAACCGCCTGCCGCCTGCCTTTATGGACTGGCTGGAAAACTGCAATCATTTTTGTAATTCGCTGGTTGACCGCATTGTACCCGGCAAACCCGACCGCGCCGCTAATGCCGAAATGGAGAAAACAGGCGGCTACAAAGATAATTTGCGTACAGTAGCAGAAGTTTATTGCTTATGGGCAATTGAAGGCGATGAAGAGGTAAAATCTGTTTTATCCTTCTCGGGAGCGCATCCTGGTGTCGTAATTACCCCGGATATTGAAATATTTCGCGAATTAAAGCTGCGCTTGCTTAACGGAACGCATACTTTAACCTGTGCCATTGCCTTTTTAGCCGGCTTCAAAACCGTTAAGGATGCCATGAGTAATATTGCGTTTTCGCAGTTTATATCGAATTTAATGCTGAAAGAAATCGCCCCGGTTATTCCATACACTATTGATACCGAAATAACCACGCATTTTATCCACCAGGTACTTGACCGTTTCAGGAACCCGAATATCGAGCATCAATGGATCAGTATATCGGCTCAATATTCGTCAAAATTAAAATCAAGGGTTTTGCCTTTGCTGCTTAATCATTACAAACTAAGTAATGAAGTGCCCGAAGGCTTTGCATTTGGTTTCGCGGCATTTATACGGTTTATGATGATCACCAACGATGACGGCAAATTTACGGGCCAGGTAAATGGCGAAGAATATATGGTAACCGACAGCCATGCCGAAGCAATTTATAAAGCGTGGAAAAAGGCCGATATTAAAGCGGTGGCAGAAAGCGTTTTAAGGAACAACTACATTTGGGAAACAGACCTTACGCAGTTGCCCGGCTTTAAAGATGCCGTTATAAAAAACCTGGAGGCTATTATGGATACCGACGCGTTGCAGGTATTAGAAAAATTTGACTTGAAAAGTTTAGTGAAATGAGACAGTGGATCATCAAAGTACATCCTAAAGATAATGTATTGGTTGCTTTAACCGACCTGAAGCCCGGCGAAGAAGTGGCCTACGAAGGCACTACATATAAAGCAGCCGAGTTTATACCCGCCAAACATAAATTCGCGATAAACAATTTAGAGCAGGGCGATAATATTGTTATGTATGGTGTGCTGGTAGGTAAGGCACAGTCGTTTATACCCGCCGGTGGCTTATTGACAACCGGGAATGTAAAACATGCCGCCAGCGGTTTTCAGTCAGAAGTACACCATCACAACTGGCATAAACCTGATAACAGCCAATTTGCCGGTAGAACGTTTAACGGTTATCACCGAGGTGATGGAAGTGTGGGTACTGCCAACTATTGGCTGGTGATACCTATGGTTTTTTGCGAGAACCGCAATGTGGAAGTTTTGCAGGAGGCCCTGATAAAACCTTTAGGCTATGGCCGGAAAAAGACCTATGAACTAAAAGCCCAAAACCTGATAGAAAAGATAAAATCAGGGGGAAGCGTTGAAGAGATATTATTTACCGAATTGGAGCCTGCTACCGCTGCTTTGGGGAACGCGAAGTTGTTTCCAAATGTAGATGGTATCAAGTTTCTTTCACATACCGGCGGTTGCGGTGGCATCCGCCAGGATTCGGAAGCATTATGCGGATTACTGGCGGGTTATATTACACACCCCAATGTTGCGGGTGCTACTGTTTTAAGTTTGGGTTGCCAAAACGCACAATCCAGCATATTAGAGCGGGAAATTAAAAAACGCTCATCTAATTTTGATAAACCACTATATATACTTGATCAGCAAAAAACAGGTACCGAAGCTGATATGCTCGACCAGGCCATACGCCAAACTTTGGCCGGGCTAATGCTGGCCAATAACAACACCCGCCATCCAGCGCCGTTGAGCAAACTCACTATCGGTTTGGAATGCGGAGGATCTGATGGATTTTCGGGTATTTCTGCAAACCCGGCTATCGGCTATACATCCGATTTGCTGGTAAGCCTGGGCGGTTCTGTTATTTTATCCGAATTTCCTGAATTATGTGGTGTTGAACAAAACCTGATTGATCGTTGCGTAGATAAAGAAAAGGCCAACCGTTTTACCAGCCTGGTCCGCACCTATGCCCAGCGCGCGGAAGAGGCAGGCTCCGGGTTTGATATGAACCCATCGCCGGGAAACATTAAAGACGGTTTGATAACGGATGCTATAAAATCGGCAGGCGCTGCAAAAAAAGGCGGAACGTCGCCGGTTGTTGATGTGCTGGATTACCCCGAAAAGGTTACTAAGCCGGGCCTTAACCTGCTTTGTACACCCGGTAATGACGTAGAGTCGACCACTGCCGAAGTGGGCGCCGGCGCCAATATTGTGCTTTTTACAACAGGCTTGGGTACCCCTACAGGTAACCCCATCGCGCCGGTGATTAAAATAGCCAGCAATACAACCTTGTATAACAGGATGAATGATATTATTGATATAAATACAGGGACAATTATTGAGGGCGAAGAAACAATTGTGCAGGCCGGCGAACGTATTTTAGACTATGTAATAAAAGTTGCCAGCGGCGAAATTGAAGTAAGCGCGGTAAGCCACGGCCAGGATGATTTTATACCGTGGAAAAGGGGTGTGTCGTTGTAAGGGGATTGTCGTCGTAGCCCCCTCTAAATCTCCGCCGGAGGGGGAGACTTGCCCGACACTCCAGTCCTGATTTTGCCAGCATTGCGTTGGCATTGCGGGCTGCCAAAAGTCTCCCCGGAGGGGGAGATTTAGAGGGGGCTAACGAACGCTTGTTAAAAGAATAAATTTTAATCTACTATAAATTTTATTTACCTATGAAATTTTGCAAATACCCCAATAAATTTTTCACCATTTTATTAATTACCGCTATAGCGGTAATTAGGGTGAATGCACAGGCACCGCAAGGTGTAAGAGGCGTAATTTTAAAAATTGACACCTTTAATGCCCGTATGCCGGGCGAGAAGCTTTATATGCAAACAGACAAGCCGTACTATTCTGTGGGCGATACCATTTGGTTTAAAGCTTATTTACTAAACCCGCGCCTTAATTATTCGCCGTTAAGCAGCCGTTTGTATGTCGAACTGGTTAATGACAGCAATAAAATTGTTGAGCGGATAGCTGTACCTGTTTCATTGGGTTTAACATGGGGGAATATTGAACTTACTCCAGGCGATGTCAGGGAGGGTTCCTACACTATACGGGCCTATACCAACTGGATGCGCAACTTTGGCGAAGAATCATTTTTTTACCAAAGCTTTTATGTGGCCGATCCGGGTACACAGGCATGGACGGTTAATTCCAATTCCACGCTGGCCGCGACAGGCGATGTGAAAATGAATGTAAAAATCAACAGCCTGGATAGTAAACCGGCAAGCATGCGTGAAATGCAATTAAAAGTACTGGATGGCAGGCATGTAATATATAAGGGCACCGACCAAACCACTGCCGACGGCACACTAAATGTTAGTTTTCCGCTACCCGAAAAAACAGGCGTAAAAAACCTTACGCTGGTTGCGCAGGACAAAACTAACAGTAGGGAGTCTGTATCTATCCCGGTAAATGTAAGCCGCGCAAAAGATGTTGATGTACAGTTTATGCCCGAAGGGGGCAGCATGATCGCCGGGATACCCTCGCATATTGGGTTTAAAGCAATTGGAGAGGATGGCAAAGGCATCGATATAAGCGGTGCAATCATTGGCAATACTACAAAGGAACAGGTGTTGACATTTCAGTCGTTACACAAAGGCATGGGCACTATAGATCTGTTGCCTAAAGCCGACGAAACTTATACAGCCCAAATAAAACTGCCCGACGGACAAATGAAAGAGGTGGCCCTGCCTGCTGTAAAATCATCGGGCTCAGTATTGCATATCCGCAATTTAGCAAACAGGGATACAATGGATGTTACGGTCGATCTTTCAGATGACGTGGTAAAACAAAATGCCCCGTTATACCTGGTGGCGCAGTCAAGAGGGGTGGTATGCTTTGGCGCTACCATTCCGGCAGGCAGGCCCAGGCTTGCTGTACACGTGGATAAGGGCCTTTTTCCTACAGGCGTAGCGCACTTTATGTTGTTAAACAGCAATAGCCAGCCGCTTAATGAACGCCTTACCTTTATCAATCATAACGACAATCTTAAAATAGCCATCCAGCCTGCTCAAAATAATTACTCCCCCCGTGATAGCATTCGAATGAAAATTACGGTTAACGACGATTCTGGCAAACCCGTTTTGGGGAGCTTTTCGGCATCTGTTACGGATGACGGGCAGGTAAAGGAAAACTCAAATACGGGGTCTATTGTCAGCCGGTTATTATTGACCGGCGATTTGAAAGGGTTTGTCGAAGCCCCCGCATATTATTTTACAAAGGATAAGGATGCGTGGGAATCGCTGGATGCGCTACTGCTAACACAGGGATGGATAGGATACGACTGGAAAAACATAAACGCCCCGGTCAAACCGCTTTTTGACCCGGAATACAGCCATTTGGTTAAAGGCAAAGTGACCAATATTTTAAATAAGCCCCTCGCCGGCGCAAATATAGTGTTGGTGTCAACAGGTAAATATCGTTTTGTGAAGGATACGGTAGCCAATGCCCAGGGCGTATTTACGTTTGATAAATTGCCGCCGGTAGATAGCAGCACGTTTGTTTTGGAAGCCAAGAATGGGAAGACCCACAAAGTGGTGAATGCCGGTATCAGGATGGATGAGGTAAACCCGGCTGACACAAAGGATTTGAATTTGCCGGGTGTTGCGCCCTGGTACGTAAATAGTGGCGACGCTGTTTTAAATTATGTTAAATCAAATACCGATTATCATAAAGAACTTGAAAGGGCGCAATACGGTATAAACGGACGCACGTTAAAGCAAGTGGATATTAAAGACCAGGCTATAATAAAAGGCTCGAAAAACTTAAATGGGGCCGGAAACGCCGACCAGGTAATAGATGAGGAAGCTATGATAAAAGCAGGCAAGGAAACTTTATATGACCTGCTATTGAAACAGGTCAAGGGCTACCATATAAATTACCTGCCTAAATCGCAAAACCAGGATTTCTTTGTGAAAGACAAAAAGGTAAGGTTTATTTTTGATGGTGTTGACATAGGGCGTTTTTACGAGCCTATTACCCTTCAAACCGATGAATATTACTTTTACATCAGGCAATACCTTGATTATTTTACAGCCGAGGATATTAAGGGCATTGAAGTGTTGTTTAGTCCGCAATATAATGCCCGGTACAACAATACCAGCTTAACTGACATTAACGATGTGCTGGGTATCGACCCAACCGGCCCGCGCGGGTCAGATTTTGTTTACCTGGAGATAACCACCCGCAGCGGCAAAGGCCCGAATATTGACAAGGCAACCGCCATTTATATATACAAACCTATGCCTACCACGCTGGCTAAAAACTTTTACAAGCCCCGTTACCCCATGGCAGCCAATGCAAAAAGCTTTGCCGACCTGCGCTCGACTATTGACTGGGAGCCCAATATAGTTAGCAATAAAAACGGCGAAGCCTATTTTACTTTTTTTGCCGCTGATAAGCCCACAACTTATACCATTATTTTAGAGGGCGGTGATTTGAATGGCACGGTGGGCTATCAAACGAAGCAGATAACGATAGGGGCGGGGAAATAGTAAAGTATTAGTTATGAAAAATAAAGCCCGATTGTATAAAACATTGTCCCTGATTTTGATGATGTTTTTTACCGAACTCATCTACGCCCAGCAGGAAAAATACACTTACACACAGGTTGATCCTGCCCCCTTTGCGGATAACGCCGGGCATTGGTATGGCATTTTTGATAAAAAAAACATGATCAATCCAAAGCCCGGACAGCCGAAATATAAGCCAACAGAAATAACCAACATTGCGGATAACATCCTGCTGTATCAAAAAAACAATGGCGGCTGGCCCAAAAATTATGACATATTCGCCATATTGAGCGACGAGCAAAAGGCTACAGTGGTAAACGCCAAATTCGATTACAATACCACTTTTGATAACGGCAGCACTTATAACCAAATAGTTGTTTTGGCCAATGTTTATACCGTAACCGGCATAGAAAAATATAAAGATGCCGCTTTAAAGGGGTTGGATTATATATTAAAGGCGCAATATAAAAATGGCGGCTGGCCCCAAAATTATCCATTGGAAGCAGACTATAGCCGCGAAATTACCTTTAACGACGAAGCCTACCAGGGGATAATGGAGTTGCTGAAAGATATTGTAGATAACAAACCCGCATATGCTTTTTTGGACAGCAAATACCGCGACAGGCTGACTATAGCCTATAATAAGGGGATGGATTGCATTATAAAAACCCAGATAAACGATGCGGGCAAACCAACCGCCTGGTGCCAGCAATATAATGAAGGTAATTTAAAGCCTGCCTGGGCGCGCAAGTTTGAACCGGCCAGCATCTGCAATAAGGAAAGCGCAGAACTGGTGATGTTTTTAATGAGTATAGACAATCCTAAAAAGGAAATTATTGATGCTATACAAAACGCCGTTGCCTGGTTCGAGGCATCAAAAATTTATAATACAAGGGTGAATACTATTCCCGCGCCGCGGATGGAAACACAATTCCGTGTTTCAACTACCGACCGGGTGGTGGTTACTGATGCCACAGCCCCGCCCATCTGGACGAGGTATTATGAGCTTAAAACCCACCGCCCTATATTTTGCAACCGCGATAGCAAGGTAGTATATTCGTTAGCCGAAGTTGACCGCGAAAGGCGCGACGGTTATGGCTGGTATACCTATTCGCCGCAAAAAGTATTGGATAACTATACCGCATGGCAAAAAAAATGGGCACCCGACAATAATGTTTTAGAGAAAAAATAATAATCTTGTAAATAAAAATGCCCGCATATAACCGCCGTTCGTTTATTCAGAATGCCGCCATTGGTACTTTAGCAAGTTTGGCTATACCCGGCATAGTTTCTTCTGCTTTTGCCGAAGCCAAAGGGAAAAAGATAAGCCTTAACGCGAATGATATTATCCTGTTCCAGGGTGATTCAATTACCGATTCGAATCGTGATAAAAAGCAAACTACAGCCAATGCCACAGCAGGCATGGGCAGTGGCTACGTGTTGCTGGCCGGGTCAGACCTGCTATTACGTAACCAGGACAAAAACCTGCAGATATTCAATAGGGGCATAAGTGGCGACAAGGTTTATCAACTGGCCGACCGCTGGGACGAAGATTGCCTGCAACTTAAACCAAATGTGCTGAGCATTTTGATAGGCGTAAATGATTACTGGGCTGTAAAAAAACACGGCTATGCAGGTACAATTGAAACTTACCGCGACGATTTTAAAAAACTGCTCGACCGTACCAAACAGGCCCTGCCCGATGTAAAACTCATCATCGGCGAACCTTACGCTGTAATTGGCGTAAAAGAAGTGGATGCTACCTGGTATCCCGAATTTGACAAATTTCGCGCTGCCGCCCGCGAACTGGCCGACCAGTTTGATGCTGGATTTATACCTTACCAGGCGGTTTATGATAAAGCCATAAAATCAGCGCCCGGCAGCTATTGGACTGCCGACGGCGTACACCCAAATTTAGCCGGTATAAATTTGATGGCCCACGCCTGGCTGGAAGCCATTAAGTAACGGGAGCTCTGCATAAGAAATATTGACCCGTCAGGGTCTACCCCTTTGTAGGAAATTGTTGAATTTTTATTCATGCCACGTCAGTGGCTACCCAAATTCGCGAAGGGTAGCCACTGACGTTGCATTATTGTTTAAAAATATTGCTGCTACAAAGGGGCAGACCCTAATGGAGTCGTATTATATTGTACCTGTTTCTTATCCCGAACTCACGTTAAGTAGATCAGTTTTCAGTTAGCAGTTTTAAAAGCCCCATCCGGTTTAAACTCCAATGAAACGGAGTTCATACAAAACCGTTTACCTGTTGGCGGCGGCCCGTCATCAAATATATGGCCTAAATGCGAATCGCAACGGGCGCAGATCACTTCGGTGCGGTCCATACCTGCCGAATGGTCGTCATGGTAGACCACGCTGCCCTTTCTCGCTTCAAAAAAACTCGGCCAACCGCAATCACTTGCAAATTTAGCTGTCGACCGAAATAGAAGATTACCGCAAACGGCGCAATAATAAGTGCCCTTGGCATCGGCGTTCCAATATTTTCCGGTAAAAGGCGCTTCGGTTACCTGTTCCCTTGCTGTGGCATATAAAGCGGGTGGCAGTATCTTTTTCCATTGTGCATTGGTTACATTTAAGTGGTGGGTATCGGTGTTGGAATAATAAGGGTTGTTTTCATGGCCCTTATTGCTCTTTATCTGCTGCGCAGATACACATAAGGCAGAACCTGTTAATAACACGAATAAAATTAATGCTGATCTCATTGTTTTAGTTTGTCTTTAAATACTTCTTTAAACTTTGCCAGTTCGGGCTGTATCACTGTTTTGCAATACGGCGTACCAGAGTGTAAACTATAATAATTTTGATGATAATCCTCGGCTTTATAAAAAACCATGTAGGGTGTTACCGTTGTCACTATGGGGTGAGGGTAGGCCTTTTTAACATTCAACTGGCCGATATAATATAGCGCCTTTTGCTTTTGCGCGGCGTTATGGTAAAATATAGCCGACCGGTATTGTGTGCCCACATCATTGCCCTGGCGGTTTAATTGGGTAGGGTCGTGCGCCACAAAAAATGCCGACAGCAATTCATCATAGGATATTACAGCCGGGTTGTAAATAATATTGCAGGCTTCGGCATGCCCGGTAGTACCGGTACAAACCAGCCGGTAGCTTGGGTTGGCAACATGCCCGCCTGTAAACCCCGAAACCACTTTTTTCACCCCTCGTAATTGTTGAAACTTAGCTTCGGTACACCAAAAGCAACCGGTAGCAAAGGTAGCGGTATCAACATGGCTTATCTTAGGCGGCCTTGTATTGGGCGACGCGGAAACTAAAGAAACCGCCAGCAATAAAGCGGCTGATAAACAAATTAACTTTTTCATTGATGATTGTTGACGCTGGGTTTTGGCAAATATATAACTAAACGTAAAAATGGCCCTATCGTATAAGCCGGATACGGACTAATTGGCTGTTGGTTGATGATTTTGGGTGAATTTGATGATTGGATGACAAAAACTGTGCGCCGCCCTCCGGTCTAATATTCCATACCTGTATAGACGGGGTGAGTGCTTTCTTAAATCCCAAATCAAACAAAATCCAATCCTCACGGTATTAGGTTAGCCAACGATGGCAACCCCATGACGATGAACCTTTACGAACAGCAGCCTTACTGGTTAATGAAAAATGGAATGGTAGCCCAATATCATTCACTCGATAAAAATTTATCTGTGGATGTAGCCATTATGGGCGCTGGGATAAGCGCGGCTTTAACAGCATGGTACCTGCGGAATGCGGGCCTCAGTATTGCGGTATTTGATAAGCGGCATGTGGGCATGGGCAGTACGGCGGCAAGTACGGCTTTTTTACAATACGAGATCGATACACCCCTAACAGAACTTTGTAACTACGTGGGTGAGGCCAGTGCGGTTAAAAGCTATGAGTTATGCCGTAAGGCCATTTATGATATTGAAGATATTTGCAAAAAACTTAAACCGGCCTTTGATTTTCACCTGGTGCCAAGCCTGCAATTTGCCAGTTTCAATACCCACGCCGATAAATTAAAACAGGAATACAGCTTACGGAAAAAACACGGCTTTAAAATTGACTGGCTGGAAAAGGCAGATATTAACAAGATCTTTGGCTTTGAAGCACCTGCCGCCGTATTTAGTGAAGACGGCGGGGAGGTGGACGCATACTTGCTTACGCATGCCCTGTTAAATGACTTTTGCAAAAAAGGGCACCAGGTTTATAACAATACGCCGGTTAAACATATTGAAAACACAAAGCAGGGCGTAACGCTGCACATGAATGATAGCCGGCAGGTAAAGGCAAAAAAATTAGTTGTAGCCTGCGGTTATGAAAGTTTACAATATGTGCCAAAAAAAATTGCAACTATACACTCCACCTATGCAATGGTTTCTGAGCCTTTGCCGGATAATTACTTCTGGCACCGCAACAGCCTGATATGGGAAACAGCCACACCTTATATGTATTTTAGGGTGGTTAGCGAAAACCGCATCCTTGTTGGCGGGCGGGACGATCCATATCATCACCCGCATATCCAGCCATCAGTTATCAGTAAAAAAACGGAACAACTAAGAAAGGCCTTTTTGAAGCGGATGCCGCACATATCTTTAAAGCCCGATTTTAGCTGGGCCGGGGCCTTTGCGGTTACAAAAGATGGCTTACCCTATATCGGGAGTATACCCGAAAGGCCAAATACCTTTTTCGCGTTGGGTTTTGGCGGCAATGGCATCACCTTTAGTGTAATAGCAGCCGAAATACTAAGGGATATGATAAAAGGCGAGAAGAATGAAAATGGGAAGCTATTCGCTTTTAACCGGTGATTGGCAGAACGGGCTCTGATGCCAAAAAGGGCGTTTACAACCCCGCCAGATACTGATGTACCTGTGTTACCGCCATAGCACCTTCGCCAACTGCTGCGGCTACCCGTTTTACCGAGTTAAAGCGCACATCCCCCGCAGCAAATGAGCCCGGCACACTGGTTTCTAAATAATAAGGCAAACGCTCTAATTTCCAGCGTTCTTTAAACCTGTCATGGTTTAGCAAATCGCTGCCGGTAACTAAGTAGCCTCTTGGGCAGCGTATAATTTGGGATTCAATGGCCCAGTCGGTATTCGGATTGCCGCCAATGCAGATGAACAGTTTATTGGTACCATGCCAGGTTTCGGTATTATCCCGGCTGTTTGTTATTTTGATGCGGCTTAGTTCATTATCACCCTCCAGTTCGGTTACATTAGCGTTATATAATACTTCTGCATTTTTTATCCCTTTTATTCGCTTCACCAAATAATCAGAAAGTGTATAAGACAAGCTATCCTTGCGGATAACCATATAAACCTTGCGTGCGAAGCCCGAAAAATAGGCTACCGCCTGCCCGGCCATATTACCGCCCCCCACAATAAAAATATCTTTTCCCTCACAAAAGCAGGCCTCGCTTGCCCCTGCACCGTAGTAAACTCCCTTATGAAAAAAGCGTTCCTCGCCCGGAAGGTTAAGCCGCGCGTATTCAACACCTGTGGCGCAGATATTGGTTTTGGATATCAATGTGCCGCCATTTCTCAGCTCGACATACATGCGGTTGTCATGAAACGACCCGCTGATGCCCTCTTTCAGCAATAATATCTCCACGCCAAACTTCAAGGCCTGCTGCCTCGCCCTTTCGGCAAGCTCGGCGCCCGATATGCCATCCGGGAAACCCATATAGTTCTCAATTAACGAGCTTGTGCCCGCCTGCCCGCCAATGGCTTCGCGTTCTACCAGGATGGTTTTTAATCCTTCCGACGCAGCATAAACCGCCGCGCTTAACCCCGCAGGGCCTGCGCCGTAAATGGCAAGGTCATATTCATCATAGCGCGGTTTATTGATCCAGCCCAAATGCGCGGCAACTTCTTCTAACGTGGGGTTCACAACAAATTGCCCGTCCGGGAACTCAATAGCCGGGCAATTACCAATGCTGTTTACAGCTTCGGGACGGTTGGGTGGTAATGCGGCTTCATCATTGGTATCAAAAACTTCGTAATCCACCACGCTGCGGCTTAAAAAGTCGCGGATAGGGTACATTTCAGAAGAATCCGGTTTGCCGTATAGTTTTAGTTTGTTCATGCGGAATTGATGGTATTGGTAAAGATAAGGAATTGGGAGTAATTGTCATGCCAGGAAATATCATCCGGATATAGAGCAGCAGGGCAATGAGCGATTTATTGACAAAATGGGATAATTGTTCATAGTCAGGCAACCACTTTTCTTTTAACAAAGTTTAACTTTTTACAAATCATTCACTTTTTAACTTAGCCACGGCGAAAGATAAGCGAGTTTATCGGAAAAAGCACACGGAAAAATTGCAGCAGCTACCCTTGTCATAATCTGTTCCTGTGTTTAATTAATGGAAAGGATACTGAAAGTTGTTGCCCTGCGGTAATTAATTGTGAGAATGGTGTGTTTGGTCTACATAATCGCGATGGTTATCTCATTTATTTTTTAACGCTGTAAATAAGTTGCATTTTCAAAACAAAAAGTGAACGACACTGAATGAAGAAACAAATACCTCTGCTATTGCTTCTAATTGTAGGCCTCAGTTGGCGTTTGAGTGCCCAACAGGCCCAAACGCAACAAATTCTTAAAGACACGCGTGTCAGCCAGTTTTTTGCCACCTCGCTCGACTTGTTCCTGGATAATATTGCGAAGCAATATAAACTCAATATAGTATTTGAGCCCGATTCAATGGTCAAATTCGACGTGAATGAGCGCTTCTTTAACGAACCCTTAAAAAATATCATTGAAAATGTTTGTCGTGTTAACGGTCTCCATTATTGGATAGAATCAGACGGAACTATGTATATTCTTGAAAAGACCGACGACCTGGAGAGGCTTAAGAAAATTAACCGGGCAAATAACATAGCTGCGCAGCTTATAAAAATTGAGCCGCCCAAAGGTCCGCCTGCAAATTTTAATTTCGCCGTTAACGGGCGGGTGCTTGATGAAAATACCGGTAGTCCGTTGCCTTCGGCAACCGTGCGTGTAAGGAACAATAACATCTCGGTCAACACTAACAATGATGGGAACTTTATACTGTATAACGTGCCATCCGATACTTGTATAGTGGAAGTAGTGTACACAGGGTATCAGCCAGATTATTTCAGGCTCGATGCCGATATGATCAAAAAGCCTTTAATCTTAAGTTTATCGCCGGCACTGAATAGTTTGAACGAGGTAACTATTGCCGGTAAAAAGAACGGGGTAATGAATACCGATACAAAAAAGGTTGGCGTATTGCAACTAACGCCGGCTAATTTAGATAAGTTGCCCAATTTGGGCGAAAAGGATATCCTTAGGGCTTTCCAGTTGATGCCCGGGGTGAGTGCCACCAATGAATCATCGTCAGGTGCGTATGTACGCGGCGGAACCCCAGATCAAAACCTGGTGGTTTTTGATGGGTTTACGGTTTACCAGGTGGATCACCTTTACGGATTTTTCAGTGCTTTTAACAGCAACGCCGTACAGGATGTATTACTATATAAAGGTGGTTTTTCGGCTAAATACGGCGGCCGGCTTTCGAGTGTGACAGAAATTGACGGCAAGGAGGCAAACCGCAAGCAAGCCAGTTTTGGCATCGACCTGAGTTTATTAAGTGTAAACGCATTTGCCGAAATACCTGTAGACAGTAACTCATCTTTATCGCTTTCCTTTCGCCGCTCATACCAGGGGCCGTTGTATGATAAAATATTTAAACAGTTTAATACATCCGTTAGCCTGGCTGGCGGTGGTGGTCCGGGCGGCTTCAGGCAGGAAACCACTCCCGCATCTCATTTTTACGATGCCGATGCCCGCTACACTTATCATATAAATGAAAGTAATTCAATTACCTGGAGTTTTTATAATGGCATGGATGTAACGGACAATAGCCGGCCACTGAATGTTCCCGCATTTTTTAATTCGGATTTAAGCAATTTATATATTACTGACTACACCAAATACGGAAACACCGGCTCGAGCATTAAATGGTTCAGGCAGTGGACCAAGCAATTACATTCAAACACCTACATTACTTATTCATCTTATTTCAATGACCGTGACGAGTCAAATTCGGGTACCGAGACCGACCTGTCAGGCAACCAAACCAATTTTAGCACCGGTACTGTTGAAAATAACAGCCTTAGCGATGTGGGCTTAAAATCAGAATGGGAATTGGAAATGACCAATAAAGTAAAATTCCTTTTTGGCGGGTTTGGCACTATACAGAAAGTAGATTACGACTATATCCAAAACGACACCACCTCGTTGGTGAGCCAGCATAATCGCGCATTTACCGGTGGTGGTTATGCCGAACTGGAAATTGACCCGGACAGCAAACTGCATTTGCAGCCTGGCATCCGCACTACCTATTATCAGCCAACCGGGAAAGTGTATTACGAGCCGCGTTTTTCGGCAAGCTATTCATTGAGCGATCAGTACACACTTAAAGCAGCAACCGGCCAGTTTTACCAGTTTATGAATGAGGTGACCCGGGAGGATATATTGAACGGTAACCGCAACTTTTGGGTATTATCTAACAACAGCAATATACCGGTTGGTATGGCAAGGCACTATATGGGTGGCATAAGTTATGAAAATGATCAATTATTGATTGACCTGGAAGGCTATTATAAAACGCTCGACGGGTTAACACAATATTCCATTACGCAAACCGGTTATGCGCCGGGCAGCAATACACTCGACGTTAATCAGAATTTTTACAACGGCGTTGGCAGGACCAAAGGGATTGAAGTGCTTATACAGAAGAAATTGGGCCGGTATACCGGTTGGATAAGCTATACCCTGGGCGATGCCGAAAACAAATTTTCTGTATTTGGCAATAATTATTACCCTGCCGACCAGGACATCCGCCATGAACTTAAGGCCATTAATATGTATCATTATAACCGGTGGAATTTTGCGGCTGTATTTATCTTTAGTACCGGTCATCCGTACACGGCCCCGTTGTCTACCTATACCATCAATACTGCTGATGGTAATACGGTTACTTCATTTAGTGTGGGCGGCAAAAATGCCGAGCGCCTGCCCGACTATAACAGGCTCGACCTTTCGGCAACCTACGATCTGCTAAAGATCAGCGGTAACAAAATTGGCAGCATAGGGATATCCCTTTTTAACGTGTACGACCATACCAATATATGGTACCGCGAATACCAGTTGCAAAATAACGCAGCTATTACTACCGATGTTAATTATCTTGGTTTTACGCCTAATATTACGCTTAGTTTAAGATGGAAATAAAGATCAATACAATAAAATTGAAACTGCTTGCATGCCTGTCGGTATTGCTGATAGTTGCGGCGTGCACAAAGCAAAGTACCGACAGTACGCTCATCAGCGAACCTGTTGTCCAGTCGTACCTGATACCCGGCCAAGTTGTAACCGTAAAATTGTATCAACAAAAACAGCTTACTGACACGGCTACCTATGGTCCGCCAATTACCGGCATACAGGTTCATATTTCAGACGGAAGTAAAAATGTGTTGTTAACAGAAACGGCTTCAGGTGTGTACACTTATAACGACCCTACATTTTTAGTGGTGGGCAAAACATATACGCTGCAATTTAATTATTTGACCTTTTCGGTATCCGCGCAAACGGTTATGCCCGGCGTGCCGGCAAATTTTGCGGTAACCGATACCGCCATTTATATAGCAAACGCAACTACCACGCCCAACAGTGCAATTGACACCTTAGACAGGTTTACCTGGAGCAATCCCGATTCATTAAATCATGTTATTGTTTTCAAGAATTTAACCGGCCCCGACCTGCCGATAAGCCGCAGTTTTTTCAGGAGCAACAATACCAATATCAATTTTGAGGCAAATACCAACCGGACTTCCGTCTTTTTAATAACCCAAAATACCCTGCCCTATTACGCCCGCTACCAGGTGATATTATATCGTGTAAACACCGAATATATTAACATGATAGCAAGCAATACCAATACTGCAACTTCACAAACGTTAACCAATACTTATACCAACATTGTTAACGGTTATGGCATTTTCACGGCCATGCAACCGGCAGTGCAGGTGATATACATTACAGTGTATTCGACGTAACTGTTGGTGTTATAATTGAGTGAAGCTGTAGTGTAGTCTTTTTAAACCCAGCCTGTTCAAATGTGGGCACTTGAACAGGCGGGACCGTGAACGATTGTACTTTATAATAAAGCTGCTGCTTTGTACATTTACATTTTAACAATACATTTGATTCAACGTTGCATGTCGGTAGAAAAATCAGCAGAACAAACCTAATGATCAAATATCTATTCGCTATATTGGTTTTATCATTTTGTTCAAATAGCTACGCCCAAAGTAATCGCCCTGCAAATTATAATTTTGGTATGGAGGAGTTTCCTCCCGATAGCACCTGGGTTCAATTTAAAGGATATGCCAATACCGCCGATACTAAAGTAAAACACAGCGGTAAAATCTCGCTGTTAATGCAGCAAACTGATTCTGTTAAGGCCGCCCCTTTTACTTCCTTTCTGTTCGAGCGCCCTGACAAATATCTCGGCAAAGAGATTGAGGTACGGGCATGGATGAAGTTTGAAGATGTAAAAAAGGCTGTTGCGCTGATGGTGCAAGTGGCTGATGAGAATGGTAACGTGGTACAATTTCAAAGCTTACAAAGCAAACAGATACATGGGACCAAGGATTGGGCATTATATAGCGTTAAAGTACCATTGCCCCAATATGGGCAAACATTAGTTTTCGGCACCTTGCTGGGAGGGCCGGGGAAATTATGGACAGATGATATCCAGGTATTGATTGACGGAAAAGATATAACCCAGGCCCAGATAAATCCGGATTTTAATCCAAATCCAACACCGTATGGCAATAACCCGGCAGCATCAGAAAGGATAAAGCTAAAGGATGCGGTTTTATATTATGAAACCTATGGTAGTGGCCAGCCTTTGTTATTGCTTCATGGCGATAGCCAGTCAATCGGTGCCTTTGCCAAACAAATACCCGAGCTGTCAAAGCATTATAAGGTTATAGCGGTTGATACCCGTGGCCAGGGAAAAAGCACCGATCTTACAACCGGGCCACTCACTTATGAACTGTTCGCTAATGATATGAAGCAACTGCTGGATTCGCTGCATATTGCAAAAACAAACATTTTAGGTTGGAGTGATGGCGGAATTACCGGACTTTTGATGGCTATTAAATACCCTTCGTATGTAAACAAATTAGCCATTACTGGAGCTAATCTCGAACCTTCGGATCAGGCTATTGATGGTAAAGCGTTAAAAGAAATCAGCCGCCAACTGGACGGCTGGAAGAAAAATACTTCAGCCCCGGCAGCTATGGAGGTAAGATTATTTACCATGATGTTAAATCAACCGCACATTTCTGTAGAAAGTTTAAGGTCCATAAAGGCCCCCGTATTAGTAATGGCGGGCGAGCACGATCTGATATTAGAGAAACACACAAAACTAATAGCCGCCAGCATACCCAACTCAAAGATATACATTTTTAAAGGTGCAAGTCATTACGTACCTGTTGAAAAGATAGATGAGTTTAATAATGAGGTGATCTCATTTTTTGAAGCGCAGTGATTAAGCTACGTTTAATAGGAAGTTTGGTAGTATTGAATTAGTTTACTCCCCAAAAATAATCTTTTTGAATTCTTCGATCGTTACCACATTGATTTTTGGAACATCAAGTGTTTTTAAATGATTAAAGTGCCTGTCATTAGTTATCAGGTAGTCGGCGTTTCCGGCAATAGTTAAGTCAGCAAATTTATTATCGTCAGGATCGTTTTCAATAAGGTTCCACTTGAAATACGATTCTTGAAAAACTACATTCGGAGCGACACTTAATATAGATAACACAAGATTTGCAGTTTCTTCCGAATACTTGTCAGCCAGTTTTTCTTCATATTCAGTCAATATTTCATTGCTGATTAGCCCAATCAAAACGCTGTTCATAAAACGCAATATATAACCAATAATATGCACCCTGCGGAGGTATAGATGCTAACGGGCAATTGGTATCAATAACGGCTATTATTAATCAGCGTTAAGCATATCGTCAAAATCTTTTTGAGTAAAGCCTTTTTCAGCGACAACTTTTGTAATCTCTTCTTTTAATAAAGCGGAATAATGGTCGACAAGAAGTTTTTTTAACGCCAATGTCTCACTTTCAGACATCGGCCTGTTAAATAACCGCAACAAGCTAACCTGTATGGGGTTAAGTTTGCATTGCGGCCATTGTTGTGTTATATCAACAAATTTAAAGATAATGCCCAATTTCACCAATCGTTCCTACGGAACGCAACCACGCCTATTTATTTTTTCTACCAACCAATCATCCCGATGGGATGGGCAAAAAACAAAAGCGTCCGGTAAGGACGCATGGTTGGTAGGTATTATACAAATTGATTAGGTAACGTTCCGTAGGAACGTTTGATGGTATTGAACCGGCGGAAACTTACACCGTTTAGTGTTCAAGTGTGGACAGTTGAACAGGCGAGGGTATGATGACAAATGTTTAATTTTGTAAGTATGAAAGCAATAATTAAAAAACATCCAGAATTGGACTTTTTTATAGGAATGATGGGTGGTCCAGAAATCCCAACAAAACAAGATAAATTTAAACTTTTGGACAAAGAAATTTATCATAAAGATGGTGATGAGTTTATTAAAATAGAAGAAGATGATTTGTATTTAAAAAAACAAGGCAAAGACTCGTTACAAGTATTCGAAAAAAATTTGAGAGAAATAATTAAGGAGCAAGTTACCGAAGCTATGCCTTATGCGTCTGAAATTAAATTGGAAGTAATTGTATCTGTTTCTATGAAAGAAAAGCGTTTAAAAGTTGTTGATATGGACAATTTATTAAAAAGCGTTTTAGACTGCTTAAATGGGTTAGTATATACCGATGATTCTCAAATTGTGAATCTGTATGGTTCAAAAGAAGTTAACGAGGCTATTCCTTTAAATAGTTTAATGATTGGCATAAGAAAATTAAATGATAATTATAGCTGGTTTGAAAAAATCAAATTGGCATATATAGAATATGAAGAATAATACTGCTTGCAGGATCAGTGTACATTCATTGTCAAATTGAAATTTACATATAAAAATTAATTATTTAAAAATATGTAGCTTTAACTTTTAAGCTAAATCTGTTATGCCTACACCTGATAAATTAGTTGGAAAAATCAAATGGAAAAATATTCAAAAAGGATATGGCTTTATCACTCTATCTGATGCACCTTTCGGAGAGGTATATTTTAATGCAAAACAATTATTGAATATTGAATTTGACTTATTGGAGCCTAACACGGTAGTTGAATTTGTTTTAGGTCAAGGCATTAAAGGTAAAAAGGAAGCCTTGTCAATAGCTGTATTAAAATCAACGGAAATTAATTTATCTTCTTCGTCATTAGCACATATCTCCGCAGAAGATGATGTTTTACTGAGTATTTTAAAGGAAAATAATTTAGATTTTAATAAGAAATTATTAAATACTTTATTAGAAAGATTGCCTGCAATAAATCAAAAAAAACAGTTTCAACAAGCCCAACAACTTATATATTATAGTCAATATATTGAACCAGAGCAAAAGATAGAACTGTTAGATAATATATTTCAACGCTCTAATCCCCATTTTCGCTTTCAACTCTGGTTAATGGGCACTGTTAATTATGTAGATTTTACAGATATTCAACAACGCTATCAAGAGTCTACGAATGAACTAAAATTAAAAATTGATCATCGACTTAACCAATATAAAATAAAACAACCTATTCAAGTAAAATCATTTTTTTCAGGAATTCTCGTACAATTATTGGAAGAGTTAAATGCCGCTGAAAAGTCCATTCGTGTCGCGGTAGCTTGGTTTACTCATCATCAATTATTTGATTTATTATGCCTAAAAGTAAACGCAGGTGTAAAGGTAGAACTTATTATTATCAATGATTATATCAATAATTGGGAAGGTGGTTTGCCTTTTCAACAGCTAATTAACGCTGGTGGAGTACTTTATCTTTGTGGGCCGGAACAAATTATGCATCATAAATTCTGTTTGATTGATGGCAAAGTATTAATCAATGGTTCTTATAATTGGACTTATTATGCAGCCAAAAGAAACAGGGAAAATTGTATGTTCTTTTATCAAGAAGATAAATTATATGATTCTTTTAATCAAGAATTTGATTACTTAATAAAAGAAATGAAGCCAACAGTAAATGTTGTGCAATTAATATATGACCCTGATAAGAATGATTTTTTTAGCCGTCGGCAATATCAATCCTTAGATTTAACTTTTTACGCAGAAACGTTACTTGGTAAAAATGAGGCATTAGCCAACCAATTACTAACGCAAGCTATAACCATTTTCCCGGAAAATGGGCTCGCTAAGATACTGTCTCAAGAACTTACTCCTGTAAATGAAACCATTATTAGAGAAGCCGCTTTAAAAAATGTTCAAAGTGAACTTCACACTCAGCATCAACAATATCAAAATAGTTATATTACTGCTCAAGAAATATTTAAACATCAGGAAATAATACTTAAAGAAGAAAAGACTCAACAACGATTTTTTTCTCAACAATCTAAAGAAAAGATTGAGCGGGAAAATGATGAAGAAAGGAAAAATGTTTTGCAGGTTGAGGAAGAAAGTCGATTAGAGAAACTCGCTAAAGAAACAAAAGAAAAGGAGGCCATTTTATTACTTCAGCAGCAACAGGTAGAAAAACAAGAGAAATTATTAAAAGATTCAAAGGCAATGCTGGGAGTTGTTACTGATATGGCAAAAAAATCACTTGAAGGTGAACGAGGTCAACTGCGGATTAACCTTTCATGGAATACACAAGACGATTTAGATTTACACATAATCGATCCTGATAATAATCATATTCATTACAGTAAAAAAGAAGCGATATGTCAGAATTTTGTTGGACGATTGGATGTTGATGCAAATGCGGGCGTTAATCAAGTTACTGATCCACAGGAAAATATATTTTGGCAGGATGGCCCACCAATTGGGAACTATCAAATTACCGTAGTGCATTATAATGTAAATAAATTGGAATCAGTGCCATTTGCAGTTACCATAATTCCGGCGAAGGGCTC
>Ga0302309_10000391_pt1 | contig 50796 bp, 62 predicted proteins | sample III_Palsa_N1_1_FD_200453 | JGI IMG/M metagenome (GOLD analysis project Ga0302309, IMG submission 200453) | Peat permafrost microbial communities from Stordalen Mire near Abisko, Sweden - III_Palsa_N1_1 | ecosystem: Environmental > Terrestrial > Soil > Palsa > Peat permafrost | place: Sweden...
GCACTAGCTTGCACAGCAGCAACCACAGCGGCACCACCACTAGTCCAAACGATAGCAGGCTCAGAGCTGATAGCCAGCTTGATCCAGTTTAGAAATCCATTCATATTATATTACCTCTTTAATTTGATCCTTTATACCCTCATAGATGAACCATTCACCAATATGATGGTATTGTTTGAATTTCTCATGCACTTCATGTTCTCTTGGTCCAGCACCCTCGATAGATCTTATAAGTGTTAATTTATAAGGGTTCATAGCTTTGAGCTGTCCAAGTCTTTTATGCACATTTGTAGTTCTTCCAATCTTAACGTAATCACCACATCGAATAAAATATAAATGATCACCAACAGTATGGGTGTTTTTAATTGTTTGTGAAGATACAAATCTACCCCAACACCCACAAGATCGCTGGGTTTGAGCCCGTAGTGAAGAAGATGAGACACATACACTATTACCACAATCACATTCACAAAACCAGTAAGCATTTTTCCCTTTATCTGGTGCGATGTGAGAGAATTCTTTAACTACAAGTTTACCTATTCTATCGCCTTTGCGATTAATAATGCGACTCGATGGTAGGTCTATCAAAAGATCTCACAGGATGTTGCGCCACTACAAGCGTAAGTCTGACTTCCTGTTGTGTTGTCTTCTTGTTCGTAGGTCTTTAGCAAATCCCAATCGATCTGCTTGGGCATCCTACTTACCCATTCGTTGTACTGATCTTCTGTGATCTCTTGGTAGGGAGCCTGTCGATAGGTGTGTTCAGAATAGGGTAGAAAAGCCACACCAGAAAGAACATCGAAATTATCCCACACCCAAGATCCCACACCAATCCATTCATTTTCTTTTACATTCACCGTTATACTGGGTTTATGTTCACACCAATGTTCTTGGACATTACGCCAGATTTCAAGGTGCTCGATTGCAGTGATATCCGACCTGCACAAACTAGCATCTGGGCTTGCGATGGGGAAAGAGAAGACAGCCGTATGGTCTGGGTTTGTGACATCTGGTTCAAAGGGTACACCTTGGTCAATTAGGAATGTGGTTAGCGGATCTTTTACATCTCCTCGTACCGTCCTAATATAAAAAGGACTATGCCGAGGGTGAATGCCAGAACTACTGTCCACCAACTGGGAGACGGTACCTGAAGGCTTAACACAAGTAATAGCCACAGACTGCTGAATACCAAGAGTAGTAGCCAGATTCTTATTTGTTGCAACTGCTATCTCCCGAAGGCGTTGGAGCCACAGACAACCTTCACCAGTTCGTCCGAGGATTGGGTGGTCGAGGATTCCGGTAAGGCTAACGCCAAGTAGACGTTCTTCTTCTGTATTTTTCCGCCAGCAACGTCTGAGATACGCAAACTGAGTAAGAGTGGACTGAAAGGTCCCAAGAATGGTGGCCAGTCGCACTTTTCGTTCCAGGTCTGACAAGTTATCTCCAGATCGTACAACGACTTCAGTGAGGTTACAGAACTGATTAGGTCGAAGAATGATCTCGCTGCAAGGATTAGTCCCGTACTCGAAAGAGACATCTCGTCTGGCATTTCGACTAGCTTGTCGCACGCTTGCCTTACGGTTGAATATCCCTCGCTCCCCACTTTTACTGTCGTATAGAGATTGCCACTCTCGTAGGAATTCTCCGACGGATGGTTTTCCCAAGTACACCGCGCTGTTATTAGATAGACCTCGTTGTCCATTCTGCTCCCACCAAGCTCCGTGCTTTGCCTGCCTTGCTCCTTCATCACTTAGATCGCTTAGACTGATCATGGCTGACCGTCTTACACCACCGACAACAACAACCTCTGCAATCTTACACAAAAGATCGTGGCACTCTAGCGACGATAGTTGCCTTCCTCGGGCTCGATTACAAACTTCTGTAGCATAAGTAAATAACTCGACAAGCGGCTCAGGTCCGCTAGCACGACCCCCAAAAGTCTTGAGTCGAGCGCCTGCAGGCCGTACTCGCGAAACGTCCCATCCAGGTGTGTAACCCTCAAAGAGGTAACTGAGGAGGGTTCTAAGGGCTGATGCCCACCCTTCCTTACTGTCTGGTACTGTGACAATTGGTTGATCTTGTCCACCAATAGTTTCTCCGATGGTTGGAAGTTGATCCACATATTTCTTTTCCACGCTGAAACCAACACCAGTCCCACAAAGTAGGATGTACATGGCCTCATCGAAGGCGCGTAGGTTGTCAACTACAAGATAAGCACAATTATAACCAGCTACGTGAGTCCTGTCAAGAGCTGGACCAGCAGTCATAAGACATCTCATTGATGGCATGACTTCTAGATTAATTATCGCATCTTCAATTTCAAGCCATTCTTTTGAACCTAGAGAACCACCTTTGGTGTAAAGCATCATCCAATCAATATAGCGTCGGACAGTTTCTTCCCAGGTTTCTCGTCGGTTCTCATCAGGTATCCACCTAGCGTAGCGACTTGTGTGTATAAATCTTTGATAATCAGTTAGAATAGGTTTTCTCCTGCTGGTTCAATATTAAAAGCTAGATCGAACCCTTTAAATTGTGGGTTAAGCCAGCCGTACTTATCTGCTTTCTTTTGTGCCCGTGCCAAGGACTTAGCAACTGCTTTAGGTTCTTTATTCTTGCTAATGTACTCAATAGTTTCATTCTGTACGGATTCAAAAGCCTTACGATGAATGAACATACCTTTATTGCTGAACACACCAAGAGTTAGACTATGATCAAAGGATTTGAAATGCTGCTTTGGGTCAATAAAGTGCACACCTATTAGTTGTATCCTATACACCCCATCAACTAGATAATCATAGACAGATCCGATGTGATTACCATTACCTTGTTCATACTCATTCTGATTATCCTGATCAAGTTTTACCCAATTAGGTGGTAGAACTGGTAGACCAACCTGATATGTATAAAAGATATCGTAGTCTTTCGGTTGAAGATGTACACTATATGCGTAGTCAACAACTGCTCCACCCATCAGAACAGAGTTCTTTGGGGCCTCAGAGATCAATTTCATCCAGAGTTTCGGACCGTTCGCCATCCCAGTTCCTTTTGGGTTTCTGTCGTTGTTGTTTAGGTAGTTTCAGATCCTTATCAAAGTGATTCTGCCTACGCTGTCTTCTACGATCCTTAAGATCGAACTTGTTCATACCCTTGCTCAACGTCGTACTCCGATAGTTCCCAAATCTTGAGGCTAAGGAATTTAGCTAGTGCCACTTCTGCCGCAACCCCTTTTGACTTCTGCCACCCAGGAAGAAGAGCAATTGCGTCCGCTTCATTTGCAATATAATTGAGATCATCCATAATCATACAACGCATAACCTTACCATCAAGTTCTAGTTTATCATAACCTTTTTGGCGATCATTATCCGCTGGACTAAAAACTTCATGTCCATGTTTTCTTAGTGTCAGGGCAGCCATATCAAAGGCTGGAAAGTTAAACTCTGGAATGCCTCTCATAGGGCCAGCTAGGTAGACGTTCATTGGTTCTCCAATATTTCGAATAACCAATACCACAATATTTGGTTTGGTTCTATATTTTTATGCCGGAAATAAGCATAACTACTCGTCCAATAATCAAGATTTTTGTTCAAGAATTAGTTCCAAACGAGCTAGACTATTCCAGGCAACGTGGGCAGCATGTAGAAGTTCACTATCAGCATCACAAACCTCTCCAGATGCTTCCTTGAGCAGGTGTCGAGCCAGTGCGTCAGTGTAACGATTAAGTCCGTCTGGGACATGTCTCCAACCAGCCCAGGCATATTTTCTGGCACCAAATTCACTGACACGAGATAGTTCTTCAATTGCTCGCGGAAAGTATCCGATTGCTCCACGATAGACTGGAGCCTTTCCTTGGTCATACTTAACTGCGCCAGGTATTGACCCCTCGGCATCAGACATTATCTTCCATCACACCAAATAGATTGGTTGGGTCTTCAATCGGTACGATCATAAAACCCCATTCAGCAAGTTCTCGTTCGAGAGTCTTAGCATCAAAGGGTTCGCCTTCGTAGATACGATCAATGATGTCATTCAGCATATCATCCATCTCAAACCTTCTTTCTGGCGCCTGTATGCCAAGAACCACAGTCAATGCACTGAAGTCGTTGTACTTTAAAAAACTTCGTCCTTCGAAATCCTCTAGATTGTACATGATTACTCCCACAAGCTCCACAAGCTCCCTTGTTATCCCCAAGATGCGGGTGATCTTGAATGAAAGGTTTAATTCGCTGATAGAGATTAGCAGTTACCTTGACATCCTGAATACAATACTTCTGCATCCGCTTCTGGGCCTTGACATCGCCTTCAAGAACAGACCGCCAGAGTGCAAAGCCTTCATGCTTCATCTTAGATCCAACACCAAGTAAGGGGCCAATATAAGCCAACTTGGCCATCACAAATCCCAAGCCTTTTACGGTCTTAATCAAATCGATAGAGGTAGGTGGTGCAAAAGGTTTCAAACCCTCAAGCATTAGATGGCCTTTAATCTTAGGCAAATCATATCGATTGCCGTTGTAAGTAATTACAGCGTCTGCCTCATCAAGAAGATTGCGAAGAACATATGCCATGTCTGTTGCACCATACTCCCACTTAGAGAGGAAGATGAACTCTTTAGAGCCAACCCAATGAGCACAGAAGCAGAGAAGACCGCCGCTATCAATCAACTGATCAGGACTAATATTCTCATCATACATCCGCCAGACATAAGCCTTGGCAGGTGCCCATTCGATATCTATAACTAGGATTTTACTCATCAATCCACTCCTGGGGTACGACACCAACGGCCCACTTGTAGCCGTTCCGGTCTGCCCACTTCTCGTGGGTCTGCTTCTGAAAGGGAACTTTCTTGTTGGCCTCCATAAATAGGAAGCGAATGTCATGATCAGGATATTGTTTACGTACCGCAATCATCTTGCGAATACTCTCCCGATCTAGTCTACCTTTGACTTCGATAATAATTCCGTTGTCTAGTATGAAGTCTGGATGATAAATTCCGTTTAAAGTGTAAGGAAGTTCCAAAGTCTCGTAGGTATATTTCACCCCACGAGACCTTAGATTGGCATCGACCGTGCGCTCGAAGCCTGACTTAAAAGCCACTAAGGATATTTAGCCGGATCAAGTTGGTAATGGCCCCAGTCCTGGAAGTGACTAACCACACCGTCTACCCAAGCACCAACTGCTTGGCCACCCCACTGAACGTCAATACCCAACTCCTGAGCAGCAGCCAAGACTTGTTTACTTACCGCAGTGTAGACCACAGCCACAGTGGGACCAGAGCCAAGATAGACGCCATTGACAAAAACCCCAATATCAACAGCCATAGCAAGATTATTGTAATGACTGTCTGGGAGGTGTCTCGAATGAAGTGTTTGGGAAAATCCCTCAAGAACCAATTGCTTTTCTTCGGCGAGAGTTCTAATTCCATAGATCACCTGAAATGGTTGTGGAGTTTGACTAGCAGCGTTGATGACTTTGACAAGATCGGGATGAACTTGAGAAAGAAGATTATGTGGATCTAACATGTCTTGTAAAACTTCCCAGCTTCGCTCTGATTCAATATCAACAAATGACCACTATTAGGTTTAGGAAGCCCACCTCGAGATTGAATGTACTTATTCAACCCTGGTGTCTTGTAAATAATGTCTCCGTACTCAGGTCCATCTTCTGTCATCATAACTGATTGATGATAACCTAGTACCGCGTTCTTAGTGATACAAACATTATCACGAGCTTCATCGACCAAGATAGTGCAAGCACTCAAACAAGGACCATCCACGATTACAGGCGTCTTGTCAGCAGCAAGTTGCCTACCTTGAGCGGCAAATAGATCGATGATACCACCAGGACTAAACTCAACCACACAGGGAACTGAGCAAGGGACCGGAGGATAACTAAAGTCAGACTGACCTAGACCAAAAATCGAAAGAATAAGAAGACTAATCATAAATATCATCACTCTCTTCTTCTTCCAATTCGTCGCACATCTGAGCGGCCTTAACGCGGCCAATGGGTATAACAATATCAGGAACCGCACCGAGTTCTGTAGTCTTCATGATGGCAACGTGATGCGGGGTGAAGATCAGAAAACCCTCGGCGAACCATTCCACATCTTCGATGTCTGTAATTACGTAATGATTACTCGGAAACTTAGCCTCTTCTTCCTTACCCTTACCACCATTAATGGTACCGAGATGAAAGATGTTATCGTCGTCCATATTTGCTTCCTTGCTCTAGAAGTTCACTTTTTCGAATACCTTCGGTTCTCTTTTTACTGTCGTGAAAAACTTAGGGCCATTAGAATAAAGAAAGGTCCGAAGACCCAAACCACCATTGCTATCAGCCCAACAACGCCTCTTATGATCACAGTAGGAGCAATTTGTTCCAAGAACTCGGTTACCACTTGCTCCATCTTCTTCATCGGGGTAGCACCTTTCAGGTTCGACATCTGACTCAACAGCAGACTTTAAATAGTCAATACGTTCTTCAACATTAACTGTGGCAGCAAGTTCGTCCTTAGTGAATGGAAGATAAGCTAGGTGTCCGCTGACTTTGTCCATTGCAAGAAATGCACCGTCTGTGTTTCTTGCTTTACTATAACCGGCGATCTGTTCAATATAACCGAAGGCGTCGTCTTCAGCCAAAGATCCATTAGCGAACTTCTTAAACGAATAGGGGCTAGCACTCTTGACATCAACAGTTACTCCGTCGATGTCGGCGTCGATATGTCCTTTAATTCCTTGGATAGCCACTTCATCTTGGCGAGCCGTAACATTGTGGCCCGACACGCTGGCGAGGAATAGTAGGACAGACTCTGTAATGTGGCCAACGAGGAACTTGAGGAGAGTGTGGCCTTTGAGTGGTTCTTCTGGTTCATATCTCTTTTGGTACCAAAGTTGACGTGCGCCTTTTCCGAGGTTGGACATACGAAGGGTGAATGGTCGTTTACCTTCTTCTAGACTGTCCCGGATAATGGTAGCAAGTTCAGACCCAAATTCAGTTGCTTCGGCGTCGGTAACTTGCTTACCATTTTCCAGGACAGAATAGATGTCATCTACTAAAGTTGAGATTAAGCGACTTCCTCGGCCCAGGGCTTGTCATCTTCTCTAGTTGGGAATTCACCGCCTTCAAATGCTACCAAGTCCCAGACCTGAAGCGATAGAATATTAGCCGACTTCTGATTCTTACCATACTCGTTAATAGCAAAGTTGACATTGACCGTAGAACTATTACCGATCTTGGTCTTCGGATTCCACGCTTCACCATGATGGTCAACCACACGAATGGGTTGGTTCGGACTGCCGTCTTGCTTCAGTTCACGACGCTTGAAGGTCATATAAGGACCATTACCCTTGTCCTTGATCTTCTCTTTCAGACCTTCAACTTCCAGCCGATGAACAGTTTCCTCGTCGAGATACACATCAATGCTCCACTCCTTGTGAGCATTTTGATAACCCCAACCAGGTTCACCGGTAATCTTGGCCCACTTGGCCTTTCCACGAATGAGCAATAGATGCTCCTTTCTTTCTTGTTATTTTCTTATTGTTTTATTGTCTTCGACATTAAAGTAGATGATCTCTCATCACCATATTCAATATTGTACCTTATGATACTTTACTTGTCAACCAATTTATCGAATATTCTCAAATGAAATGTGCCATTACCGTTGTCGTGGAACTGAACACACTCAGAATCTACAAAGTCGCCCACTATTTCGAGTGGTACTGTAATGTATGGTCCTATTTCATCATTGCATTCAAATTGTTGATAGTAGTCTGGTCCTTGTCTCATGCAAATAGATCACTTTCCCTGCAATATTTCTCGTATTTATTTAGATCAATGGCACTCTGCCCAGTTGAGTCCAACTTTGTAGTTACCCGTGAGCGGGACTTTAAATCCAATAGCAAGCCCTGCACTTGTGATTGCGTCAACACAGGTCTTTCCAACTTCCTCAGAATCCTCGGTCTTTGCATCAAGTTGTCCTTCATCATGAATGTTACCCACATAGAAGCCATCAAGCCCGCGCCGTTTAATCTCATTACGGGCTATGATAGCCGCCTTCTTCATAACTATTGCCCCCGCACTTTGGAGCTTATAATTAAGGCTAGCGCTTTTGGAGTGGCACCTGACGAATCCCCCATCAATAGTTCGGAGAAGTCCGCCAGTTCCTCGAAACTCATCTTGGATATCTGCGACCAATCTGGCCAGTCCGGGCGTACCTTTTTCAAGGACTCCACGAGCCCATTTACCGTATGGTCCAGCTTCACCTTTACGAAGTTCAGGTTTAAGCGTGACTCCGAGTTTACCATCTCCAGCTCCATAGAGATAAGCGTAGAATCCATTCTTGACCGTGAGATCACGCATTTCATCTGGGAGTTCGAGGTTTCTAGTGTTAAGGAGGTGGGGGTCTCCTGTAGTGAAGAGAAGGGTGGCCTCAGCATTGTTAAGATACTCAGCAAACATACGCATTTCAAGGCCGCTGGCATCATAGCCAACTTCTCGTCGGTTGGGTCTAGCTTGCCAGAGCCTTCGACATTCAATTCCATACTTTACCTTCTGCTTTGCCTTAGGGATATTGGCTGTGTTTGGACCAAAATGTGTCATCCGACGGGTTGTTGCACCACAAGTCAGAACACTACCGTGCATACAACTGTCTTCATAGTTAACATTATTCAACCAAGTGTCAATCATAGATGACCGACCCTGAAGTACAAGCCATTCAGCAATAGCAGTTGCTTCAGGTCTTCTCGAACTCTCAGCGAACGCTAGAAGGCTTTCTTCGTCAACCTTGGGGAAACCCTTCTCAGTGAAATCTTGGGGTTCCCAACCTAGTCCAAGTAGGCGTTCTACTCTCTGCTTAGGCGATCCAATATTGAAGGCTTGCCAATCGAGAGTGCTGTAGGTTCCGTCTCCGTTTTCACGGAGTTCAGGATATGTTGCAAGGTGCCTGAGGCGGCTCGCATATTCTCCTCCGTCCGCTTTAACTCTTCGATTGTATGTTCCGACAACTTCAAGCTTGGGTGGGAATAGCTCCAGTATTGGACCTTCCAGAGCTGCTTGCTCAGCTCGGAGTTGACCGACAAGAGATTGTGCACCTGGGATGTCAAATGCCCAACCAGCTCGCTTTTGCTCATCTACTACCTCTCTGATTTCATGTTCAATTTCACAAGACAGCTCACTAAAACCAAGCCGCAACATACGCTGCCACAGAGCACGAGCCACTTTCTTTCCGAGCCGAACGTCTTGTTGGCAATACCTGTCCATTTCGGGGCTGTAGCCACTGAAGTCGTCGAACTGCCCTTTCGGGTCTCCAAGACGTTCGCCCCAAGCTTCCAGGCTGTGGCCGCCGCTGAGAGCAGGATCGTACAGGTATGAAAGAACAAGAGTGTCGACGATATTACCAGTGTGAATGGGAGCGCCAACCAATCTCGCCGTGTGAGGTCCGTCGTAACTGATCGCGTTATGACCGACAAAATATACCCCCTGTCCCCGTAGTTCATCGAAAAATCTCCGTATCGCATCATGGCCAACGAAACTATGAACTTCATCAGAGTCCATTCGACTGGCACACATCATCCAAAGTTTAGATGGGTACAGGCTGTCTGCTTCGCAGTCTATGTACCAATATTTGTGATAGTCCTCAACGCGGGGAAGGTATTTTACCATGAATGCTCAACTATTGTAGTTCCTCCGTTGTTGTACTGTATAATCTGTTCTTTGTCTAGTTCTGTGAGTCGCCCGGTGAATTCGTTATAATGAAGGTAAGCGCCAGGACCAGTCCTGCCACAAAACCTGTTCTTTTCTACAATAAGTTTCACCACATTACGCCTCCACGGGTCTTCGGAGAGACGTTCTCTATGAAGTTTGATTACAATATTGGCCAGTTGTTCCACACCAGCAGTGCCCCTAATTTGACCCTGCCTATTCTGGTGTATTACAGCAAGTACCGCGATATTTAATTCCATTGTCAAAGTTTTGAGCTTAGTGCTAATCTCATCTAGTTGCTTACGCTCATCCCCTGATTGATCAGACACGACAATACTAAGATGGTCCAAGATAATATACTTGCAACCAAGATTGTGCATATGGCGGACTTTATTGAGTATCTCCTGAATGGAGTTACTCCCGAAATGATCATAAATAACCAGCTTGTCAGTATTAACACTCCGATCAAAATACTCACGCATCTCCTCCTGTTTAATTGTGTCCCTTACATCTGGAAGATGGAGAGGTAGATTAGCCTCAAGTGACATCAAACCTAGTGCTGTGTCGCCGTTAGTCTCTTCCAGGTGAAGGAGTCCGATACCCGCATCGGGGCTAACCTTACGGATATTGAACTCTATTTCCTTGAGTACTGATGTCTTTCCAACACCTGTTTCCGCAGTGAAGACCACGAACTCCGAAAGCCTAATGCCGTATGTCTGAGTATTAAGCAAGTCCCAGGGATACGGTACTGTCTCATACGCCTTCCGTTCGCTGATCTCACCCCACATGTCGCGGCCAAGTTTGAGGCCGCTTGGAGTAAACGTCGGGCTGGACCACCATTCACGGTTGAACTGCTCCCGCTTACCAGCTTTAAGATAGTCGTTCGGGTCTTTGCCGTCTGCAAGAGTAAGAATCTTAACCTTGCCGATGGGGAACATACCAGCCACAGCAAGAGCCGCCTCTTGGCCGGGGTAACGGATTTGTCCCGTTCTCTCATTTACTTTCGGATCGTCCCTGTCGAAGCAGACAACGACGTTTGCAAAGCTGTTAAGGTATTCAAAGTTGTCTGCAACATCTCGACTAGCTCCGTCCGCTCCATATCGAACAGACACGACCGGCCACCTGCTTCCCATGAGCTCAAATGCCGCGCAAGCGTCATATTCGCCTTCAACAATTGTAATGAACTTCGCACTACCTCCAGGAAAAAGCTGGCTTCCGAAGAGTCCGGAGTGTTTGATGTCACCTTCAACATTAAATTCTTTATCAGGGTGTCTGACCTTGTTTGCAAGGTGTTTTCCATCATTGAAATATGGGAAGTATGTCGTGTCACCATTACGCCAAATGCCATACTTCTCAGCACTGGCGCGGGATATCTTTCGATCAGTTAAATCTTTGTAGTCTTTACCGAGTTCTGTGAGGATATTACTGTCCTCCTTCTTATTGTTATTCGGAAATGTCGTGTTACCGCAACTGAAGCAATGAGTGTGTCCATCATCATACAAAGAATTGGCATCACTACTATCACATTCGTTACAGGCAATGTGCCTTAGAAACTGACTTATTTTATAATGGCCTCATAGTAAACATAAAAAAGACCGTGCCAATATGCTCTGAGATTTTTGTTAGGATAAGCTACTCTAAGAGCTTTGTTCATTTCGGAACAGCGTTCATTATTTGTTAATCCAGACGGGACGTTGATAATTCTAATCTGACTACCTGGTAAAAGGTTACCTGCCTCAATAAGCCAATGACTCCAATCAGTTTTTACGGTAATTGTCATGCACTTTCCTTTTTAACGCTTCATGAATTTGAATTGGCGAGTAGTCTGTATGTTCAAGACTGACACACACATACCTTGGATCATCTATTTTCTGGTAGTGAAGGTGACCATGGATGTTGGTTCCGAACCTTCCCACACTATCAGGATGTATAGGTATGTGGGAAAGAATGACCTTATTACCTTCGCCGTCCTTTTGAACCACATACGAACGAATGTCATCAAAGAACGGAAGATAGTCTGGCAACTTGAAAATATCATGATTGCCTTTGACTAGAACAAGGCGACCAACAAAGCGAGATAGCAAATGCCTGCTATGCCGATTGATACACACGTCTCCAAGCATGTAGACCCGATCTTCGGGCTTGATAACTGCATTGTGACGTTGGATGATTGTTTCATCATGTTCCTCTATAGTTTTGAAAGGCCGAAGTGGCGTTCCGTCTTCTCGTTTGAAATTGAGAATATTAGCATGGCCAAGGTGATGGTCAGCAGCCACCCACGTCCTGCCGCTCATTATGGATTAGGTTCTCCTTCATAAATCTTCTCTCCGTAGAACCGGGTATTCCAGCCCTCATGCCAGTCCTCCCAGCGTTGATCCCGCAACCCACCGTCCATCTGTGGAAACGGATTGTGATGACGACTAATTGAGCGAGCACAGGCTCCGTAGCCCTCAAGAAACTCCGTAGAGCGTTCAGCTCTGCCGAACTTGTCCGTCGAATGTTCCGCTGTCTTGGGCACGATTGATCTCCCTTACAGTATAACCACGTTTGGCAAGAGCAATTCGAAGATTTTGAAGGTCGTCCCAAGTACGTTGAAGATATTCAATAGCTTCAATTTTGTTACCCTCCTCGGCAATATTGTTAATGAATGCGGCATTGTATTTAGCCACTTATCGCTCTCCTTATTAGGGGATCAAACTGCGCAAGACGGATAGCGGACAAACTAGGGGCTTTGTTATAACCATTCCAATGATCTTGGTGGCGAAAGACTTGCCCAGCAACAGCGCTCTTAGTTATACCGAGCTTATTTGCACACTTACTAAATGAAAGACCAAAATAACGTAGGTCACGCAAAATGAGAAGTTGCTCTTTAGACCAATCAGGCCGTTGCTTGTTCATCCCCAACCATCTTCAATAAGATCTTCATCTTGCTCTTCTTCATTAAAATATTCAACAGTTTCCTGTATAATCTCACTACAAGAAAGACAGTCCCAAAAACTATTAGTATCACGATCACAAATCGGGCAGCGCATTACTTCTCCCGTACTTTCTTATATTCGTCTTGTTCTGGGAAGTTCTCTTCCATGTAGTCTAAAACAAACTGTTGTTGAACGGATTCAAGTGCTTGGGCGAGATTATGAAGACGCTGACGAACAGCCATAGTGGTTGCATATGGATCGGGAAAGAAGTTAACAATGTTGTCACAGCGTTCAGTCAGCTTCTTCTGCTGGGCTTCGTCAAGAGCCGGACCAAATTTGATAGTCGGGTTAGGCTTTCTCTTGGCTGATCTTGACCTGATGAAGATAATATGTTGATTGTACTCACGCCTCTCAACAACCCAACCATATTTGTTAACAAGCTTACTTTCAAGATAAAGTGGAAGACTGTATTTAGTCTTTAACTTCATTGGTCCACTACCAACCGAGATTGAGGTTGCGGATACCACTTCCAATTCCGGCCACGGAAGCAGGGGCGGCAACCCACAATCCAGGTCCAGCTTGTTGTTCTGCGGGCTTATGATCATAGGCAATTGCCTTCGGTTTAATACCGGTTCGTAAACTTTCTGCAAGACCTCTGAGGGCGACGCCGTACTGCTGAACAGTTGTCCCTTCGATGCCCGGTGCAGTATTAGCTTCCAGGACATAAAAATCTCCCTTTTTGTCCTCGATGATATCCAGACCACCAAAATCCAAGCCCAGCGCCTTGATGGTCTGTATTGCCAAGGCGTCGCGTTTAGCACTAGGAATTATGTTCTTGCGCTGAAAGATAAAACCATTTTGCCAGGAACGAACTTTCCAGCTAACAACTTCACGCTTAGGGTCACGGACCTTTTGTTGGGTGTCAATAATATCATATGGCGTTGCATGAACGCGAAATTCCTTTTCCTTGAAAATGTATTGGGTGTAGAGGGGAGCTTCTATGAGCTCATTACCTGGCTCTACTATTACAATACCATCGCCTTCATGGCCTGTCAAGGTCTTCCGGGCCACAACCGTCTTGCCAGAAGCCAGCCACTCCTTGGCCACAGCCTTATTAGCTGTCCAAGGAACTGTGGGTATATTCTTTCCCGCCAGCATCTGAAATGTCATTAGCTTATTAACAGCCTTAGCAACCGCACCCGGTTGATTTAGTGGCCGAAATTTAGTAACTGCAATAGCAGCGCGACATTTACCCCAGTTAACAATCACATCGTCCGGCTTAACAACCTTATTAAGATGAAGACGACGAAAACCCTCCTCTTTAGCGAGCAAGGCGGCTCCGTCGGACGGTCGGCCACTGTAAATCCAAATGGTCATTCGGTCAAAGCCCCTTCATTCCACGCAGAACAGAACGCCAAATCTTGAGCGATCCTCATGCCGTCTCGCAACATCTCTTCAAATCCAGCAACCTTAAGATACTTGATAGCATATGGCCCAAGAGAATTCTTCAGGAATTCAGTCGAGTCCATCATGCTGAATTGCTGGATGATTGCAGTAGGATTTTGAAATGTCCTAGCCCTTTCCTTGATCTGCTGGAGGGTACCAATCCAATGCATAAGACGACCCTCATGCAATGTGCATTCCAAGGACCGATACTCAATACTGCCAAACTTCAACAGACTGGCGAAATTAATTGAACTATAGCGATTATTCTGTTGAATACCGAAGAAGTCTGAACCCTGGGAAATGGAGTTTACAAGTTCAACAATTTGTCCCATCGCATCCTTGGCGCGGAAACAGAAATTATTACCAACTCTGTGTTCTCCGTTCTGAGACACTAGAAGTTCGTCAAGTATCACAGACAACACCATCGAATTGTAGATGGTTCTGAATGATTCTTGAGAATAATTAACGTGAACATGGATTGAAGTCCGGTACGAGTCGAACACCTCAACCCCTGGACCGGTAAGGTAACCAAACAGAAGTTGGATAGCTTTCTCAGTATTTTTCAAATTATATGGTGAACGACTGACGTACTCAACAGCCTGAGATCCTGGTACGATTTTCCGAAGACTGCCATCATTATGTTGAGCCCACAAAATCTTAACCCGCTCTTCAGGGCTCATAATATTCTTGCCTTCGAGCTCAACTTCAATACCGAAAACGTCTGTCACACTAGCCGCATTCGCAATAGGAATATGACGAGTTAAGGTGTCGTCCAGTTTCATTCTCTTTGTAAGCATTATGCGAGAGCCTCCTGCAATGCTTCATTGAGGTGTTTGTACTCATTCAAAATCTTGTACTCACCAAGATTACCATTAAGACTTACGCCAACCTTGGTACCACGATATTCAAGAATAAAATCCTGGTGGATGTAATCATACGACAATGCGAAATCCTTATGAAAAGCAATAGTCTTAGCTTCTTTGTCTTTCAAGACCTTTTCGACAACAGGAATTTCAGGATAAACATTCTCTAGCATATTTACATACGGACGTGAAAAATTGAAATTCTCTTCTGGCATCATAACATTTTCTGAAGATGAAAAGCCGAGTTGGGAACGAATCAAACCCTGCCGATATTGCTTGATTGGTTTTCTATACCACCAAAGACAGTGATTATTAGTATTGGCATAACCAATATTGTACTTCTTATATGTGAACGCTTTGTCTTCGAGATTTATATTTTTATTGCGCATATTGAAAGCACAGACGACTAGACGAAACTTATCTGGAATCTGTTCACTGTTATTAGGATCTATCTGATGACTAACTTGCTTGACGAAAACAGCTTTATTCTCATAATAACAGATAGTTTGACTGAACTTGGAACTAACGTCTTCTAGGTTGTCGAACTGTATTTCCTTAGGCATTAAGCCGCCTTAAGTAGTGTTAGTGGATCCAAGTGCAAGTCACACTCGGGATAGTGTTCAGGCCAATCAACATCATTGGTGTTGATCACAGTCTGTGCGATGTCACCATAGTTGTCCTCGGCCCAGAGCCCGCTAAAGCCGTCGGCCATAGCGACCTGAGTAGTGTTATAGACCCAACGCATCAATGGGTCTGAATCCAACCATCTATTTGAGAGAACGCGATACTCCAACCCGTAGGATTTCGGACGAAACGCACCCGCTTTCCCGTATAGTGAACGACGAACCGGGTCTTTATCCCAAAAAAGTGAATACATCCCAAGATAGTAGTCCAACTGACGTGCAAAACGACAACAAAGCATGAACCAATCTTTATCCTCAATGTCTTTGTCCTCTGTCCAACCAATGTGAATGTGCCCGCTAGCGGTCCTGAAAGGCTCCCCAGCGGGATCGGGGGCCGGATTGGTAGTCATGGTCCAGCCACTATAGTCAGGGTTACAGCCGAGCTCCTGGGCATGACTAGGGACTTGAAACTTGAAGTAGTCTGGCTCAAACCGAGCAACAGGTTCAGCCACAACATTATAGCCGGGGACCATATTGATCATGGTGTTCATAACGGATTGAATATTGTGAACAAACTCATCACAGGTTTTAGCAGGATCAATGTTAAACTCAAGTGCGGTTCCGTCAATTTGGACCGCCCCAAATGGAACTTTGTGAGGTTCCCACTTAGTTCCGGGAATTCTTGGTCCATGTTCCAGGTCGTCAGCAGACACAAAAGCACCCGTATTAGGGTTACGCATAAAGAGTTCTGGGTCGCAACCGACCAATACTGTTGATTTCAACTCTTGTTTCCTTCACATCACATGTCGGAGGGTTTCATAGCAATCAACATCGCCATAACAAACTTCACACATGAATGGAGTATTCTTGGCCCCATTCCAGTTACCCATTATCTGAATAAAGTCACCCCATTCTTGACTGTTGTCATTACAGAACGCACAGCCTTCGGCAACCATGTGCTCAAACTGCTGCTTGTTGATGGTGTGGCCGTAGATGTCTTTGTATGGGGGGCGAAATCGCTTGGTATCGAATTTTTGATTAAACGATAGAACATTGCTATCACTCTTCTTATAACCAGCAAACGTCTTCACCGTCGTCGTAGTTGTAGCCCCACCTGTAAAAGGGACTGTGGCATAAACACATGACTTCCCTTCAACTTTAGACTGCTCGGGACTGTCAAATTTCTTGGTAACAACCGTGGGGACTTTCCACTTATAATGGGTGTCCTTGGTTATCGTGAAGAACTCGTCGCCTTCCGTTTTCTTGCGACGACGACCTAGAACGTACTTAAGCATCTCAGGTTCAGACGCCCAAATAAGCGTGCAACGATCTGCAGAATAGCAATAGTGAAGTGGTCGCTTGTCATTACGCAGGAAGTTTAGGGTTCCGTCTCGCTTGTCAAACCACGTAAGAGCCCAAGCGCCAGTCACACGCTTCATGGTTTCAACAACACCAACTTCATTTATTGTCGAAAAAATGGCCTGACTGTCTGTGTCATAGAGATTCGCATCATGAAGATTTTTAATAGTAAATTTGTCAAGCGTACCATTATGAGCACCCATAACATGTTCAAAAGCGAATGGATGAGCATTCTCTTCAGTGTGAGCCCCAAGAGTGGCATATCTGTTATGCCCTATGAGAACTTTAACAGGATTATTGATGTCCATAGCGTCTTCGAACGCCTTGGAGTGAAACAAGTTGAAAGGGTGTCCGGGCGCTCTTGCTAGAGTGAACTCGTTCGTGGCTCTGTGAACAAATCCAGCACCAGTTGAGTGTGCACCTCTAACACTGTCAACTAGTAGTAGTTCATTAAAAACGTCTTTCCAACTTCCATAAATGTCTCCCGCGACTCCGACTAGCCCGCAAATTGCAAACTCTCCTGCATGAATTCTGACATTAGTTCAAAACAATAATCAGCAAAACGAGAACCGGGAACATATTCTGGATGACCCTGAATGCAGAGGGTCCGGGTTTGCGGATACCAAACGATCTCAGTGTCCTTGTGGTCGTCTGGGTAGAAAAGACTATGCCCAGCTTCCCAATGATCAGGATTCGCAAGCTTTCTGGTTGATTCGTCAGCCGTTGCAATGACAACACCAGTCTTGTAATTGGGTCGCATCATCTGGTGGTGTGTGCTGGTGGCTCTGATCTTTTCACCAGTTCGGGTGTCAACGATCATATGGTCGCGAGTGTGACGATCAACATCTTGCCAGAGGGTGCCACCATTAAGGCAATTGAGAAGTTGAGCTCCACGACAGATACCAAGTTTGAAAGTATTCGGAAAACGATTAAAGATGGCAATCTCTTCTTCATCACGACGAGACGGTTCGAACGGAACACCACGATAAGCCGGTCGTTCGTGGTAGATTTTGGTACCAATATCGGCACCGCCGTTAAAGACAATCAAAGTAGCAGACTCGGGATCTTTGATAGGACGCATACCAATTCCACGGAAAAGATGGCTGGAACTGTCCAAACCACCATATTCGTTAAGGCTAGTAAACGGCATGTCTTTAAAGTTCATCAAAGGCGTCGTCGTCGTCAAGGTCGTCGAAATCAAAATCGTGTTCCTCTATGTGTGGTTGTGGTTGTGGTTGTGGTTGTGGTTGTGGTTGTGGTTGTGGTTGTGGTTGTGGTTGTGGTTGTGGTTGTGGTTGTGGTTGTGGTTGTGGTTGTGGTTGTGGTAGATCATCCCAAATATGCAAGGGAGGTTGAACAAATAGTGGAGGCATTGGAACAAACTTTTTAATCTTTGGTTCAGCTATTGGCTTGATAATGGGTAGACCAAACAACTCCGAGATCTTTTCGTCGTCCATAGTCTTCATACCCCGAATAGTATTATAATCGGTACTACCCCAAATTTTGTCACACGGACGACAATTTTTAGGATTTACCTTAAAAGATTCTGACATTGAAGTCATATCACCTTTTATGATCCGACCCCAATCGGACGACGGAGCGAACCAATAGTGACCATGTACCGGGAAAAATCTGTTGTCGCCATTAAATGGCTCACCACGAGTAGAATAAGACAGCAGAAAGGCTAGAACAGTGTCGAACCCAGCTTGTGTCAACAACTTCCATTGTTTAAGAAACTTTGAATGTTCTATTGGAACTCGGGTGGCAATACAGAAGTTGTAAAGAACATTGCTTGGCCATTTGTCTAGATCAGTAATATGAAGATAATAAGTCGCTCTCGATTTCTTAAGACTGACAAGATCACTAAAAGCTTTGAAGGGACCATTTATCAACATTCGAATATAGTCTATAGAAACCTCATTAGACTTTGGAACAGCAGTAACCATCTCTTCAAAACCAGGTTTGTGCATTTGCATACTAGCGTGACATATACGCATGTATTCCTTGATAAGAACACCTTGAGAATTCCAAATGAACCAAGAAGATGGACTAGCATGATTCAAGCTTTTATACGTGTCAAACAAAGAGGGTAGGTTCTCTTCTATAACACTCTTACTATCAACTAGGATTTCTTCGGGGATTTTCTTATTCACCAATTATTGGTCTTCCTTAACGGAGTTAAGAACTTCTACGTTGAGGGTAAAGAGATCTTTATATATTATTATATTATTTAGTCTCTTTAAAGAACTCTCTAAGAGTCTCTTTAAGAGATATTATATACCAAAATATTAAGCTGTCAAGATAATAAATCCAATTACAGCAGAAACAGCACCGGCATAACACCAATGCAACCCTGTAATTGTGGTACGTCTTCCGTCTTCAGGAAAGTCGTTCTTCATAGCAGATATGCCTGCTAGGAACATACAAACAGCACAAATAGCGAAGAAAAGACCCGCGATAGACATTATGCCGCCAGCTTCCAGGTTTTGCTTTTGTCGCGAAGGAACAAACCTTGGGGGCTACCGCGCGGTGTGGCTTCCCCGATCTTGACAAAACCACACTTCTTGATGGCGTCCATGATCTTCTTGCTAGTCATTTGACCAGAATTGAGGGTCAACCAAGTCATGGCAGGTTTCATTTGTTCGTGCTGAAAGATCTGAAAATCTGGCCGAGGAACAGTACAAATATGTTCAATCTGTTTAACCAACTCGTCGTCCGACAAGGTGTTAACAGACTTAAAACCACTGATAATTGACATCCCGCAGCACAACGGCCACATTTGGCGTCGCATTTCAGGTGGGAAATGACCCTCGAAAGTTGGGCCAAAAACTGTCGGAAGTTCTTTCTTTTCGTCAGCCATTGTTTTCTCCTAGTTGGATTAAGTGAGCCTTTTAATGACATGCTCAGGTCAAAAACAATTACGCGGCGATTTGTTCGGGGAAAACCCAGCCACGATGCTTGGCGACCTGCTCAATCTCGTAGCGCCGCAGAGTGTGGCCGCCGACCGTCACCTTGTCCATGGTGAAGTAAGCAGTCTTGCGACCAAGGGGTGTGGTCAGCATCATCGACTGACTGGCCTTGGGTATGTTCGCCCAATATTTGGACACATTGGACCAAAGTCCAAGGAACTGGGCGGGCGACAGATAGAACTCGGTGCCATCACCAAAGCCGTTCGGCAGTTTGCGCTTGATCTTCGTCTGACCAAGGCTCATGTTATTGCCAATCGACCAGCCGTCAGGGACTTCAGCGAACTGATAGCCGCCGATGGCATTTGCTGGGGCCTGGGGGGCCTCTACAGCCTCAAGAACCTCCTGTACTACCTGAGGTGCCACAACAACGTTTTGGGCTCCACCGAGCTTCTCAGCGACCAAGTTGAACCTGCCATCTTTGAGTTGCACCAGCTTGATCAGGTTTTCGACCGTGAAGAACTGCTCCGCATCGTCCACCACCAGCAAGGGCTTCTTGTTGTTGGAGATTGCCGTGATGGTTTCGGCCATCAAGTCCGCACCGAACTGTCGGAAGATGGTCCTGTCCAACACAATCCCTTGTTGAAGAATTGTGAGAGCTTGATTTTTATCAGCCATAGCTGAAATTCCTTGTTTTGTTTGTGCATGACTTAGGTCAAATGTAATCTTATTAACTAAAAATTCTAATAAAGATTTTTCGTTGTTCGAGTTCCTCAGCAGACCTAGCAGCAGACCAAGTAGCAGACCAAGTAGCAGACCTAGCAAACCCAGCAGACTCAGCAGCAGACCTAGCAGACCAAGCAGCAGACCTAGCAGACCAAGCAGCAGACCTAGCAGACTCAGCAGCAGACCTAGCAGACCAAGCAGCAGACCTAGCAGCATACCTAGCAGCAGACTCAGCAGCCTCAGCAGCCTCAGCAGCCTCAGCAGCAGACCTAGCAGACCAAGCAGCAGATTTAGATGGTGAGTCTAGCCAAGCCTGTACTGCTCGAAGAGCTTTTGAAACTCTTATATCAGTATTATTGTGAGAAACTCTTTGTGCACATTCCAAAGCAAACCGAACACAAAGATCTTTTCTACCAAGTTTGCCAGCCACCCAGAGAAGATCGTCAACGCTAACACCTTTGTCAAGTGCCTGTTCGGCCGTTAAATACTTTCGACGACCAAAATCAGGTATTTTATTACGAGAACATGGCTGTAGCTTTAGAACTTGGTCATATGTCAGTTTAATCACTTTAACCACCTTATAAGGTTGACATAAGTATAGTTAGAGTATAAAATAATGATATCAAAGTAAAAATGATCTATGACGTAGTATTAGGCCGCGGCAGCAACCTGTTCGTGGTTGAACTTGTCCGCCAGGGCCGTCTTGGCCGCCGCCAGATACTTCTCGATCTGCTCAGGAGTGGCCACATTGGTTTCCACGCAGTTACCGTTATGCATCGCCCACCAATGGTGGTTCTGGAGCCAATTGCGGGTCCCGAAGTGGTACATGTCCACGATGCGGAACCCAATGTCCTTGCCTTCGGGATTGAAGGTTTGGACACTAATGTAGAGGTTGTTGGGGTTTTGTGCCACTGGGGCTTGTTGCTCGCCGGTGGTCTTGGTGACTTGCTTGGTCATTTCATTTCCATATATGTGAGGACTGATTGACGATTGTGGTGTTATGAAAGCAAGTCAAAATAAAGGTTAAAATATGTTGCCCCCCCGACGGGGGTTCCATTTCTTCCCCGATTTTGAACTAAATTAAACGTTATTCAGATAAGCAAGAAGACTGTCTTCACTCTCCCAACGAGTGTAGGGATACGACTTCACGACGTTGTGAAGATACTTACCCATGGACTCCGCATGGACGAGACCCATGTAGATGTCTAATGGGGCCATGTAACTATAAAGACCACCATTTTTGAATCGAACACAGAGGGTCTGTGACGGTTCATGGAAGAATGTGGCACTGATATTGGAAGAGTCGCTATCAGCCCACCCAATTGCTGTCAGTTGTTTTTGTGATTTGTAAACCATAACCTCTCTAACCCCACACCATACCCATGATTGAGTATGAGAGAACACACAGAAAGTTTCGACATAGAGCTTCCCGCTGCATCCGCGCGGACTTGTTGGGAAGATACCCGCTGATCTGTGTGTTCACTGATACTCAACGTACTTCATTCAAAGTAAGGTTGTATGTCTTACCTTCAATATAATTGAGCACACAGAACACCTAGTAGTCCGATGTACCGACTTCACATCCCGACCTAGGGTCTGAGGGTCTTACCTCTAGCAGTCTGCGGTCTGGCCTGTCTGTGTGCTCAATTATACTGAACATAGGAGACCACCTGTAGGGATCGCCTTACGGGTCTTCGATCGTGTAGCACCCAGGGCTTACACGCCTGCTTTACCGACTATTGGTCGATGTGCAGATGGTCACCTATACTCAACCTAACGAATAAACAAAGACAAGGGAAAAGACCCCAAACCCACTGCCAGTTTGACGCCCCGGCGAGGCAGTTTAACGACAAGACAACGTAAGGGGGTAAGTTTACGTAGTCAATGCCCAGGTCGCTTGCAGGTGCCCCAAAAGGGTAGTTCAACGCTTACACCTGCGAAGTTACTAAACCCAATTGTCGAATATGTAGTCAATTAACCAGTTGATAATGATAGTTGTTATCAACCACGCTAGAAGGATGAGACCAACTGCAATATAGAACATAAAAGTCCCCTTCCTTTTGTAGTTGAGAGAAGAGACAATTGCTGTCAGCCTCACTGAACGACAAAATAAATGGTTAGTTTAACGACATAACCGGGTCATAAAATTACTTATTGCCGTGCCAGATATTGTATTTCCGCGTATTCCTCATCTTGAAAGAGGCGTGAGCGTTGCGAACTCGCGGGGTATAATCCGCCGACAATTTGGACTTCGGTTTGGGCTTGCTATTGCGCCCGTAGGTATGATTGTTACAAGCCACAATAAATCTCCTTCTATTTGTGGTTGAGAGAAACTGACAAGTCAGCCTCACTGAACGACAAATGAAAAAGACGGTCGCGAAGACAGCCAAGTGTGACCATCCCCGCGACCGTTAGATGTGCTAGATTATTGCTTGTCGCCAGCCGCCGCCGCCACCTCAAGCTCGGCCTTCTTCATGGCCTCGCGAGCGGTGTAGACGTCCTTAGTCTGGTCAGCGAAGGCCAGAATTTCGGTGACGGTCTTTTCGATGGCGTCGAAGCCAAGTTCCATCTTGTCCAGATGGATACCGTTGTAGAAGGGCTTGCCGGCGACCTTCGGTTGAGGAGGTTGACCGGGAACAATCAGCGTGTTGTCGATAGCCGCCCGATATTCCTTGATCGCCCGTTCAATCTTGGACGTGAGATTGTCCTTGAAGATCGGCCGGTACGGGACCATCTCCTTGCTCTCTTCCAGGGTCCAGAAAGGTATCTCATAAGCCTCCTTGACCCTGAAAGCCTGACGAATGTCGCCAGTCAAGCCGGACAGATTGATGTTGTCCTTGGTGAGGCGCATGGGGCTGAAGTGAGCCATCCACGCGATCAAACCACGACGACGGTAACCGGACTTCGCATCAACGATGTCGATCAGCAGACGACGAAACAGACTCGTGTCGCCATGCTTTTCGGCGTGCATCATGCACTGAACGGCGTTCTTGTGGATGCGGAGGTCAAGACTGGCCAGACTCGCACGAATGTGATTCTGGTCCTCCTTGATAAACTCCTTGGTCCATAGGTCGGCCATGAAGTCAGCTTCCACAACCACATTGGCGGGAAGTTCGATGTTATCTTTGGTCATTTTAGGTTCCATTGGTTCCAGTGTTATGCAGTCACGTTAGTGCTGCGAGAGACTGATGCCAATGGGTTTCACTCGCGCTCTCTTCGGATCAATTGGGCCACTTGATGGCCTTCCTGAACCTGGAAAGGTTGCAGCATTACTGTCCGACAGAAGCCGCTGTCAGTTGGGAGAGGAAGATTGGCCTTAAAGTAATCGGCCACACTCTCAGACACAAAGGGACCAAAGTAACGCGTCTTAGCATTTCTGTGATCCTTATAGCCAACGATGTAGGATGTGGGTTTCACCACACCGCCTCCCACTCCTCCAGTACCTCAACACCGTTGTTAAGGTCCCAGATAGCGAGATAGATTTCATGGTTCTCTGTCAGCAATTGTTCCGCCAAGATAACGGCGGGACGCAGACTGGAGAACCACGCGAACACGTCAAACGACGCCACACTAAAGTCATGTGACGCGCTAGTCGTTACCCCATAGCGGGGCTCATTCTTTTGGATTTTCATTGATAGGCCGTCCGCTTTCTGTCACCAAGAAGTGACTAAAGGGCATCAGCCTATCGCAACACTAACGGTTGCGTTGCAATCAACCACGTTGCGCTTGTTGCATTGTGAATGATTGCTAATGCGGGCTTCGCTTCCAGCCAACGCTCATTGTTCCACATTGACAACCTATAGCCAATTGATTGCTAATCAACCGAGATTGTTGTCGCATGGTGATGCGTTGGGATGGCAACCTAACGTCTTCGGATTACACACGGTCAAGAACGTGCCACGCTCACAGTTAGATTGTTGCCCTTACGGGATACTGCATTTGCAGCGTTACCGTTCCAAGCCACTACGGTTGTCAGCCTTTTGACGGTTAGACACGAAACTCGTATGTACCCCTAGCAAAGATTGTAAGGGGGAGTTATGGCCTAACCACAGGCTAACAAACCAAGCTTAAAGGCTTGGCGACATTGCACGCGGATCACGCGGCCTGTCTGGTATTACCTGACGCACATTAGGGCGTCGGCTGGAGACGGCCAGGACAAAGCCCGGCCGCTCCGAGATGATTTTAACCCTAGCTCTTGTTTGACCGGGCGAGATTTAGCTTTGCAGCCTTGTCTCGCAAGGTGTCTGGAAACGCTACGGATACTCTCCGCGCGTCAGATGGTGATGGACCGTTCTCGAAATCTTCGAGCTTACGGACCACTAAGCCGTCGGCGGTCATGGACTTGCCTTTCGGCCTGACCAGATGACCTTTGACAGACTTGCCACGTTGTCCCGAACTCCCCAAAGATGACATATGGGGTGCGTAGCGGCTTGTCTTACCCGTACCGGGTTTCGACAAGTCAACAGGAGGCATGGTTTTTGACCATACTGACCTGACGCGGCCCTCAGACGCAATCGTGCTTGGGTTTCGTGACGTGGCCAGAAGGGCAATCGCGAGCTTGCGCTTACGACTACGCTTCTGCCGCGCGTTGAGCGACATAGCGAATCTCCCATGATCCAGGGTTAAGGTACTGCACGCTTCCGCGGCCTCACCTGGGGGGCTGCCCCTTCAACACACTAGGTATAGCACTACGTTTTGCAAAGTTCAAATCACATGTTCGTGATGTCATTCATCGACTATCAATCAATCCTTATCGTTATTCGATATGGTGTGTAACAGTGTGTAACAAGTGTATTGCATTATGATGATACGTTATTGCAAAGGGTAGAGTATTGCGTGTAATGCCTGGCGAGGGGGCATGGTTGACCCCGGTAGGGGGTGGGGTAGGGTGAAATCTTGCTGGTCGAGACGCGTAATTGGGGTAACCTCATTTGTTTTATAAAAAATCAAGGTTTTAGGTATGTACATATATAAAATTATTTCTGGGTTATTGTACGATTTTACTTGACATGGGTCGGGGGAAATAGTATAATAGTCTTATAGAAAGCCCCAAATAAGGTTTCTACTTATCTGAGAACTAATCAATTATCATAATCACAAAATACAAACATTGATTAATATTATATCAATTGATGATTAAATAACATGATTTACGTACATCAATCAAGAAAAGAACTCGATTAGAGTCTCAAATAAGTACATAGAACTCTTGATTTTTTTATGTCTTTATATAACACAGCCGTTAGGCTGGGTGGCCGGGGTGTTGACATTCCATTAACAATATGTTATAATATGGTATTGAATTGAATATACACAGGCATCACACTTCTACAAACTATGTCAAGGGGTTAAATAATTGTCTAGTCTATTTGGGTTTCTAGGAAGTATGCTTGGTGGTGGTGGATCTGGTGGGAGCCAGGCTGGAAGTGGTGTTCCCGCGTACTATAAAAATCTCACCCAGAATGTGCAGGCGGAAGATAGTTTTGACCAATATCTGATGGGCCTTGGTCCTGAACATGACACCAATCCACGATTCACAAAAGCAGTTGCTGGTGGCCCACAAGCCTGGTCTGACTACTGGGCAGGTGCTCCTCCTACTGGTGTACAACTCCCATATAATGGCCAGATGACCACACGAGTCACAGGCCAAGGAGGGGTTACTGGGGCTAATTCGGGTATGGCAGGCGGGGGACAAGCAAAAATAGATCCACTTCTTCAGCAACTATTTTCTCAACAACAACAACAATAATGCCCTATCTCTCTATTAAAGACGGCCGCACCGAGTCAGCTCGTAAAGATAGTTTTGGCCGCAAGCTGACCCCAAAGATGTTAAGTTTCATTAATGCTTATTTTGGGGCAGCTAATTTCAACGGACAACGGGCGATTGAACTGTCTGACTACAACTGTAAAACCAAATACAGTGTCCATCAAACCTATGCCGAACTAATGAATCATCCTTTAGTTGTCGAAGAAATTGCTAAGCGTCAAGCTAAACGAGAACAGAAATCGGAAGTAAAAGCTGAACATCTTATCGCTAAACTTCTCCAAATTATCGAAGACACCCAGGTTGACAATCCCCAGGCGGCCCTACGAGCTATCGAGCTGGCGGGCAAATCCATCGCCCTTTGGAAAGATCGCCAAGAGGTCACAGGAGCAGACGGTGGTGCAATCAGACATGAACAACAAGTAAAGGAAGACGTTGCAGACTTCACCGGCAGAATTGCTAGCCTCGTTAAGCGAGGAGGAGCGACAAACGTTGTTGAGTTCCCTGAGCGAGCAAGCCCAGGCGGAACTTAAGTGGCACTGGGACTTCTGGGCCAGACCCAATCAAAAGGCCCCCGACGGGCTGTGGAATACCTGGCTGGTCTTGGCTGGTCGTGGTTTTGGAAAGACTCGTATGGGGTCGGAGTGGATCAGAAATAATGTATGTGGAACATCACCCCTTGCGGCTCCCCCCAGCGGATTCAGCCGGATTGCCCTCGTGGCTGAAACTGCCGCTGATGCGAGGGACGTTATGGTACTCGGCGACTCAGGCATCCTCGCTTGCCACCCGAAAGATTTCCGGCCAGAATGGTCACCAACCAACAGACGCCTAACGTGGCCAAACGGAGTACAGGCTTGGGTCTACAATGCCACGGAACCGGATCAGCTTCGTGGCCCCCAGCATCATGCGGCGTGGGTGGACGAACTAGCGAAGTTCAGATATATGCAGGAGATCTGGGACCAATTGCAGTTTGGTCTTCGTCTAGGGGAACACCCCAGGGCCCTGGTTACGACAACCCCCAGGCCCCTACCACTTATCAAGCGTCTTATGGCAGATGCGGACACTGTAGTGACCCGTGGTGCCACACTAGACAACCAAGCGAACCTGGCTGTAAATACTGTCAAGCAACTCTACGAAAGGTACGGGGGGACTCGTCTAGGTAGGCAAGAACTTTCGGGGGAAGTCCTAACTGACATTCCGGGAGCCCTCTGGAACCGTGACATGATTGACGCGTGTAGGGAAAAAGAAGTCCCAGAAGACCTTGAACGAGTTTATGTAGCCGTTGACCCCGCCGTCACAAACACCGAAGATTCCGATGAGCATGGGATCGTGGTTGTGGGTCTCGCCCGAGACACCGAGGGCTATGCGCAAGGCTACGTACTGGCGGATGGGTCTTGCCGGGGAAACCCAGAGGAATGGGCTAAAAAGGCAATAAGTCTCTATCGTTTCTGGTCCGCAGACAAAATCATCGCGGAAAAGAATCAGGGTGGTCTAATGGTTGAGTCCACACTTAAGGCGGTCGATCGTTCGGTCCCAGTTGAATTGGTTACTGCAACTCGTGGTAAGGTGGTTCGGGCTGAACCAATCAGTGCTCTTTACGAACAAGGTCGTATCCATCATGTGGGAAGTTTTCCCGCGCTAGAGGATCAGATGTGTCTCTTTTCGGTGGATTTTGTACGTTCAGCAGCTAACGGAAGTCCTGACAGGGTTGACGCCTTGGTTTGGGGTCTTACAAAGATATTTGACAAGATTACTGGTCGTCGTCTTACCACTAAGGGTATGGGGCCAGACCAAGAATCGGAGTCACACAACATTGATTGGCGTGACAGAGAAGTCCCAAATGGCTGGATGGCCAATTGAAAGTTCTTATAGCTTGCGAATTCTCCGGGATTGTCCGTGATGCATTTAGGACTAGAGGCCATGATGCTTGGTCTTGTGATATACTACCTTCTCGATCTGATACATATCATATTCAAACCGACGTATTGAGTATATTAGATCAAGGTTGGGATCTGATGATCGCACACCCACCTTGTACTCACCTATCCTCTAGTGGAGCTAGGTGGTGGAAAGATAAGATTGATGAGAGTGAGAAAGCCCTTGTATTTGTTCAGACCTTAATGGACTCACCAATTAATAAAATCGCTATCGAGAACCCAATCGGGATGATTAGTACAAGAATTAAACGACCAACTCAGATAATTCAACCCTATCAATTCGGTCATCCTGTGTCTAAATCTACGTGCCTTTGGTTGAAGAATTTAGCAGAACTAGTTAGTACTGAAATTGTTGAGCCTAAGTGGCAGTACCTTAAATCTGGTAAACGGATTGACGCGTGGTATAGTAATAATAAAACAGAGCGATCTGTCACATTTAAAGGAATAGCCGAAGCGATGGCAGATCAATGGGGAACTAATGTCTGAAGAAGCTGCAGACACAGATGGTCTAAACCACAAGAAGGTTGGGAAAGCTGCACAGAACTTGCGGCGTCCTGATCTTATTGATGTTGAACCAGTCAAAAAGAATTATGTCCCAGAAGGATTTGAAACTGCTGAAGAATTCATTCAAGACATGCGTGCTCAGTATCAGCACGACGTTGACTTTGATCGTATCAATCGCTACGAAGCAATGGACGACCTTCGATTTGCCGCCGGTGAACAATGGGATCCCGTTGTACTCCTACAGCGCAAAAACCTTCCCTGTCTTGTAATTAATACAATTCCGCAGTTCACCGCACAGTTGGTCGGTGACTGGCGAGAAAGCCAAAAAGCTATCAAAGTTGTACCATCTAATGATGAGGACAGCGACGTAGCCAGTGTTCGGGAAGATCTTGTTCGTAATATCGAAATGACATCCCGAGCTGATCGTTCGTATGATCAAGCTTTTGAGAGCATGATTCAGTGCGGGGACGGTGCTTTCAAAGTCGCAGTGGAATACGCTAGAGATACTGTTTTTGATCAAGACATTTGCATTCAGCCCGTCGAAGATGTGATGGCAACTGTCTGGGATCGTTTCTCCGTAGATCCAACTGGACGCGATGCACGACGTGTATTCGTTGACGACCGCATACCTAAAGACGAATTTACCCGTAAGTGGCCCCAAGCAGCCGGGGGAAGTAATCTTCTTGAGGTTGATAAGATTGATCGCGTTACCATGGCTGGTTGGTACGATCAAGAGTCTTATCGCGTCACAGAATATTGGCGTATGATTGAACGCCAGAAGACTCTCGCCTTGTTTGAGTCTGGTAAGATGTATGAAATTGATGACAGTGTGGACATCAATGAGCTGATCCAAAAGAATGGTGAAGTTCAGAAGACACGAGTTGTTTGGTGTCGGTACGCACAGATGCACTATTGTACTGGTTGGTGCATTTTGGCCGGACCTTACGAGTATCGCCTTAACCGCCTTCCCATCATTCGTATGTCTGGGCGAATTGTTAATATTGCGGGCCGTAGGGTTCGGTATGGTCTAGTCAGGTTTATGAAAGACCCCGCACGTCTGAAGAATTTCTGGCGGTCTATTGCTGCGGAGCAACTTGGGTACGCCCCCAAAGCTCAGTGGTTAGCCACACAGTCGGCAATTGAAGGACGACAGGAGTCTTTCCGCCGGGCACACCTGACCCGTGACCCTCTACTTATCGTCAATGACGAGGCAATAATCGGGCAGAATATTCAGCGGATTGAACCCCCAGCTCCGCAGGCTGCCATTTTCCAAGAAGTGCAAATGAATACCCAAGACATGAAAGATGTCAGCGGTATTCAAGATGCCAGTCTTGGTATCAGGTCTAATGAGACTAGTGGCAAGGCGATTTTGAATCGTCAACACGAGGGAGACATCGCCAGTCAGACCTATTATGACAATGCGGACGCGAGTCTTCTGGAGGCGGGAGACGTTATCAACCAACTTATTCCGCAGATCTATGATGGCACCCGTGTCATTCGTTTGATTGGAAAAGACGAGTCAATTAAGTTTCAACGTATTAATGATCCTATGGACCCACACGCTATTGATCTAGGCGCGGGAATGTTTGATGTTGCCCTGTCTACTGGTACGTCTTACACTACCCGTAGGGTTGAAGCTGCCGCCGCTATGATGGACGCTATTCAGGTGTGGCCACAACTCATGCAGATTGCTGGTGACCTTGTGGTTAAAGCTCAGGACTGGCCCGGTGCTGAAGAACTCAGTGAACGTCTACAGAAGACCGTACCGCCGCAGTTTCTGTCTCCTGAACAGCAGAAAGAGAATGGTGGTCCTCCTCCGATTCCGCCCGAAGCTGTTCAGCAAATGCAACAAATGCTGCAACAACTCCAACAAGAGAACACACAACTTAAGCTCGACAAGACAATTGAATTTAAGAAACTTGAGGTTGAGTCTTACAATGCGGAAACTAAACGTATTGCAGCACTCAATCAGGACAAAGGTACTGAAACTCCTAGTGATCAGGGGGCACTTGATAAGCTTCTTGAAGGTGCTAAGACCATTGATGAGCATGACATTCAACGTGCTCAGCTCGAACATAGTATCGTCATGGATCACGCTAAAATGGGTCTGGAACATCAAAAATTGGCCGTCCAGGCACAGCAAGTCCAGAACCAACATGAGATGGCACAGAAACAACTATCCGCACGACCCACACCAACTGCTCGGTCTGGTGGGTCGAGTAAAGCGAAATAAGACAGAGCGAACGGTTAAAGGACCGCAAATACCTAAATGAGTGAGACCCAAGTAACTACTGAATTCCAGGAAGATCTTGACGCCTTCGAGAACGACTTCTTTGGTCGGACGCCAGTTGTCGAAGATAAAACCCCGGTAAACGAGACCAAACCGGAAGTGGAACAGGAAGAACCTGAGAGTGTAGTTGATGAGACTCAGACCAACGAAGAGGACGAAGAAGAACTAACCCAAGAGGTTAAGGAACCTCCGAAGAAGAAGACCGTCCAAGATCGTATCGATGAGGTTGTACGCCAACGTGAAGAACTTCGAAGAGAGTCGGCCGCTGAGGTTGCCAAACTTCGACAAGAGTTGGAAGATTATAAGAAGAGTCTGCAGGTTAAGGAGCCGGTTGCGGAAGCGGCGGGAGAACCCAAACCTGACGCCCTAGATAAAGACGGTAATCCTGTTTATGGTCTAGGGGAGTTTGACCCACAGTACATTCGGGATTTGACTCGGTTCACTCTTAATCAAGAGAGAGCTAGGTCTGATGCTGAAGTGGCTCAAATTAATCGTCAAGCTGCAATACAACAAGAACAGCAAGCTCTTCAGACGAGTTGGAATACGAAGATTGTGGAGGCTACTAAGGAGTACCCAGACCTTACAGAAAAAGGTCAAGCACTACTTGCTAACTTTAATAATCTCCCCACCGACTACGCTGGCTATCTTTCCACTCTTCTGATGTCTATGGACAAAGGTCCTGACGTTCTGTACTATCTTAGTAATCACCCTGAAGAAGCTAATTCAATCGTAAATAGTGGCGCACAAAAAGCGACCCTCGCCCTAGGTCGGATTGAAAGTCGTTTTCTGAAGAGTGAACAGGACGCCCCTAAGCCCAAACTAACTAAAGCTCCTGCTCCGCCTCCGCGTGGTGCACAAGCTAGGGGCACTAATGGTGCGTACATTGCAGTGGCTCCTGACACCGACGATCTAGACGCCTTCGAACAAGAGTTCTTCAAACCTCGAAAATATAAATAAACTAATACACTCATAAAAGGAATTAATTGATCATGACTACTGGTGGCGCTAACGTCTCCGTTGATCAGGCTAAACTTGTCCTTAACTCGTTTGCCGCGATCTTCCAAAATAACCTGACTTCTGCTGAACTTGTTACCTGGCGGAAGTTTGATAACGAAATGAACGATCGAAATGCTTTGACCGTTGTCGAGCAAGTTGTGCCTCGCTATCTGGTGACTCACACCACCAATGGCGTCAACAATCTGACTACGAATGACGTTCAAAACACTGTGTTCGGTTCGCAACAGTACAAGATCCAAGATGTCTTTGGTTCGTCCATGGGTTGGCAAGACTTCGTGAAGATTCGCGATTTGGGTGCTGCTCGTGAGTCCGAAGCACTTAAAGGTGCTGCCCTGAACCTCGCGGAACAGATCGACGCCTATATTCTCGGCTTTGCTACTGAAGCGTCTAATAACTGGCTTGGTACTCCTGGTGATCCGGTGTCTCAGTACAACGACATTGCCAGCGGCTATACTCGTCTGAAAGAAGAAGGCGTTGAGGACACGGACTTCCGAGCCGTACTTAACTACTATGACCGACAGGCACTCGGTGCGAATGTTATTAACCAGCAAAGCATTGGGGCTAGTTTTGGTCCTCAAGGTAATGCGAGTTTGCCGTCTGAAGCGTCTGGTATTTATCGTAAGGGTTTCAGTGGTAGCATTGATGGTATTCCCACCATGTTTACCCAACAACTTCCTACGATGACCTTGGGTTCCCGTAATGCGTCTGACACGGCGATGAATGGTGCTAATCAGTACTCTGACTACGCCAGTGTTGCTATTGCTAGCGGTCCTGGTCTCTTTCTGACTCAAACGATCAACATGACTGTTGGTACCGGTACTGAGACTGTCAGCGATGGCGAAGTGTTTACGATTGCCAACGTGTTTGCTTGGGATAACCGCCTGCAGGCTAAACTCCCCCACCTCCAGCAGTTCCGGGTTATCGGTAACTATACGGCGGTTAGCGGTGTTGTGGCTGCAATGACTGTGTTCCCGGCTCTGGTTGTGCAGGGTGCGAGCCCCAGCGGTTCGGACTTCAATACCATCTCGAACAACACCGCTAATGCGACTGTTGACTCGATCCCTGGTTCCACCGCTGCGGTTACCTTCCTTGGTACGGCCAGTTCGGCTGTTCGTCCGCGTGTCATCCTGTCCAAGGATGCCATTGTGGTTAATACGGCTGATCTGATCATGCCTGCGACTGGTATTGGTTCTCGTAAGAGCCTTACCAAGGTTCCGATCAGCGTTCGTATGTGGCAGAACTCCGTGTTTAATACTGGCGAACACCAAGTCCGCTTCGACGTGGCCCTCTCGGCTAACGTGGTTGATAGGCGTCGGATCGTCCGTATTAACGGCACCTCTGGCACTGATGCGTAATTGGAAAGGGGGATGACTTCGGTTGTCCCCCGACCACTTTAGGAGAAATCAATGACTGTCCCTACCGTCCTTAATACCTATATTCGCCCGGAGAACGGCTGGGTCCAACTTACGTCAGCCGCTATTGCCCAATTCCTTCGGGTTAATCATACCCCTCATCATATACCGCTATTCCTTGGTTTTGGAACGAGTGCTCCTAGTCTCGTTGGTTCTGCAGCCACAGGTACCGTTACCTTTAGTACTGGTGTGCCGACTGCAACTCAAACTGTTACTGTTGGGTCCGAGACCTATACTTTTGTTGTTACTCGTACCGCTAAATATCAAGTCGCTATCGGTGCAACCAATCTTCTAACTGCAACTAATTTTGCAGCCGCAATTACGTCTGATAGTGCTCTTGTTACTTCGTCTGATACCGGAGGTGTTGTTACACTAACTAGTATTCTTGAAGGTGCTGTTGGTAATTATGCTCTTGCAACTACCGGAACTAATGTTGCTGTTAGTGGTGCTGCTATGACTGGTGGTGTTAATCCTAATACTGGGTTCCGTGTTGATTGTGGTTCTACTTACTTTACTGGTCCTTTCACAGGTAATGTGTACGGACGTATTGCTAACAACTCTAATGATAAAGTTTTCGTTTCGGTGTTTGCCAATTAATGTCTAGCTCCCCCATTCTCACTATCATCACAGAAGCTCTTCGTGAAACTAATCTAATTCCGCTTGGTGTGATCCCCACAGAGAATCAACAAGCGGAAGCCTTTACCTTGCTTCAGTCTATTGTGTCTAGTGTTCTTGGTAATGAGGTGGGGGAGAACCTTAATCCAATGCCATTGGGTCAAGACAATATAACCAGTCCTGTTGGTTATCCTTGGTGGAATAACAGTCTTCCTGGTAATATGTTCATTCAGACTAATGTCAGGATTATGTGTAACCTGACAGCCGAAGGATTTGTTAATCTTCACCCTAAACCACATGATGGTGCCCGTATGGGTGTTGTTGACGTTAGCGGCAACTTTGGTGTGAACGAATTCACAATCTTTGGCAATGGTCGCCAGATTGAGGGTGAGAGTGAAATGACCTACAACACTCCGGGTGAAATCCGTGAGTGGATCTACCGAGAAGATCTCGGTGATTGGGTTGTTGTAAGTCCACTTGATCCTAGCGGAAATATGCCGTTTCCCAGTGAATTTGATGACTTCTTTGTTATCCGTCTGGCTATGCGCCTTAATCCGCGTTATGGTCAGATCATGCATCCGGCATCTATGGAGACCCTAAAGGAGATGACTAGTAAACTTACTGCCCGTTATAGTCAGACTACCACACAACGTCCTGTCGAAAGTGGTCTCCTATATCTCACCCACTGGAATAGGTTCTGGGGTTATGGGGCTTATGGTCCTACCTACGGTGACCCTAATGATATGTTTAATTCCGGGTTCCCTTACTAATGCCATACAGCCGAGGAAAAGAACGTAGAGCTGCTAAACTAGTTAAGTGGCCTGATCTTCGCTACGATCCAAATACTGGGGTCACAAAACTATTTTATTGTGCAGAAGAAGTTCCGGTTGGCTGGGTTGAAAAAAAACCTCGTATTGTTGAAGCGCCTGTTGGAACAACCCTAGATAGAGAAGAACTTGTGTCAGAACTTTATAAAAGAGGTTTAGCAATTGATCCTCTTTGGTGCAACGCCCACATGAAGAAAGTGATTGATCTTGACATCAGTACCCATAGGTAAAGGTGCTTACGAGCGTCTTTACGCTGGAGCTCCGATAGTAGAACTACTTAATCGCTGGTTGGAACAAAACCCTGCCAATCTTCGGGAAGGTACTTCTGTATTAGCCCGCCCAGGTACTACACAAATTGTACCCGCATTCAACCAAGGCTCTTTTACAGGATTTGGTTCTATGCGAGGCAACTACAGTCTTAGTGGTCTTTTTGGTGGCGATCTCTTTGTTGTCTGTGGTTCTAATCTTAATCGCCTAACTGACAACGGTAATGGTACGATAACTGTCACACCAATCACTGGGACTATAGCTGGGACAGGTTGCCCAGAAGTTGCCTGGCAAGCTGGAGCTGGTTATCAGCGTCTTTGGATTTCAGACGGACTTCTTCTACAATATTATGCTGGTCTGTCTACTGCTAATGGTACCTTGACACTGGTTCATGCTGTTGTTGATGGTACAGACGTATTTGAAGTAGGTGGTGTGTACTACGGTTTTGGAACCACATTTAGCGGATCTGATGCTGGTACAATCACTAATCCATTTATTGTCAATCCGACTACAATCGGTACAATTCTAGACCCGCTCAATCAGGTGGTTCTCGCTGTAACTGCTACTGGCACCCCAGGTACCGATTATAGTACCACACTGACTGGACCTAATACCTTGGTCACAGCGGCAAATAATAGTGGCGTTACTCCTGCAACGTCAATACTGTTTAACGCTCTGACTGCCGGAACTGGTGGCGACACTATTACCTTCACAGTGACCTCAGGAAGCGCACTGACGGCAAGCGGTACAGGTACCCTAGCCAATGGTGGTCTCAATGTTCTGCAGGGCTGTACAATGCCTGGAGGGGTTACACCAGGATCTATTACTCAGGTGTCTAGTTATGTACTTGTAGCCGAGTCAAATACTCAAGAATTCTTTTGGGTTGAACCTGGTAATATTACTATTGACCCACTTGACTTCGCTAGTAAGGAGAGTAGTCCCGATCCTATTATCTGTATGAGAGCGGTTGGTGATCAGGTGATGATAATGGGCTCTAAGTCAACAGAGAATTGGTATGCTACCGGTAATCTCGCTGCACCTTTTGCGCCTATTGAAGGTCGTGTGTACGCTAGAGGAGTTATAAATGGAACCCCAGTGGTCGTGGACGATGGTGTTGTTCTGGTCGGCGATGACGGTCGAGTGTATAGTATTGGTTACCAGCCTGGCGATAGTACTGACACGCCTTGGGGTGTGAATAGAATTTCAAATAATGGTATCGAGGAAAGAGTCCGATATCAGATCAGACGAGAGGACGGACTAACCCCATGACAGCTTTGTGGCTAGACGGATTTGATCACTATGGTCCGGGCGGAACTGGACTAACTAATATGCTCGATGGGGCCTATGCTCAGGTTGGGGCTCAACCTGGTCCAGGTGTGCCTTCTTTTGGCGCTAGAACGGGCGAGTATGCTCTTTCAGGCACACAAGTAACCTATGAAGGTGCAAGCTATTTCGGTGGTTATCGTTATGTTCTACCCGCAAGTCAAGCGAAACTATTCGCATCTTTTGGGTTTGCAGTTAACAATCTTCCGACTAATAATTTCCTAAATCAGATCTGTTCTTTCTGTGATAGTGGCAACAATATTATAGCCAGTTTGTTTGTTCAGTCTACTGGAGCAATTGTACTTGCAGATGCTAGTGATGATGTCCTAGCAACTACTCAAGGTCCGGTGATTGTTGCGAGTAATTGGCATCTTATAGAGTTCGAATATGATGAAACTGATCAGACATTTACACTTCGTGTTGACGATGCTAGTGGTACTAATACACCTGCAATAGCGGCCACAGGACTTTCGTTGTCTGGATCTGTTTATCAGTTGAGACTGCTTGACGCACAAGAAGTGTCTGGTGGTCCAGCCCCTGCAGTTACGTGGATGGACGATCTATTCATCCGTAATGCTAGCGGTTCAGTTAACAATAGTTGGCTCGGTGATCGTCGTGTGACCACAATGTTTGCAGACGCAGACACGACTACTATGGGTTGGACACCAAACTTCTACCAGAAACTTGGTGCAGGTATTCTCAATAATACTTTTGTGAGTGGTACTCAAGGAGGAGCTGCGTGGGCTAATTCTGGTACTCAGCAAAATCTTGGTTCTGGTGATTTTACTATTGAAACCTTTGTTCGCTTCAAGACTCTGCCAACGGGTGCTGGTGTGTACTCGACTATCTTTGGTAAGTGGGATGAAACTTTCAATGAGCGCAGTTATCAATTGTTTCTTGGTTCAACCGCACTGAATAATGGTAACCTATGTTGGAGGTATTCCACTGATGGTACTACTGTTGTTGAACCCATCTCGTATCCATGGACCCCAAACCTAGATCAATGGTACAATGTAGCTATTGTACGCGCAAGTGGGCAAGATCTCCTGTTCATTGATGGTATTCAACAAGGTCTTCCTCAGACCGACTCTGCCACCTACTTCAATAGTACTGCGATATGGCAGATTGGTGGTAAGGCTGAAGTGCCTGGTCCGCCGACAGTTAGTACGAGTCTTGATGGATGGTTTGACGAACTTCGTCTAACTGTTGGATTTGCTAGATACACAACAAACTTTACCCCAACTACTGTTGAATTTCCTCGTGGTTCCTCGGACCCTCACTGGGCAGATGTCGGTCTTCTCTGCGGATTTGACACAGCTATTGTGGATGAAAGTTCGTTCGCAACTGCTATGTCTGAATATGGTGCTGTACAGCAAACTGTAAGTGATGGTCCGTCAGTGGGGAACTGGTCAACTCTTGGTACGACTAAACAAGTTCCAGACGACAACACCTTTATGTCTGCCCCATTCATTCCTGCCACAAGTGTGCTGACTGTTACTGTTAATCCTAGTAATGGCAACACCGTAACTGTTGGTACTAAAAATGGTAGCACAGCCGCTGTGTACACATTTAAAACCGCTATTACTACCGCATTTGACGTACTGATTGACACTAATATTCAGAACAGTCTTCAGAACCTCTTCAATGCTATTAATACTGGCTCTGGCGCGGGTACTAAATATGGTACGGGAACGACCGCTAATTTTGATGTTAATGCAATACAACTACCTGCTGGTCAAATGAAAGTAAGTGCTAACATTCCCGGTACTGGTGGTAATAGTATCGCCACATCTGTGTCTGGGATTACAGGCAGTTGGACAGGTTCCACACTAAGTGGTGGTGTCAATATTCCTGGTCCCAGTAATTTTCTGACTCAACGTCTTCCCCCGACTACCACTATCATTAGTGCTATCCAAATTAATACACGATCATATAAGTCAGACGCTGGTGCTGGTTCGATCAATACGGCCTTCATTGGTCCGCTAGGTGGTGTGGTTACTGGTCCAACACATTCTCTTACGGTGAGTCCTGTGTACTACGGAGACATCTATGAGACTGACCCTGACACGTCTGGACCAATTTCCCCGACGACTCTCACGAGTGGTAAGATTGAGATCAATAGGGACGCCTAATGAATGACAGCAGTTGTTTCTCAGCTCTCTCTACTAGGAGCTATAGACACTAATGATGGCAAACCACGAGTCAGCCAACTATCTGTACTTGCTGCTTACGGACCACCTGAAGCAAGATTTGGTTACATTTCGCAGGGAGTTCTTCTTGCAGCTATCGCCCAAGGACATAATGTGACTACTAAAGTTAGCCAACTAACACTTCTAGGCGCATATGGTATGGGTGTGCCAAGTACTGCTAGTCAAGCAGCTTGGACATTCGTGCTTGATGGTCACCGTTTTTATGTTCTGCCGCTTGGACCTGAAGGTGATTGGGCCTACGACATGACAACCCAGGAGTGGTGCCAATTACAGACCCAAGGATTCCCTGGAATGAACTTCACTCATGGCGTTATGTGGGGTCTTCGGGTGATTGGCGGGGACGCACTTTACACCTATCTCTATGAACTTGACCCTAATCAACCCCTAGATGAACAATGGCGTGCGGTTCAACATATGGTGACTGGTGGTATTCCAACTAGAACTCGTTCAGTCATCGGTGTGGCTAACTTCACCGTTACCGCGTCTGTGGGTCTTGAGTCTGAGGATATGGACATTAGTCTTGCCTACAGTGATGATAATGGTATGACCTGGAGTCAAGAGTTTGACATTCCACTAACAGACGCGACTACCCAATCTCTTATTTGGAATGCGCTTGGTAGTTTCGCAGCTCCTGGTAGAGTATTCCGTATTACTGATTATAGTGGTCCTATACGACTGGACGGGGCAGATGTTGTTCTAACTGTTGGTACGGGTGCTGATAGTGGTCAAGATCAGGATGGTCAGCATAGATGACTAAACAGCTAGGTCCTCTTGATTGGCGTATTGCTATTACCGATGGTAATGGTAGACCAACACCCGAATTCCAACGTAGATGGGCTATCCAAAATCAGAATAATCTCCTGGTAGGGGTCACACTGGGGAACGGTCCACCGCCAATCACACCTGTTCCAGTCGATGGACAAGAATACGTAAATACAGCTACAACTCCGTGGACTCTATACGTAAGTCAGAACGGTACGTGGACTATTGTGGGTGTGTACAAATTTACACAGTTGTCAGACGTACCGCATAACTATAGTGGTGCGGCCAACAAACTGGTTGCAGTTAATGCGGGTGCTACTGGTCTTACATTTATCGCCCCTCCAGTAATCCCACCTCTTTTGTCCTATAATGGTCCCCCAGGGTCAGACGGCATTGACGGAGAAGATGGATGGTCAATTCCTGGTCCTCCAGGTAAGGCAGGGGTCGCTGGAGTTAGTGGTCTGTCTGGATACCCTATTCCAGGTATGGATGGGATGGATGGCGATGATGGCTGGACAATTCCTGGTCTGACCATCTCTAATCCTTGGACCATCGGATCAGCAAAAGTGTACTCTGGTTCTGGCGCACCTGCCCCCAATTCACCTCCCGAAGGTTCTCTATATATGAGAACAGATACGGGAGTTGCATACAACTATTTCGGCGCAGGAACCTTAGTGCCTATTGTTGTTATATTAACATCAGGGACTTCGTGGACAGTACCCTCTAATTGGGCGAGTGGTAGTAATACTATTGAATGTATTGGGGGTGGTAGTAATGGTGCCGGTTTTGCCGGTATTGGCGGCACTGGCGGTACCTACTCTAAAATTACAAATCTCGCCCTAACTGCGGGCGGGACTGTGACTTACTCTGTTGGGGCAAGTGGAGGAGGCGACACATGGTTTAATGGTACTTCTGCTTCTGTCGCTTCTGTTACCGCTCCTGGCGGTGGTTCTGCGACTACTGCGATTGGTTCTGCTATTAATTCTGGCGGTGCTGGTGTAAATGGTAGTTCGGGTGGCGGCGGCGGTGGTGGTGCTGGCGGTCCACACGGGGTTGGCGCTAGTGGTGGTTTTATCTCCGGTAGTCCTAATGGCGGCGGTGGTGGCGGCGGCGGTGGTGGTACTGCTGGCTCTAGTGGGACCGGTGGTAATAACTATCTAGGTGCTGGTGGCGGTTCTGCCGGAGGCGCTGCGGGCACTAATGGCGGCGGCGGCGGCGGGGGTCTTAGTTTCTCCAGTGCTGGTGGTGCTGGTGGTGCGGGTGCCGAATGGGTAACTGCTGGTTCTGGTGGTGGCGGTGGTGGCGGTGGTGAAGATGAAACCGGCGGAGCTGGGGGCAACTACGGCGGTGGTGGCGGTGCTGGCGGTAATATCACAGGCGCCTTTGGTTCAGGTGCTGCCGGTGTAATTGTCATCACATATCTGATATCTGCTGCGGGAGCACTTCAGAACTGGGAACCACTATCTAATCTGACTACAATAAAGTCTAGAGGAGTTACAACAACTTCTGGAGCTCAATCCCTGAACTTTACGTCAGGTATGACTGTTTCAGATGACGGGTTTGGTAATGAAACCGTATCTCTCTCCGTTCCATTTCAGGGTATTCCCGGCATGGACGGAGCAGATGGCGACGATGGGTGGTCTATCCTCGGCCCCGCTGGTCCTGTAGGCGCTACTGGCGCGACCAGGGTCTCGGGCTATCCCATTCCGGGGATGGACGGAACTGATGGCGATGATGGATGGCCAATTCCTGGTCCTCCTGGCCCAGTAGGTGCAACAGGACCTTCTGGCGGATTTACAGGTACATATCACACCGTAACCGGGTCAAGGTCTGTTGGCACCACATACACAAACTCTACTGGTAATGTTATGTTCATAGCCGTTACATTCTATCAATCCGGCGGCGCTGGCGTGACTTTGGAGATGGAGATAAATGGCGTTGCGGTCAATGCTGAAACAACCACCGTCGCCGGTGGATATAATAAGACATTATACGGATTTGCTAATCCCGGCGACACATATGCCGTTATCCAGTTTGGCGCCGGTACTATTGTTCAAAATGGCTGGGTTGAACGCTACTAACTAAGAAAGGAACTAAACAATGGCTTCTCCTAACAAAATCGTTCGTATCGGCCCGGTGGCCCTTACCACGACCACGACTACCAATATCTTCAACCCCGGTACTACCACTGGTGGTACGGGTATGCCACTAACGTCTGGCAATCTTTACTTTGTCCTTCGCCATATTCGCGTCACTAATAACACTACTGGTGCGCTTCAGGCAGCTCTCTGGCTCGGTACTACTGGTATTAATACTACAGGTGCATCATATGTTCTTGGTGGTATTGCCAGTGCTGGTGCCTTGACTGATGGTGTCAGCATTCCTGGTTCTGGTGCTGGTAACGTGAACTACGTGGATTGGTACGGTGCTACCCGTATGGACGCTGCCGACTTCCTCGTTGGCGGTGCTAGCGGTGCTGGTCTGACCATCACAATCGACGCGGAGATGGGCGTTAACTAAATATGAGAATCTGGGACGCCACGAAGATTGCAGCAGCTATTAAGCATTTTCTCAAAACAGAAGAACAGGTTGATGTAATTGAGTGGCTTTCCGACCCCGCCAATATAGTATTAGAGAATGATAATGGTGATCTAGCTATATTCGAGTATGGTGTTCAGGCAAATAAAATCTATTCTGGACACTACTATTTTAAATCTCGCGGTAAGCAAGCAATAAAAGCTGGTAAAGCATTTCTTGACGAACTCTTTAATTCATGTTATAATATACACATACTGATAGGTATGGTTCCAATTGAACGCAATGAAGTAAAGTGGATGACTCGTCAACTTGGATTTAAGTCTTATGGCCTTCAAGAAGCTCGTGGAAAACAGTACGAACTCTTTATAATCACAAAGAAAGAATTTAATAATGAGTAGTCTATTTGGTAGTGGTAGTGGGGCTCTTGCTGGTGGGACTAATGCTTCTAGCAGTAACCAGGCTTATCCATATCTTCAGCAAGCCCTTAGTGGAAATGTAAGTAATGGTGCGGGTGCAGGAAACCAACTTGCCAGTATGCTTGGATTGAATGGTACTCCTGCTCAGAACCAAGGATTTACTAATTGGCAAAATAGTACAGGCTATCAGTTCGGTAAACAACAAGGCATGAATTCCATTACTGGTAATGCTGCTACCCAAGGTCTACTCAATTCTGGTGGCACATTAAAGGCCCTAGACACCTACGGACAGAACTATGCAAACACCCAATATGGGAACTACACTAATCAACTTCAAGGTCTACTGAATTCAGGTAATCAGGCAGGTAGTGTAATTGGTAATGCAGGTAATGTGAGTCAAAGTACGGGCACGAATAATATATTTGGTCAGGGCGGTATTCCTGCCGGTATCGGACAACTGTTGGGCAAATAAGACATGGCCCTAATGGATCTTCTTCAATCCTTAATTGACCCCCAATCTTCTCAAGGTGGTGGAGCTAGTTTTGGACAAACTCAAGGAGCTATTGCCCCAGGTCAGTCCGCTGCACCAGGGGGACAGACGAGTACGCCTCTGGCTGAGGTAGTTGTACAAGCTAAGAAAAGAATGGCGCCCCCTGCCCAGTCTGTTGCACCACCCGCTAATCCTGGCCCACTAGCCGCACCTCCTAATATTGGCACTCCTCAAGTTGATCCTGGGGTTCCAGATCAAACACCACAACCCCCAGGTATAAACTACGACAATAGTGGAGCTGCTCAAGCTGTTAATTCGGCTATTTCGGGCGAGCATCCTCGTGGTGGAATGGCTAATAGTGGTGTGTATGGGCTACTTCCTCAGGGTCTTCAGCATGGTACCATGCGTAATATCCTCGGTGCTCTCGGGGACGCCCTTCTTGTGTCCGGTGGGCGACAACCTGCTTATGAAGAGCGGATGCAACGTCAAGAACTCGGCCAAGCTATGGCAGGGATGGATATTAATGATCCGTCATCTGTAGCTGCAGCTAGTCAACGAGCCCTAGCTACTGGTGCAACTGGTGGTGCTGACATCTATGATAAGTCTACCGCACTCGCTGAACAGGCTAGGTTGCGCCAACAGTACATGGAATACAACAATACCTATCGAACCGGAATGCTTGGTGTTAGACAGGAAGCCCAACAAGCACAAGCCGCTGGTATTGCTGATCGATATAGACCACAAATCGGCGGAATGCTGAGCGGTATTAAAGACCCCGCTATATATGCCCAGAAGTACCAATCACTAGCACCTCTTGCTAAACAGATTGGTGGCCCTCTTGCAACCCCAGCTAGTTTGTGGTCTATACCCGAACCTGGTGCCTGGACACCTGACCTAACTGGTACGTATGGTATGACATCTAATAACATTCAACAGGCGTCTGATCGTAGTGCTCAACGAAATGTCAGTATGCGTAATGCTGATGTGAATGCTGGTGCTAGGGTTCAGGCTGCCGGTATCAGTGCTAGTCGTCCAAGTGCGACTACAGAAATTCAAGGACTTGAACAAGCAGTAACCGACGGTAGTGCTACTCCTGCTCAAACTGCTCGGTTCAACTACTTGACTACACACGCCACAGGAAGAGCACCCAGACCCCTACTTAATACGGGTGGTGGTGGAACTGCTCCCCCGGCTGTACCCGCCTCCACAAATCGCAACGCTGCAGTTAGTTATCAAGGAGGAGTCCCGGTATTTACAGAGGAACAAGCTCGGGCTCATGCAACCCCCGGTAATTCTGGTAAGCACTTCTATATCCAAGGTCAACCCGGACTACAGGTCTTCCATTAATGGCTGACCCTTGGGGTCCTGCACAGCCTACACCAACTTCTGGGGGCAATCCCTGGGGTCCTGTAAGTGCGCCTGTACCACAGTCGAATGATCTGTGGCATGAGGTTCTTGGTTATGCTGGTGGTAATAATGACACTGTAAATAAACTGGGCAACGCTGCTGGTGCGGTGTACAAACAAGCTGTCGCCAGCGGACCAATTATGAATGGTCTTCCTGGTGTTGCTGATGTGATCTCAGCAGTTCCTGGTTTGCATGATGTTGGTCAGAGTCAGGTTGCTCAGGGTATCCAGAAAGTCCTTCCGCCGCTTATGGGCGGCCGTACCCCTGGTGTACGTGACATCATGGAGCAGTCTGGTTTTGGTCGTCAACCGGGTGAGACGGACGCGCAGTTACATCAGCGTTACAACCAAGGTCTGACTGACATCAACCAGCAAACTACCGCCGAAGCGACTGCTAATCAAATTGGCAATGCTAATGGTAGTCTTGGTGACAAAGCCGCTCGTGTGGGCCAACAGGTCCTCAATATTGGTGCGGGTGTTGCTGCTAATCCCCAGTATCTTCTTGCTCCTCAGATGGGTCTTGGTGCCGGTATGGCTGGTCGTCTTGGTGGTGCTATGGCGGGTAATGCTATTATAGGCGCTGCTGGAGATGCGGCTGCTCAGATGATGGATATGGCTCAGGGTCAGAAGAAAGACTTCGACATTGAGCAGAACCTTAAGTCTGCTATGATTGGTGGTGCTGTGGGTGGCGCTATTCACGGGGCCGTAGAGGTCAGTCCATTTGTCAAGGGCCTCTTCGGTAACAGAGGTATTGACACAACCCCACAGGCTGATCCTAGGCCCAGTCAGATAACGCCTATGACACAGGATCATGTGCAACTTAATGCACAAGACCATGCTCAGTATCAGCAACTGTTGCAGACTGGTAGTGTGGACGACATCAAGAACTTCTTCCAGGGTAGGCAAGGTCCTCAGCCTAACTGGCAGGATGTCAATACCTGGGTTGAACATCGTGATGGACAGAGCCGTACTGGTCCAGTTCAACAGACGCTGCAACCAGATTTCAACTATCAGGATCAATACAATCAACACGCGGAGATGGTACAGAATGAACAGCACCGCCAAAATGTTGAAGATCATGTCAACAACCAGACTGCTGGCTGGACTAATGCTCCTAATGTGGAGGTTGTTCATGGGCCTGCTGACATTGCTGATCCTGGAGTTCGCGCTCAAGCACTAAAAGAAGATAGACCGGGTAGTTCTAGTGAAGGCGCTCCCGGATTCTATGGTAAGGACGGTACTGTTCGAATTTACAGTGGCCGTAACGCCACCCCTGAAGATGTGAATGCACTCTTGTATCATGAGGGCCTTGGCCACTTTGGTCTTGCCCAACAGTTCGGGGACAAACTTGATAGTACTCTGACTAGTCTTCTTGATCGTAATGTGAACCAACTGAGTCGCGACACAGACGCTTGGCAGAAAGCAAATCCCAAGGCGTATGGTGGTAACAGATTACGGGCTGCCGAGGAAGTTCTGGCTGAACGGTCTGAGAGTGGTGCTATGCCAAAGAACTGGAAGGACGCCATGGAAAGTGCTGTCCGCCAGTTTGGTCGTAAGATGGGGCTTAATCTCAGCTATAATGATGCGGAAGTGAGTCATATTCTTGCTATGTCTCATGACGCTGTGATTAACGGCAAGTCTGGTGCTCGTGAGAATGGGTTCAACAGTGCTGGTAATCGGTTCATGTTTATCGGAAAGAACTCTCGTGGATTTGACCCATATGATGCGGGCACTTTCAGAGCGTCTGATGGCCAACAGCGTTCTGAAATTAGCGATAAAGATGCTAAACTTATTCCTCATCTCCAAGGCCCCACACTAGCGGATCACCTAGATCACCCAGAGTTGTTTGATCGATACCCTGAGCTACGCGATATTCCTGTGTCTTATAAACCTCCTGCTGGTTCAGACGGAGCGTACTGGGCTAAGGAACAGGGTGGTCCTCACATTGCAATTAGGCCAGATTCCCCTGACGTACTTAGGTCAGTTCTGCATGAAACGCAACACGCAATTCAAGATATTGAAGGCTATCCCGATTTCAGAAAACTAGTTAATAATGGCGAAACTACTTCTAAGAATAGTGAATTTGGTTATCGAGATCACCCTAGCGAACAAGAAGCCTTTACCACTGAGGATAGGGCTGGTATGTCTATGCGTGAACGTGATGCTAATCCAATCAAGTTCATGCGGTCTAGAGATGAAGACGGTAAACCCCCTTATCTCGGGTTCAACCGTAGAACAGGCGATACTGATTCGCCTGCGTATCAAGACACACTAAAAGATTTTATAAATAGTGTCGAAAATTTCACCAGTAAACATACCGAGGAGATTAGTAGGTTTCAACAAAGTGCTGAACGGTATAAGAAAGACTGGGAAGAGGGGCGGAAAGGTTCATTTGATGGGCCTCCTAGTGAAAGTCAGGAAATTGCAACCTCTCGCAGGCTTGCACTATTCAATATGCTTGATAAAGAATTGTCTGGTTTTCATGAAGCAGATATTCATAATCTTAAGTCTAGCCTAGAAAGCCCATATAGTCATGAGAGTTATATGGATGCTCTTTATGCGAAAGCTAATGAAAGTCTATCTAAAGATCAGAATAAGTTCATGACTCGTGCCCAACAACTTCGGAATCAAATTGCTCGTACTGGTTATATCCCCGAAGATCTTCAAGGCATTCATGACGAAGTTGAGAAGTACAATGAAGGTAAGGAACCAATCAGTTGGGAAGAAACCCGCGCCAGAGCTTTTGAACTTGGCCTCAACCCTAATAAGATTCCTCAAGTCAAACAAGGTGAACTGACTGCTCGTATCATGCGTGCTGGTGCTAGTGCTGACTTGGCTGCCGCAAAGGCTGATGACATTTTAAGTCGTCTTGGAACTGACCAATGGAAAGAGACAGATCAAACCGATCTTGCTAAAGCAATTGCAGATCGTAATTGGGCAATGCACACTTTTCTCGGTCACACCTCGGAAGCTGGTCGTGCTCTGAATGTGAGTAAGGTGTTCAGGCAATATAGTGCGGGGCATATTGGCCCACTGCTAGACGCACTTCGTGAGAATGAGAGTGGTCTAGCACTCTTGGCTGATCCTACTAATCCTCAGGCCATGTTGTTCATGCAACAACTAAAGGCTGACCTCAAGGATGGTGCTAACCCTAAGGCGGCTAATGTTCGTATGGACGCGGTTAACAAACCCTATTGGTGGCAGTATCTTACTACCTTCCATATGAATATGATGTTGAGTGCGCTCTCCACTCACGTCAAAGCACCTATTGACATGACTACAGGTATTCTCCGCAATGTAATTGAGAAGTCAGTAGCGATACCAATCAGTAAGACCAAGCAACTATTGGGTGGTGGTCCTGGGGTTGAGTTCGGGGAATTAGCTAGTCATATCTTTGGCTTGGGTGGTGCTGTTGCGGACGGGGAAGTTTATCGTGCTGTGGCTAGGGCCGCTAAGACTGGTGACAGTTCATATGTACGTCCCATAAATAATACAACCCTTAATGAGAGGATCAATCAACTTAGCGGTCAAAACGATCCTGTTTTGCAAGACCAAGCTAAACTTGACACTGGACGTATTACACAAACCAATTTCGCCAATCAGTTTGGGGCTATTTCTAGTCCCAGATTTACTGGTGCTGCTAGTATTATCAATAAACCTACTGACCTCATTTCAGCCCAGGACACCTTCTTTCGGTCTGTTGAGATGAATGGTCAACTGCGTTCTATTGCTTATCGAGAAGCTACAGAACAACTTGGACCTAAGGCATCTATCTTTGATAAGATGTCGCTCGGTAAAAGTCTTGCACTCAATCCTACCGAGAGTATGATTAAAGAAGCATACCTTCAGACTAATAAAACCCTTCTATTGAATGACAACCCACTTAATACTGCGATCAATAAACTGCGTGTGGTCAAACCTGGGATGAATGGCTTTCAACAGTTTATTTCATTTGTGGTTAGCAACCTCGCACCCTTTATTCGCGTGGAGTCTAACAACCTGCTGAACCGTGTGATTGATCGGTCACCACTTGGTTTGTATCAGCTATTTGATCCCCGCTCTGACATCCGTCAAGGTGGTGCTAAGGCCGACATTGCTTGGGCTAGGATTGCCTATGGTAGTGCTCTTCTTGGACTTTACTGGAACATGGCAGATCCGGCAAGAAAACTACAGACTGGTAGTGGTCCAGACAATGTGGACAAGTACAAGGAGAAGATTGCTGGTGGGTGGAGACCTAATGCTGTCAGCGAGAATGGCGGCTACAATACTGGTGGTCAGTTGGGTATGTCTGTTAATCCTTTTGACGTACATAACAAGACCGCCCAGCTAGTTGCCAGTGCTCGGCAAGCCTATGATGCTGGTATGAGCACACAAGGTTGGGGTTCGGCTCTAATGATTGCTGCTGGGTCTGTTGGTTCTAATCTAGCTAATATGTCTTGGTTGTCTGATGTACACCCGGCTATTGAAGCTGCCACTGCACATGGTCAAACTGCAAGACAGGCTGTTACCAGTTTTGCCAGCAATACTGCTAATACTTGGTTACCTGCGGGAATGAACCAAGCTGCACGACTTAATGATCCTGATCAACGTGACACTAATGCTACAGGAACAACCGCGCAAAGATTTGGTGGGGCTATTGCTAATTCACTTCAGTCTGAGATCCCCGGTCTGCGTAAAGATCTACCAATCAAATACAATGTGTATGGCAGTCCGCTAGCTAATGGAGCTAGCCTTACTGGTGTCCACACAATCATTCCAGGTTTGAGTGGCAATGGTACGACTGAAACCAATGATCCTGGCGAGCGTGAACTTGACCGTCTTCAAGCAATGTCGCCCAACAAAGCGTTGATGACACCAGTCCAACATTCGATCTCTAAAGACCCACAAGATAGTTCAGCAGGGAAAATACAACTGACTACAGCTCAGTTCGAGGAGTATCAGCATTTGGCTGGTAGTAATACAGTCAACTATGTCAAGCAAATGATGAACGATGGTAGTTGGTCCAAAATGACTGATGAACAGCGAGCTGAAGAAGTGTATGGCAAGAATGGCATTGAACAGGATATGAAGAAGGCAGCAGCAGAAGTGATAAGATCGGGGATTAAATGAAGTTACTAATTGGTTCCATTAATATAGCGGATGTTGTTGCACTTGGTGTAATTGCTGGTACAATAGCAAAACTACTACCAGAGTTGGCCGCGCTATTGGCTGTAGTCTATTATGGATTTGTTATCTACGACAGAATACGATATGGTCCTGAGCTAGAACGCCGTACAACTTATGATCAAAAAGACATGACTAAAAGTGAGAAAAAGGAAAATAATGATGCAATTGGTAAAACCTAACTATTCGGCCAGGTCACCAATCGTTAATGACAACAACTTTGTAGATGGGAATCCCCCTATAAGCACTCCAACGATTGGTAGCCCACAGGCCACATTCAATCCTGGTGCTAAGTCCGGGCCACTGCCAAACGGACCGCCCAAGTACATCCAACCTCAGGGGAAGAGGCCGATGTCAAAGGGTATGAGTAATAAACGACTACCGATGAATAATGTGTAATAAAAAACCCCTAGGCGCAAACCTAGGGGTTTTCTTTTATGTTCTTTAGAGTAGAGCTGGAAGTGATTTAATCGCTAGACCGAGAAGTGATTGAACCAATGTGGACCCAATCGTTTCTGCGTCTTTAATCAGATTACCACCTTGGCCTTCACCCCATTGAAGAAACATCTGTTCGAGGTTCTCCAATGTGGTACCAGAGAGAACAGCCTTTTCAATGGTTGGAAGGAAAACCTTGGCAGAACTAACCACACTGTTAACCACAGTGGCTTCAGCAGCGCCAAAGACAGTCTTTACAACCGACCACACTTCTTCAGCAGCACCTTCAACCTCATGCTCAAGCCAGCCACCAGCCGCTTCTAGATCATGTTCGATAGTTTGAATAAAACTCATTTAACTGGGGTGACCTTTCCACGAATAAGCATACCAACTGCCAGAGTGACAACCAGAGCGATGATGTTCTTGTAATCTTGTTGCATGGCACTAGCTTGCACAGCAGCAACCACAGCGGCACCACCACTAGTCCAAACGATAGCAGGCTCAGAGCTGATAGCCAGCTTGATCCAGTTTAGAAATCCATTCATATTATATTACCTCGCAATAGCCCGAAGAGCAAGCGTACTCTTGGGAGCCTGTTGTGTTGTCTTCTTGTTCGTAGGTCTTTAGCAAATCCCAATCGATCTGCTTGGGCATCCTACTTACCCATTCGTTGTATTGTTCTTCTGTGATCTCTTGGTAGGGAGCCTGTCGATAGGTGTGTTCAGAATAGGGTAGAAAAGCCACACCAGAAAGAATATCGAAATTATCCCACACCCAAGATCCCACACCAATCCATTCATTTTCTTTTACATTCACCGTTATACTGGGTTTATGTTCACACCAATGTTCTTGGACATTACGCCAGATTTCAAGGTGCTCGATT
>Ga0302309_10000392_pt1 | contig 50761 bp, 47 predicted proteins | sample III_Palsa_N1_1_FD_200453 | JGI IMG/M metagenome (GOLD analysis project Ga0302309, IMG submission 200453) | Peat permafrost microbial communities from Stordalen Mire near Abisko, Sweden - III_Palsa_N1_1 | ecosystem: Environmental > Terrestrial > Soil > Palsa > Peat permafrost | place: Sweden...
ATTTACGCCTGATATTTCTTCCTCGGCAGTAGTAGCCAAACAGAAGTTATATTTTAAATTCTGCTGATCGTAAAAGTATAAAAATACCGCGATTAACGAGACTAAACATCCACCCGCATCATTGCTGCCCAAACCATATAGCTTGCCATCTTCTATTTTCGCATCAAACGGGTCGCGGATATAGCCCGAGTTGGGTTTAACCGTATCCTGGTGCGAATTAAGCAATATGGTAGGTTTCGCAGGATCGAAATATTTGTTCCAGGCCCAAAGGTTATTTAGTTTACGATGAGGTTTAACGCCATGCTGTTTTAAAAATGCAGCAATAACATCGGCGGTTTTATCCTCCTCCTTACTAAAAGATGGTATCGAGATCAAATGCTTTAACAGGTCAACCGCCTGTTGATATAGCGTTATTGTATCGGTCATAAATGTACCTGCAAAAATAATCTTTTTATTATGTAGCGGCGCAATATTTTGCGTCGCCGGATTGTAATTGTAATATTTGTAACAAAGCTGAAACGCAAAGTATTGCGCCGGTACATTTTTAATTAGTAATTTGCGGGCATGAAAAACACCTTCATCATTGCCATTCTTTTAGGCTGCTTTATTACTGTAAAGGCCCAGCAAACCACGGTTTACAATCAAAAAGGCTACAAGCTTACATTTGTAAATTACGATGCAACGTTTGACACCTTATTGCAGCAAAGAATGGTAAAAACGTTTTTCACCGTTTACCCCGAACTGGCAAAAACCTACAACAAAAAAACGCTGAAAGAAGTCACCATGGTGATTGATACCTCCTACAAAGGCGTTGCCGAAACCGCTAATGGCAAAGTAACTATCAATTATATGTGGTTGCATAAGCACCCCGAAGATATTGATGTAATTACCCACGAGGTAATGCACATCGTTCAGGATTATGGCGATAGTAATGGCCCTGGCTGGTTAACAGAGGGTATTGCTGATTATGCCCGCTACAAATTTGGCGTGAACAACGATGCTGCCAAATGGAAACTGCCTGATTATAAACCAACCCAAAACTATACTGATGCCTACCGTGTAACTGCCCGCTTTTTGTTGTGGATGGAAGAAAAAGTAAAACCGGGCATAGTTAAACAATTGGATAGCCAAATGCGCGAACACACGTTTACCGACAATACCTGGCAGCAGCTAACCGGCAAAACGCTTGATGAGTTGTGGAAGAGTTATGTACAGAATCCGGTAATTTAATCTATACGCGCTAAAAATAAATCCGAAATAGAACATCCGAAATCCGAAATCAATTTACTCTCCCTCAATTTTCGAATGCTTTCTTGTATCCAGCATGGTAATATAGATCACCAGTGATACTGCCACGCAACCCGCAACATACCAGTAAAACCATTGCTGGTGCCCGGCTTTTTTAAACGATAGCGCAATATATTCAGCCGTACCGCCAAATAATGATACCGCGATCGCATACGGAAACCCAACCCCCAAAGCGCGGATGTTTGCCGGGAACAATTCGGCTTTTACCACCGCGTTAATTGAAGTATAACCGCTAAGGATGATGAGCGCGCACATAATTAACGCGAACGCCACCCATTCATCCTTTGTGCCACTCAATAGCATAAGTATAGGTACGGTAGCAATTGCACCTAATATACCAAAAGACACCAGCAATGGTTTCCGGCCAATCTTATCAGACAATAAACCAAACAATGGTTGCAGCAGCATAAAAACCAATAAAGTAAGGGCAGATATAAGGGTTGCGGTACTATTGCTAAAACCGGATGTATTCACTAAAAATTTAACCATATAGGTAGTAAAAGTATAAAAGGCAACCGTACCACCTAAGGTTAAGCCGATAACAGTAAACACCGCCCTCGGGTGCTTCGCCAGTTCCTTTATAGTGCCCTTATGTGCCGCCGGTTTACCATCCTTAACAAATGAAGCTGATTCCTGCAAGCTGCGCCTTAAATACATGGTGATGATGGCCAAAACGGCGCCTATGCAAAATGGTATGCGCCACCCCCAGTCGTGCAGTTGATGCTCGGTTAAAAACACCCGCTGCAGCAAAACCAGTACGCCCAAAGCCACCAGCTGCCCCATAATAAGCGTAACATATTGAAAGCTGGAGTAAAAGCCGCGATGCTTTTTAGTGGCGATCTCACTTAAATAGGTGGCGCTGGTGCCGTACTCGCCGCCGACGCTCAGGCCCTGTACCATGCGGGCAATTAAAAGTATAATGGGCGCGGCAATGCCAATTTGCTTGTAGCCGGGCGTTATAGCTATAACCAACGAACCCAAACTCATGAGCAATACCGAATAAGTGAGCGCTTTTTTACGGCCTTTTTTATCAGCAAAGGTACCCATCAGCCAGCCGCCTATCGGTCGCATCAAAAAGCCGATGGCAAAAACGCCGGAAGTGTTCAGCAGCTCTACAACCGGGTTGCCATTTGGGAAAAACGAGTGTGCAAAGTATAACGAGAAAGCCGAAAAAATATAAAAATCATACCACTCCACCAGGTTACCCAGTGAACCGCCTATGATCGATCTTATTCTGCCTGTGGTAGTTTGCTCCATAATTTATTTGTGGTATTTATAAGCCTAAAATACATTTATAAATTAAATGTTCTCATACTCATGAATGTCATTTCGAGCGATAGCGAGAAATCTTATACGTGCGACTACCGGTTGCAATACGAGTAGTATAAGATTTCTCCTCGTCCCTCGTCGAAATGACATAATTTTTATATTTTAGTTCGATGCTTTTCACCGAAGACTTTTTGCAATACGTATGGAAATTCAGGCTGTTCGACAGGGCCGATCTGAAAACTGTTGACGGCGAGACCATCGAAATTTATTCACCGGGCATTCACAATACCCACGCCGGGCCCGATTTTCAGAACGCCCGCATACGTATTGGCGAAACTATTTGGGCTGGCAATGTGGAGGTGCATGTACCCTCGTCCGACTGGCAAAAACACAATCATACAAAAGATAATGCTTACAGTAATGTAATACTCCACGTAGTTTACCGTGATGATGAACCTGTAATATTAGCCGATGGCCGCCGCCTGCCCACGCTCGAATTGCAAAACCGCATAGCGCCCGATCTTTATAACCGCTTTCATTCGCTGGTTTATGGCAACCAAACCATTATACCCTGCGAGGCAAGCATCGGTACAGTTGATGAATTTACTATGCGCAGCTGGCTTACCAGGGTATTGATTGAAAGGTTGGAAAAAAGATCAGCAACAGTTATCACAGCACTAAACCTAAACCGGGGCGATTGGGAAGAAACCTTTTACCAGTTTTTAGCCGCCAACTTCGGCTTTAAAACAAACGCGGTTCCGTTTGAATTGCTGGCAAAATCGCTGCCGCAAAACATATTGGCAAAACATAAAAATAACCCGCTGCAAATTGAAGCGTTGATATTCGGGCAGGCAGGTTTTTTGGAGGGAGATGTTATTAATGAATATCCAAAAAAACTAAAAACTGAATACATTTTTCTGCGAAAAAAGTATGGCCTTACGCCTATCGAGAATCATTTATGGAAGTTTTTACGCATGCGGCCACAGAATTTCCCTACCATCAGGCTGGCGCAATTTGCCGCGCTGATTGTCAGGTCAAACCATCTGTTCTCCAAAATACTGGATATAAAAGATGTAAAAAGCCTGCGAGGTTTGTTTACCGAGATACCTATTAATGCTTATTGGGACGATCATTACCGCTTTGATACGCCATCAAAACCAATATCAAAAAACCTGGGGCAATCATCTGTTGATACGCTGCTTTTAAATTCGCTTGCGCTATTCCTGTTTAGCTATGGCAAACATTTACAATTGGAATATTATATAAACCGCAGCCTTAAGCTGCTGGAAAATTTACCCGCCGAGCAAAATAATATCATTGCAGATTTTGACGTTTTAGGTGTAAAAGCAAATACAGCGTTCGAAACGCAGGCTTTATTGGAGTTAAGGAATAATTATTGTAATTTTAAAAAATGCCTGCAATGCGGCATTGGTAATAAAATATTGAAACTGGCCTGATATGTTACAGCGGATACTCACCTTTTTTGAACGATACTCTTTTGGGGTTTGCACTTATCTTGGCGAGCGTTTTAATATCTCCATCAGCAAAATAAGATTATTCTTTATCTATTCTTCGTTCCTGGCGGTAGGTTTTCCACTCATATTTTACATATTCGCGGGTATTGTGCTTGATATAAGGAATTATGTAAAACGGGTGCATACACGGGTTACCGATCTGTAGCAGAAGAAAAGGCTCATCATAATACGCTTAGAATACTCCGCGAGCTCATAAATTACAGAACGTTGAAAGCTGCCTGCATATTTATTGGCTTCTTAGGCACCGAGCCCGCGTTGTATCCTTTAGTTGTTCCGGTCACGATCAACCAATCAGCAAAACCAATTAATCTATAACCCGACAACCTCATCCGTAACCGGAATTTTTTATTATAGAAGCCTGCCGCTTTTAACAGCATCCTGTAAGTTTCGCACCCTGAATTTTGGTTTATATATCCTGTTGGATAAACGCTTTACCCATCGAGATCTGTAACCAAACACCGCCTTTATCAAACCCACGCTTGGCGACCCTGTGGGATACCCATATTTATACCAGCTGAATTTTGAATTATCAAGCCTAAAGGCCTCCACAAATTCAGCTAAAAACAGGTCTATTTCAATATCAAAAATATCCAGGTCGAGGTCGATACTGGTATCAAGGTATAGGGCGCAAGGGTCAACCCTTTGTATCTTATACTTTGTACAGTAATCAACAATAAATTCTTTTAACTGGGGCAGTACTTCTTCCATTTAATCGAATGCTATTTTGGTTATTTGTTATATATGACGCTTTGTTTTGCGGGAAGTTGCATCACCTCCTCGTTTTTAACACTATTTCACATAATATTTTCATACCCGAACCTTATGCGTTTTTTTATTGGGATAACATTTACTCATAAATAAAACCCGATATTTATAAAACCAAGCCGCCTTATTTGCGGTTTAAGCATATCAACGGTTATACCCAGCTAAAAATGGCTTTTATTGATTATTACAAAATATTAGGTGTCGAGAAAACAGCTTCAGAAAAAGATATAAAAAACGCCTATCGTAAACTGGCGCGCAAGTATCATCCCGATCTGAACCCTAACGATACCGAGGCAAACAAAAAATTTCAGCAACTGAACGAGGCCAACGAGGTGCTCAGTAATGCGGAAAACCGCAAAAAGTACGATCAGTATGGCGAGAACTGGCAGCATGGCGAGGCTTATGAACAGGCCCGGCAGCAACAAAGCCGCCAACAGCAAAATTATGCAGGCGGCACTGGTGGGCGCGGATTTGAAGGCTTTGGCGGCGAAGGTGGCGAGGATTTTTCGGAGTTCTTCCAATCGATGTTTGGGGGAGCTGCCGGGGGCGGCGCAGGCCGCGGGCGGCAGGCTAAATACCGCGGGCAGGATTACAACGCCGAACTGCATTTAACTTTGCAGGAGGTAAGTGAAACCCATAAACAAACGCTAACAGTTAACGGTAAAAATATCCGCATAACCATACCTGCCGGTGTGGAGAACGGCCAGACCATAAAAATTACCGGCCATGGTGGCCCCGGAACAAATGGCGGCCCGGCAGGCGACCTTTATATAGCTTTTTCAGTGGCAAACGATCCTCGATTTAAAAGAAACGGCAACGATCTGCACGCCGGTATAAAACTTAACCTGTATACTGCCGTACTCGGTGGCGAGATAACTGCTGATACCTTAACAGGCAAAGTAAAAGTTAAGGTGAAACCCGAAACCCAAAACGGCACCAAGGTTAAATTGAAGGGGAAAGGCATGCCGGTTTATAAAAAGGATGGCGAGTTTGGCGATCTGTACCTTACCTATGAGATCGAGCTGCCAACCAATCTTACCGATAAGCAAAAGCAATTGTTTGAAGAACTGTCTAAATCCTGATGATTAAATTAAAAAGAAGATGACAAAAGAGCATTTAATAGCAGCCAGCGATTTTTGCGTTTACTATAACGTTGAGCATACTTTTATCACCTCGTTACAGGAGGCGGGGCTGGTACAGATAACCGTAGTGAATGAAACTACCTACATCCCCGAAACTGAACTGCAAAAACTGGAGAAGATGATCCACCTGCATCATGACCTGGAAATTAATATCGCAGGCATTGAAGCCATTACCCATTTACTGGAACGTGTGGAGCAAATGCAGGAAAACATGCGGGGCTTACGAAACAGGCTAAGATTATATGAAGATGAATAGTTGTAACGAATAACACAATACCGTATTATCTCTTTCCGCCCAAAAATCCTTGTAAAGCCTGTTGTGTAAATTCAGATAGCACCAGTTCGCCGCTGATGGCTGCGCGTTCGGTAAGCAGGTCGTCCCAATCTTCGGTGCCTTCCCATAAAATTTGTTTAAGGCCGCTAAGCGCTTCGGGATGATAGGAGGCCAGTTTTTGACTGAGACTATCCAAAGCTTCATCCATGCTTGTAATATCGGCATATACCTCGTTATACAAACCTTTTTCCTTTGCCCATTGCGCGGTTTGGAAATCGCTGGCGCGGATGGTAAGCTGCGAGAAAGCGGGTAAACCTATCTTACGAATAACCGCCGGGGATATGACGAACGGCCCGATACCAATAGCCAGTTCACTTAATTTAATGGCAGCAGCTTCGGTAGCCAGGCAATAATCGGCACCGGCGGCAAGGCCTACCCCACCGCCTACTGCTTTGCCTTGTATGCGGGCTATAATAATTTTTGGCGATTTACGGCAGGCGTTTATCACCCGTGCAAAGCCCGAAAAGAATATCGCCCCTGCTCCTTTATCTTTTATCTGCAATAACTCATCAAAACTCGCCCCGGCGCAAAAGGTACGCTCGCCTTCGCTTTTTATTATGATTACACGGGTTTGGGCGTTGTTGCCAGCCTCTACAATTTTAGCGGTAAGCTCATCAAGCAGCGCGGCGGGCAATGAGTTTTGCGCCGGATGATAAAAGCTGATGGTGGCAACACCGTTTGTGCTGGTATTAAGAGTTACGTGTCCGTTATCGGTTGGCGGCATGGTTTATGATTAATTATCGGGTGAAATTACACAAATCAACTTTTCGATTTTGACAAGGTAAAATAAAAATTTAATTTTATTTATGATCGATACAGAAACCGCACGGCAAATTGCCATGGCATTACCTGGCACCGAGGAACGTGACCATTTTGGCATACCATCCTTCAGGGTGAACAACAGGATATTTTCAACCCTTGGGTAAAGGAAAATAAAATGATGGTAAAGTTATCACTGATCGACCAATCGGTATTTTCATCTTTTGATAAAGCAATCATCTATCCTGTACCTAATAAATATGGTTCGATGGGATGTACCCTTTTTGAACTTGCAACTGTACCCCGCGCTATGCTCGAAGATGCCCTGCAAACCGCATGGCAAACCGTTATTGCAAAAACCACGAAGAAAAGCAAAAATAAATAAGCGGACTATTTTATGATCTGCTCTAAAACCGCTTCCTTTTCGTTTGACCAAAATTACTTGAGTACAGTACCCTTTAAAATAACAGAAGCAACGCTGAAATAAATGATCAAACCCGTAACATCCACTAACGTAGCTACAAATGGTGCCGATGATGTAGCCGGGTCGAGCCCGAACCGTTTGAGAACGACAGGTATCATGGAGCCGCTGAGCGTTCCCCACATAATAATGCCTATCAGCGAGAAAAATATAGTGGTTGCCAGTAGAACCCAGTATTGCCCATAATCCTGAAAACCCAACCATTGCCATGCCGAAATACGCAAAAAGCCAATGGTGCCTAAAATGATACCCAAACATAAACCCGAAAATATTTCGCGTTTCATTATATACCACCAATCTCTTACCGTAAGCTCTTTCACGGCCAGCGCCCTAATAATAAGCGTTGCCGCCTGCGAGCCGCTGTTACCACCGCTCGACATAACCAAGGGCACGAATAAAACCAGTACAACAGCCTTTGCAATATAATCCTGGTAATGGCCCATGGCTGTAGCCGTAAGCATCTCACTTAAAAACAGTATAATAAGCCAGCCGCCGCGCTTTTTAATCAATGAAAATACAGGTGTTTTTACATACGGGTATTCCAAAGATTCCACACCGCCAAAACGCTGTAACTCGCGGGTGTTACGCTGCTCTGTTACATCAATAATATCATCAATGGTTATTACGCCAACCAATACATTTTCTTCGTTAACCACGGGCAGTACGGTACGGTCATACTCCTTAAATTTATTTATGGCCTCATCGGTATTGTCTTTTATATTTAGTTTTATAACAACGTCATCCATTATATCCGCAATGGTTTTTGCGGGATCATTTAATACCAGTCGCCTTACGGGTATATCATCCAGTAATTTACCATCGGCATCAACCACATAAATTACGTTTGCGGTATCGGTGTCCTTTTGATTTTTACGTAGGTGCGCGTTGGCTTCGGCAATGGTCATATCACCGGTAATGGCGGCAAATTCGGTATTTACGAGGCGGGCCACACTATGCCGCGAATAGCCCAGCATGTCATGGGTTTCTTTGCGGTGTTTTTCATCCAGGTATTCCAGGTACTTCGACCTGTCGATAGCCTTTAACGATACAAAATATGAATATCTGTCGGTTGAATTAAGGTGATTTAAGATGTACGAGGCATCCTGCACATCAAGGCGGCAAATGATCTTATGCTGTAGAAAATGACTAAGATAAGCAAACAATACCGCCTTCTTTTTTTCGGGGAAAGCTACAAATGAGTTACAGGCTGTATTTACCGGCAGGGTATCCAGTATTTTGGCAACATCAGCGGGGTGAATATCGGTATTGGTACCAGGGTATAGCAGTGATTTAAAGTCGCCGCTGAGCAGCTTATCTTTTATTTCTTTTAATGTCATAAAAAAACAAATAATGCGGCGGTAATATACTTAATATAGATTAACTAAGTATTTATAACAGGTAGCTCAAAATAAAATACCGATCCTTCGCCCGGCTCGCTTTCAACGCCGATCTTACCGTTATGCGCACTGATGATCTCGGCAGATATATAAAGCCCCATACCCAGCCCGCTGGCCATAAATTTCTTATCCTCAACCCGGTAAAAACGTTCAAATATCCGGGCGATCTCATCATCAGACAGGCCGATACCAAAGTCCTTTACAGATACCCTGATACTATGGTTATGCTGTGTAGTTTCAATAATAACATCCTTATTTACCTGCGAATATTTAACCGCGTTATTAATCAGGTTCATTAATACCTGTTCAAGCCGTTCGGTATTGCCATTTACAAAATAGGTTGTTAGCGCCTTATTAACAAAATTATAGGTGGCGTAAATGTGGGCGGCATTTTCTATGCATTGTTTAATCAGTTCGGCAATATTAACCTGCCCTAACCTGTATTCGAGCCTACCGGCCTGTATCTTACTAACATCCAGCAGATCATTAACTAAATGTTGCAATTTGTTTATAGATATATTGGCTTTATCAACATAGGTTTTAACCACCGGTGGTAATTCTTCTTTTTTGTAGGATGCCATTAATTGTATATAGCCTTTAAGGCTGGTTAATGGTGTTTTTAGCTCATGGCTGGCAATACCAATAAACTCGTCCTTTTTTTCCATTTCCCTTTTCTGCTCTTCAATATCCGTAGCAGTTCCAACCCATAAAATTATATCGCCTGCATCATTCCTTAAAGGCACGGCCCTGTTCAGATGCCACCTGTACGTACCGTCGGTTCCGTTTTTATACCTGTTCTCAACCTCAAATATATTGCCCGATTGTAATGATGCCCTATATTTTTCTATGGTATTCTTCAGATCGTCCGGGTGTACAACCGCTTTCCATGCCGACTCTTTAGTTTGCAGGGCGTTGAGCTTTGTATAATCATACCATTGCTGGTTATAAAAATTGGCCTCCCCGTTTGGCAGGCTTGTCCAGGTCATTTGTGGTATATTATTAGCCAGCAACCTGAAATGCTCGCGGCTTATCAGTAATTCGTTGGTACGCTCCTTAACGGTATCTTCCAGTTCATCATTCAGGCTTTTGGTTTGGTTTTGTGCTATCTCTAACTGGTCATTTTTTAATTTCAGCTGTTTCTCGGCCTCCTTTTGCATGGTCAGGTCGGTTAGGATCAGGCTTAACGCCACACCCTCATCCAGTTCAAGGGTATTGCATGATAACAGACAGCATATTGTTTCATTGTCTTTATTAACTAATGATATCTCTTCTTTGCAATCTTCTTCCCAGCCATTGCTAATAAGCATATCAAAATCCTTCTTTGAACCATTTGCTATAAATTTATCAAACGATAATCCCAGCACTTTTTCTAAAGGCACTTTTATCATAGCAGCAAACCGCGAATTGCTGTAAAGTATAAGCCCGTCGCGGTTAAGTGTTACCGCGCCCTCATTCATTTTCTCAATAAATACACGGTAGGTCTGATCGGCGGTTTTTAGTGTGTATAGCTGGTGCCCGTTCTCTCCCTGAACAATAAACGCGTCGACCTGCCCGGTGCGGATAGCCTGTATCGTATCATTGGCTTCCTCCAGTTGCAGGCGAAGTTCATCGTTTTCGCCAATTAGTTCATCATATGTATATTTATCCTGTTTCATTCTTAATCAGCCGCAGGTAAGCCAAGCCCCCGCAGCACTTTTTGAGTATCCGACATATCGCCTATCAACCTTCGCTCTGGTGCAGGCGTTTTTTTTATAAGCAGCGGCAAGGCTATGATCTGTTCCCTCTCGGCAATCAATGGTTGCTGGTGAACATCAATGATCTCCAGCTCATAACTACCCTTTAAATACGTTTCGCATATAACCTTTAAATTTGTTATAGCGCGCGTTGAATTTGGCGATGCACCCGTTACAAATAAACGTAACAGGTAAACTTCATCCACATCCGTAATATCATAATCGGGCACTTGCTTTTGCTTTATCATTTAATATATTTTAAGCCGGCCTAATATTTAAGCCAACAAGTACTTTTTCTTCATTTGAAAGGTCGCCTATAATTTTACGTATGGGTTCAGGTACTTTCCTAACCAATGTGGGTATGGCAAATATCTGGTCGCCTTCGGCTAATTGTGGTTGAATCAAAAGGTCAATCACCTCAATTTTATATTCCCCCTGCAAATGTTCTTCACAATATTTTTTAAGATTTGTTAATGCAGTAACCGATTTTGCCGTTTTACCTGCTATATATAATCTTAGTTCATATTTTTTTGTTTCTGATTTAGGGCTCATTTTTTCTTTCTTTTAATATTTATTGTTCCCACCTCATTAGTCCCACGCCTGCGTTGTGTAATTTCACTGCGGGTTTTATCAGACACTTGTTTTATCAGTTCCTCTTCCTGGTAGGTTTTGTTCAGCTCTTCTTCAACCGATTCAAATTCTGTTTGAAGGCTTGATATTTTTGCCTCCAGCACTTTGCGTTTGCGGATTATCTCCCTGTCTTTACGGGTAACGGCATAATCACGCAGCACTTCGCCGGTTTGTTCCTGCAATATCTGTGCCTCCCTTGCCGATCCTGTGAGCACCCCATCAGGGCCCAGGTAAACATCCACCAGGTCGAGGCCTTTATCGGTTATTACAAATTCCCGTACCTGGTTTGAGTGTTTCATCCCGCGCGATTTCATGATATACATACCGCGGTTACGTTCGCCGTTGTATTCAATATCCCTCACCAAAAGCCAGGCATCTACCAATGATGATACGCCTTCGTCGGTTTGATCGCTGATAATGGTATTTAAGGTAAGCGCGGTAAACATTACGGTAATTTGCTCTTCCTGTAAAAAATCTATCAGGCGTATCAGCATGGCCTTTACCTCGCTTACCGATCCTACCGTGATCAAATTGGTAATAGGGTCGAGCACTACTGCCGCCGGTTTAAATTCCTTTATGGTTTTATACATGGCAACCAGGTGCATCTCCAATCCATACAGTGTTGGCCGCGAAGCAAAAAATTTCAACAATCCCTTATCTACATATTGCTGCAGGTCGACATTTATGGAATGCATGTTACGGATGATCTGCCTGGGCGATTCCTCGAACGCGAAATAAATACAGCGCTTGTTTTGACTACAGGTTTCATTGGCAAAATAAGCCGCAATACTGGTTTTACCCGTACCCGCCGTGCCCGATACCAATACACTGCTGCCTTTAAAAAAGCCCCTGCCATCAAGCATTTTATCAAGCGATGGTATGCCTGATGAGATCCTTTCTGACGATACCGGTTTTTCGAGCTTTAATGAGGTTACCGGAAATACAGATATGCCATCATCATCTATCAGGAAGGGATATTCATTGGTTCCGTGTACCGATCCGCGGTATTTTACTATCCTTAACCTGCGGGTTGATATCTGGTTGATAACCCGGTGATCGAGCAGTATTACGCAGTCGGACACATATTCCTCCAAACCCTGACGAGTTAATTTACCTTCACCACGCTCGCCGGTTATAATGGCGGTAACGCCTTTTTCCTTTAACCAATGGAAAAGCCTGCGCAATTCGGCACGCAGCACCGCCTGGTTTGATAACCCTGAAAACAGGTTCTCCAGCGTATCCAGTACTACCCTTTTCGCGCCAATACTATCTATGGCATAATTTAATCTTATAAATAAGCCGTCCAGGTCATACTCGCCGGTTTCTTCTATTTCAGTACGATCAATGTGTACATGATCTATCTTTAATTTCTTTTCCGCTTGCAGCTTATCCAGATCAAACCCTAATGAGGCAACGTTCATGGCAAGTTCATTGGCTTTTTCTTCAAAGGCCATAAATACACCGGGTTCATTATACTCGGTGGCACCGCGTACAATAAATTCAATCGACATAAGGGTTTTTCCGCAGCCCGCATCGCCACAAACCAGGGTAGGGCGGCCAAGTGGTATGCCACCGCCCGTTATTTCATCAAGGCCGCTAATGCCTGTTGGTGTTTTCGACAAAAGCGGGTAATGATGTTGTGAACTAACTTTTTTTTGCGACTTACTCATGTTGTAATAAGCTTTAATTACTAATGTTATATCTAATAAATAATTATCGTTCCAGTTTTTAATATCAAAGCATATAAATGCAATCAGCATTAAAATTGTTTTTAGTCAGCCTGCATTTATTATCAACAGAGTATAATTTTATATGTAAATTATTTATTACGGATGATTATAGCTAACCTTGTTTCTACCCCAAAAAATTGCAATTGTTTGCTTACATCTTAAAATCTATATTTGTATTTCTGTCCAAAAAATGAGTAACGATCCATCCCTGTCATACAAGGAAAACGAAAATATATTCAGAACGCTGATCGAGGAATCGCCTACACCCGTAGGCCTTTATGTAGGGCGCGAGATGGTTATACATTTAGCCAACCAGGCTATTTTAAAGGTTTGGGGCAAGGATGAATCAATTATCGGCAAAACATTTAGCCAGGCATTACCCGAACTGGAAGGACAGCCATTTTTTCAGTTATTAGATGATGTTTATACCAGTGGCATAGCGTATGAAGCTACCGAAGACCGCGTTGATCTGCTGGCAAATGGCCAAATGCAAACCTTTTATTTCAATTTTATTTACAAACCTTTAAAAGATAAAGAAGGGAATGTTTGGGGTATACTGAACACTGCTACCGATGTAACTGAACTGGTGATCACCCGTCAGAAACTCGCTGCATCTGAAGACCGCATTCAATTCGCGCTTGACTCGGCAGAGTTGGGCACCTGGGATATAGACCGCCTGGCAGGTACCATCATCTGGAACAACCGCTGCCGCGAACTTTATGGATTTAGAGAAGGCGAAAAGGTAACTATTACCAATGTACGCGACCATGTACACCCTGATGATGCTGAACGGATCACCGAGTCGGTAAGAATTGCCGTCGACCCAAAAACGGGGGGCGATTATGATGATACCTTCAGAATTATTAGCCCTATAGACCAAAAAATAACCTGGATAAAATGTAAGGGCAAAGCTTATTTTAATAACGAAGGGGTTTGCACCCGTTTTTCGGGCACCACCCTTGATATCACAAAGGATATACAAACACGCGAGGAGCAACAAAGGCTGTTAAAACAGTTTGAATTTGTAACCGGCTTTATGCCCGTGCAATTATGGACAGCCAAAACCGATGGCGAACTTGATTATGTGAACGAACGCACTGTTGAGTATTTTGGTGTGCCTGCGGAAGATATAGTAGGCCCGGCATGGCAAACCTTTGTTCATCCTGATGATTTTGCTGCCTGTATTGATGTTTGGGCACATTCACTAACAACCGGCGACCCCTACCAGTTCGAATTCAGGTTGAAGGATAAGGAAGGTGTTTATAAGTGGCACCTGGCAAGGGCATTACCTTTTAAAAACGATGGCGAAATAGTTAAATGGTTTGGTACCAATACCGATATTGACGATCAGAAACAATTACAGCGCCAAAAAGATGATTTTTTAGGCATAGCCAGCCATGAGCTAAAAACCCCGGTAACCAGTATTAAGGCATACGCGCAGGTACTGGGCGCTATGCTAACGAAAGAGGGCGAAACAAAAAAGGCCGAAATGGTACTGAGGATGGATGCACAGGTAAACCGCCTCACCAACCTCATAGGCGACTTGCTTGATGTAACCAAGATCAACTCGGGCAGGCTGCAGTTTAATAAAACATGGTTTGATTTTAACCAGGTGATAAAAGAAACTGTGGAGGATTTGCAGCATACCACCCAAAAACATACATTAACAACAGATTTTAGCAAAACCGGCAAAGTATATTCAGACAAAGACCGTATAGGCCAGGTAATAACAAACCTTATTACCAATGCTATCAAATACTCGCCGCAATCAGAAAAGATCATCATCAGTACAAAACTTGAGAACGCTGAGGTTACCGTTTGTGTGCAGGATTTTGGCATAGGCATCCCAACTGATAAGACCGACAGGGTGTTTGAACAATTTTATCGCGTTAGCGGCAATAAGCAGCATACTTTCCCCGGTTTGGGGTTGGGTTTGTACATTTCATCAGAGATCATCAGGCGCGAGGGCGGCAGGATGTGGGTAAACAGCGTTGAGGGAAAAGGGTCTACTTTTTGCTTTGCTTTGCCCGCGGATGATAAGGAAACTAATACACTATAAATAACGTTAATAAGGCATACCCCTGATAAACCATTTACGAGCCGTTACAATGAGCCCAAAGCACAAAAAAATAATGATTGCGGATGATGACCCGGGGATTGTAGATGCAGTTGAAATGCTGCTGGAATTTGAGGGCTACGAGGTTACGTCCACAGTAGATGGTGCAACGGTGCTGGATATGAAGGAAGAACTGCCCGACCTTTTGCTGTTGGATATATGGATGTCGGGCGAGGATGGCAGGGATATCTGCAAAAAGCTAAAACTCACCCCTGCAACAAAAAACATCCCGGTTATTATGATATCGGCAAGCAGGGATATAAAACAATCGGCTATGGAATCAGGCGCCGACGACTTTTTAGCCAAACCTTTTGAAATGAACGACCTGCTGCAAAAAATAGAGACCCTTACCAGGTAACAACTTCATACATTTGATTGCAGCATACAATACTAAGCACACTAAAGGTAAGTTTAGGCTGAACTGTATATAATTCACCCCATCCAACCCATCACACGCGTCATTGCGAAAAACGAAGCAACCTCACAAGAAAGGTATTGAATAAATATCGCCGACTTGTATCGTGAGGTTACTTCGTGCCTTGCAATGACGTGATTTTTACTACTTAAACTTACTAACCCATTTTCAAATTATCAAATCATCAAATTTTCAAATTCACCAACACTGTTTTAGGGTTGTAACACAATTTCTTAATTAAATTGTATCTTTAATTAATCATCATCGCACCATATAAATACCCCAATGCCGATAAAAACCGACAATAAATCATCAAGAAAAAAATTCTGGACATATTTAACGTTGTTAGGCCCCGGCCTTACCACCGGTGCTGCCGATGATGACCCATCGGGCATAGCCACCTACTCACAAACCGGCGCGCAATTTGGTTACGGTCAATTGTGGACTGCACTTTACATGCTGCCTTTTATGACGGCAGTACAAGAGGCCTGCGCCCGGATAGGCCTGGTTACCGGTAAAGGAATAGCGGCAGTGGTAAAAGAGCATTACAGCCGTACGGTACTATACTCAGTTGTGGCTTTGGTAGTTATTGCCAATACCATAAACATCGGGGCCGATATTGGCGCTATGGCCTCGGCTGCGCAACTATTGGTGCCCATACCCTTTGCAGTACTAACCCTGTTTTTTACCGCGAGTATTTTAGTACTCGAAATATTTACCAATTACAAGGTTTACGCAAAAATACTTAAATGGCTGGCGCTTGCCCTGCTGGCCTACCCTATTACGGTATTTATAGTACACCAGCCCTGGTTAACCGTGCTACGGGCTACCGTTGTCCCGCATTTCGAGTTTAGCTTTGCCTTTCTTTTTATCATCACAGGGGTATTGGGTACAACTATTTCGCCCTATATGTTTTTTTGGGAGGCCTCGCAGGAAGTAGAAGAGCAAGAGGAAAAAGGCAGGATAAAGAATGGGAAGTCGGCGGTTAGCTGGTACCGCATCAAGCGCATGCGCCTGGATAATAACGCGGGCATGATCATCTCCGAGATCACTACCTGGTGTATACTGGTGGTTGGCGCTACTGTTTTGCATAACAGCGGTGTAAGAGATGTTAAAACCGCTGCCGATGCTGCAAAAGCGCTGGAGCCATTGGTACACTCCTTTCCGAATTCAGGCTTTTTAGCAAAACTCATTTTTTCCATCGGCATTATTGGCCTGGGTATGCTGGCCGTGCCCGTGCTATCAGGCTCGGCGGCCTATGCTGTTGCTGAAGCCGTTAACTGGAAAGCCAGCCTCAACTTTAAATTAAAGCAGGCACACGGCTTTTATGGTGTCATTACCATAGCCTCGTTAATCGGGCTCATGATAAACTTTGTGGGCATCGACCCTGTAAAGGCGCTGGTTTATGCGGCGGTGTTAAATGGGGTGGCTGCCGTGCCGCTGTTGTTCCTGATAGCCAAAATTGCGCGGAACGAGAAGATAATGGGCGAATACAAAAGCGGCAATTTGTCAAATATTTTGCTGTGGTTTACCTTTGTTGCCATGGGCGCGGCTTCAATAGCCATGTTTTTTACCATTTAATATATATCCGCGAGGCAATACTAACCCTTTTAAAACAATTAATTATAATGCAATGTTATTCCTGTAACAACACTTACTACTATGGGAATATTACAACACATTGAACACCAGATATCAGCCCTCAATGACCTGGTTAAGATAAATAACGACAGGATAGCGGGCTACGAAAAAGCTATTGAAGGCACGGAAGATACCGAACTAAGGGCATTGTTTGCCGGCAATATTGAACTCAGTAAAAATAACAATGCCGGTTTAATTGAATATCTGCATGTTTTAGGCGGCGACCCTGCCAGCGGAACAACCATCAGCGGTAAATTTTATCATGCCTGGATTGATGTGAGGGCAAAGTTCTCTATAAAAGACACCCACTCTATCCTGGCCGATTGTGAATATGGCGAGGATGTAGCTTATGGGGCTTACCGCAAAGCTTTAGATGATAAGGAACTGATATGGAAGGACGATAAAGTGGTAACCCTGTTATCGCACCAGCTAAAGGATTTAAAAGCCGCGCACGATCATATCAGGGAATTAAGGGATGCCGCCGTTGATCTAAACGTTAAAGCCAAAAAGCAATCAAAAGTTACCAGCAGCTAAATTACAAGCCGGCAATACTTCAATAATTAATTAACAGGCAAACATGTTTTATATTAAATATGTGTTTGCCTGTTTTATTTTACCCTTAATAAAATTAAATTTACCGTATTATTAAACATCTTTACTAACCAGGGCCTTTACGCAATTATCCGCATACCTAATGAGCGCCGATTTAAAGCATACGCTGCCCGAAAACATTTTCAGGATTGTTTTTGAAAAATCGCCGGGCTCCATACTGGTTAAGGCCGATATTCCCCGTTTTACTATACTTGCCGCAAGCGATACCTATTTAAAGGTAACATCATCAACACGTGAAGCAATAATAGGCAAAGGTTTTTTCGAGGTTTTCCCTGATGAAACACATTTGAATGATGCCAATGCCGCCCGTACTATTTTTACACAGGTAATTAAAACCGGGCAAAAGATAGATGTGCCTACCTACCAATATGATGTTTATAATGCTGATACAGGCGGGTATGAACAACATTTTTGGTCGTGCAGTAATGTGCCGGTATTGGGCGATGATAATAAAATAGCCTATATATTAAATACCGTTACCGATATTACCGGGGAGGTAAAAGCTAAGGAAGCGGCCATAGAAAGCGAAAATCGGCTGCGCCTGGCAAATGAGGCTACCGGCCTGGCAACCTGGGATCTTGATATGAGGGATCAGAGCTTTGTATGCTCCCCTGGGATGGCAGATATTTTTGGGCATCCCGCAGGCACCGTACTTTCGCTTGAGGAACTAAGAAGCCAGATAAGTGCTGATGACTTTGAGCATATTGTACGAAGATCGCATCAGAAGGCATTGTTCTCGGGCAGGCATTTGTATGAAGTAAGAATAATATGGCCCGATAACTCGGCGCATTGGATAAAGGCGCAGGGAATGGTATTATTTGATGAGCAAAAGCAACCCATCAGGATGCTGGGTACCATATTGGATATTACCGAAAACAAGCGCGATGAGATACGCAAGAACGATTTTATTGCCATGGCCAGCCATGAGCTTAAAACCCCGCTTACATCGCTCAAAGCCTATATACAATTGCTAACTAAAAAATTAGCAGGTACCGATGATGCCTTTATCAGCAACGCGCTTATAAAAGCGGGCAACCAGGTAAATAAAATGGCCGACCTGATCTATGGCTTTCTTGACCTTTCGCGGCTCGAACCGGGCAAACTACAGCTTAAAATACAGCAGTTTGATATGAATAAACTGATCGCTAACGTTATTGCCGAAACCAACCCGGTAAATTATACCCACAGCATCATTTTTAAACCACATGGCGAGCTCAACGTTAATGCCGACAGGGACAAGATCGGGCAGGTAATAAGTAACTTTTTAAGTAATGCCATTAAATATTCGCCTAAGGAAAGCACCGTCACCTTAAGCGCTAAAATAGCTGGTGATAACGTACTGGTAGCCGTTGCTGATAAGGGTATCGGGGTAAAGCTTAAGGATCAGGAAAAAATATTCCAGCGCTTTTACAGGGCCGAGAGCGATCATATCAAAACCATATCGGGCTTTGGCATCGGGCTATACCTGGCCAGCGAGATCATACAGCGCCATAAAGGCAAAATATGGGTAGAGAGTGAGGAAGATAAAGGCTCAACCTTTTATTTCAGTTTGCCTCTTTAGTTTGCAGTTGCCGGTTTGCAGTAGGCAGTTTGCAGTTTGCAGTTTGCTTATAGGCTAAAATCCTACTGCCTACTGCAAACTGCTCACTGCAAACTGAACTATTGTCTTAATACCGAAGCAAATTTTGTTTGATAATCTTTAAACTGGGCCTGTAACTTATTTGCAAGGGCTGTTTGATGGCTATCTTTTGCAAATTCGGCCATGCCGCCAATTAATTGTACGCTGATATTAATATCGCGCGGGCTGTACTCATCGCCGCCGCTTTGTACCTGGCGATAAGCGTAATCCATCTGATCGGTAAGGTACGAATCAATATCCGCTACAATTTTATTGCCTAATACAATATCATGTAGTTGATAAGCCGATTGTGCCAGATAAAACTTACGTGCAGGCACATCAATAAACGGATTTATTTCAGGCATTACCTCGTCATATTTATGAAGCACTTTACGGGCAGAATCAAGTTTGCCCTGCTGAATAAGGCTTTGCGTAAGATCAAGGAAGGTTGTCATCAATACCGGGTAAAACATAGTGGTTGATTCATGATCAAGATATTTGGCAGTTTTAAAATTGCCCCATTTAAACTTGTTCATCACATTATCATACATCTTATCGGTATTAACCTTCTCCATCTGGTCCCTAACCGTAGTATCAACTTTAAGCGGCATCAAATGATAGGTAAACCCTTCTTTATACAAGTATGGCTGTAAACCTATCAGATTTTCAGGGCCTACGGTAACGGTAAAGCATATAGGCCTTTTCCAGTTATTATGCGCCAGGATATCAAACATGGCAAGGTTATCCTTCATCACATAGTTTGATGTATATTTAAACTTAAGGGTATCGGTTAACTTATCCATTTGGTTAGGCGCTACCACGTTATACTTCATTATAGTATCGCGGTTAATGGTCATTTTTAAGTTTTTGGTTGGCAGATAATTGGCCATATCGCCGCTTTGGTATTGCAGCATGGTGCGTTTATCATCTGATGATATAAAGTCGAACACATCCTTCAACTCAACATAGCCGGGTATTTTGGCATCGTTATAATAGATCACATCGCGTACCCCATCCTCATACTTTTCAAAAGGCATGGTAATAGGCAACGGTGCCGATTCATTCATCTTATGGGTCATTTGCTTAATGTACCAGTCGCCGGTAAACAAGCTAAGGTTAACAATACGCACATCGGGCCGTATATTTTCCACTTCCTGGTCGTACCATAACGAGTAAGTGTCATTATCGCCATAAGTAAATAAAATAGCATTAGGCGGGCACGATATAAGGTAATTGTACGCCATATCATGCGGTGTCATTTTTGTTGAGCGGTTATGGTCTTTCCATTCTTCGCTGGCCATTAAAATAGGGCCGACAAGCAGGCACAGCCCGGTTGCGCTTAAAGCTGCCGCTCGAGCGCTCAGCTTCATGCGTGCTATTTCAGCAAGGGCTAGCACGCCTAAACCTATCCAGATGGCAAAGGCATAAAACGAGCCTACGTAGGAGTAATCCCGCTCACGGGGTTGTACCGATGGCTGGTTAACATAAATTACAATAGCCAAGCCTGTAAAAAACCATAACAGGGTTACCACCAATGCATCCTTCTTTCTGCGGCTAAAGTGGTATATCATACCCAGCAGGCCAAGTATTAAAGGCAGAAAATATAAAGGTGTATAGGTTATGCCATCTAAAGGTTTGGCGGGGTTACCGCCAATAACTGATTCTGGCAGGTGCTTAAAGCCATCAAAAAGGCCGCTGTTCCAGTTACCATCAATACCAAACATGCTGGCCTGCCCGTCCATATCGTTATAACGGCCTGCATAGTTCCATAAAAAGTAGCGCCAGTACATCTGGTACATTTGCCAGCTGAACATAAATTTAAAGTTGTCGATAATATCCGGCGCTTGTCCGTCGGGTATTCTCAGCCAATCCTTATAAAACTGGGGGTCTTGGCTATCCTGGCTGTATATACGTGGCAAAATGGTGTTATGATCGTATATAGTGATCAGTTTTTTACCGGCAATTTCGTATTTGGTTTTACCCTTACGGTAAATATTGTCACCATCTTTCTGGTCGATAGGCTTTGCATCAAAATATGGCCCGTACAACAAAGGTGTTTCGCCATACTGATCTCGGTTTAAATAGCTGTTAAGCGTAAAGGCATTATCGGGGTGGGTATTATCTAAATTGGTATTGGCCGTTGCACGGATAGGGATATAAGCAAATGAGCTATAGCCTAAATAAATAAAGGCAATACATATAAATGCCAGGTTTAATATTGGCTTTTTGCTGCGGATGCTATATACTATGCCTGCAATTATTACGGCTATAAGCAGTAAAAAGAACACTACCGCGCCGCTTCCGAAACCAAACCCAAGTGAGTTAACAAAGTACAGATCGAAATAAGCCGCGAATTTTATGGTGTATTGCCTGATACCGTACTGGATAAATACGAGGATAAAAACACTGATAAAAAAGGCGATCAAAAAGCTTCTTATGTTTATATTTTTTGATCTGCGCAGGAAAATAACCAGCGATATGGCAGGTATGGTTAACAGGTTTAACAGGTGGATACCTATAGATAAACCAATAATGTAAGCAATAAAAACTATCCATTTATCGGCACCCGGCTCATCGGCGTGGGCATCCCATTTCATTATCGCCCAAAAAACAAGCGCGGTACAAAGCGACGACCATGCGAACACGATGGTTTCAACAGCCGAGAACCAAAAGGTGTCGGTATAAGTAAATGCTAAGGCACCTACTAAGCCTGCGCCCATAATAAGCATTACGCGTGGCTTATCATCTTCCCCATCCTTACTAACCAGCAGCTTTTTCGCCATCGCGGTGATAGTCCAGAACAGCAGCATAATAGTTGTTCCGCTGGCCAGTGCCGATCCCATATTGGTAAAATAAGGCACCTTGGTAGTATTACCCATTGAGAGCAGGGAGAATATTTTGCCCAACATGGCAAATAACGGATAACCCGGCTGGTGGGCAACCTGCAAACGGTAGGCGCATGAAATAAATTCGCCGCAATCCCAAAAACTCACTGACGGCTCTAACGTTAAAATGTAAGTGATTGAGGCTATCAGAAAGCAAAGCCAGCCTAAAAGGTTATTAATTTTTTTGTATTCCATGTATAATATGTAAGGATTTTAAAAGCGGCGTAAATATCAGAAATTTTATAGTTTAATTTAAAAAAAACAATTTTACTCATACGCTATTTAACAGTAATTAACTTTCTGAATAAATAACAAGTACCAAATATGATAAATTTTTTATTGGATGGTAAATTAATCGCCCAATTCTAACCCGATCTTAATTTATTTGAAATACTATTTATTTATTTTTGGATAGATAAACCCGTGTAATAGAAATTTAATAACCATTTTTGTATTAATTTCTATCTTGAATTTCTATCTTGTAAAAAACGTATTACTTATTTATTGCGCATGCAAAATATTTACACATCCCCTGCCAAAAAAATTTTATTAGTGCTGGTAATTACGCTCTTTTCGGCACAAATAGCCAGGTCGCAAGCTACTTATTTGCCTTACTCCTACCAGTTTGATCAAAAATTTAATGCAGATGTGTATAGTGTAAATACCTCATTACATACCTCGCTTAAACCATATATTATGGATAGCGTTATTTCTCAAAAATACAATAAGTTAATGCAGCTAACTGTCGACACTAACTATAAACAATGGTTTTGGCGTAAGCTTTTTAATGAGCATGGTTTTGATGAACACACGAGCGAATACACGTTTTTTGCCGATTTCCTGCCCGACCTGCAATTAGGCCGTGAGTTCACCAACAAAACAACTACTTATCTTAATACAAGAGGTTACCAGTTAGGTGGAACGATTGGCACCAAATTTTATTTTTATTCAAGTGGTTATGAAGATCAGGGGCGTTTCCCAACTTATTATAAGGAATATGTAAATTCAATCGGGTTTATTCCGGGAGAAGCTTATGACAGGGATCCGGCAACCTCCACAACTGCCGATTGGTCGTACGTTACCGCCATAGTTTCATACACACCCATAAAACAACTGAATATTACTTTAGGCGAGGATAAAACCTTTATTGGTGATGGCTACCGGTCGTTGCTGTTATCAGATTATGCTGCTAATTATCCTTTATTACGCCTTACAGCCAATTTAGGCAGGGTGCAATATATGATGATGTGGGCTAACCTTGAAGATATTAATTTAGTAAAATTTGATTCGTTTGGTAACAACCGCCGTAAATGGGCAGCCTTCCATTACGTCGACTGGAGCGTAACCAACCGCTTTTCATTAGGCTTTTTCAACGCGGTAATTGCTGCCGATGCAAACAACGTGGGGCAAACACATGGATTTGATGCCAATTACATTAACCCGTTATTATTTGCGAGCGCCCTGGGGCCAAAAACGCCTTATCCCGACAATGTGCTGGCAGGCTTTACCAGCAAATACAAAATATTTGACAAAACCGCTGTTTACGCACAGTTACTGTTAGACCGCTATAATCAAAGCGAGGAGCCTAAAAATACAGGTGGCTACCAGGTAGGTATCCGGGGAGCCGATTTGTTTAAGGTTACCAATTTTAATTACCTTTTTGAATTTAATACCGTTAAGCCATATACCTATGCAGCCCCAGAGGCTATATCGAGCTATACAGACTACAGCCAACCGCTGGGCGACCCGATTGGCGCTAATTTTAAGGAAGCGATAGGTATATTGAATTACTCGATAGGTAAATTCGACATCCAGGGAGAGGCTGAGTACGCGGCCTACGGCCTTGATGTTAACGCTTCGGATTATGGCCAGAATGTAACCCTGCCTTTCCTTACTACTACCATAACATCTACCAATACCGGGCAAGGCCTCAGCACTCATTTATATTATGGCGAAGGCACCCTGTCATACCTCATCAATGCTAAGTATAACCTGCGCATTGAGGCCGGGGCATTATTCCGCGATGAAAAAAACAGCCTTGGCGCTGATAAAACAACCCTGCTTACCTTCGGTTTACGCAGCACGTTCCGAGATCTGTACCATGATTTTTAGGCCATCCCGCAAATTCATAATTTAACAAAACCACAACATTCAGTACGCAATGCAGCCCCTATATTTGTGTAGGTGCCTTGCTATTTAAATGTCATAAAACATGCTTTAAATAGTCATTAAGCAAGTTTTTTATTTATTAGCCGTTTATAATTTTGTTGATGCTGATGATATAGTTCACTCTTTTTATCATTTCATTTTAAACCAATTCATCTGCAACAAGTCAAATCCAAACACGCAAAATACTATCGGCGCTAACGTACTTTAATTCAATATGATATAAACCATTACTCAACTCATTAAACAATTGATTTATGCGTAAGAGAATTTTAGTACTTGATGATAACCAGGATATACTTGATATTATACACGAAGCGCTACTATATCAGCAGTTTGAAGTTAAGGTAACTTTGGATAGCGAAAGCATCATCCATTTAACCAACGAATATCAGCCCGATCTTATTATTCTCGATCATCATTTAACAGGAACCAACGGCAGCGTTATTTGCCGACAGCTAAAAACGCATCCCGACCTGGGGCATATCCCGGTAATTATCTGCTCAGCCTATGTAAATAAGAATGATGACCTTTCGGCATGGGGATGTGACGATGTAATTGCAAAACCCTTTGGACTGGAAGAGCTGACGGAGAAGGTGAGTAATTTGATTTTGGGATAGATAATTAATCTTCTATTTCGTCTTCAAATATATCTAACAATATTTTGACGTTTGGCTCATTTTCAAATCATCAAATTTTCAAATTAAAAATTATTTCTTCCCGTTCTCCACGCTTTTAATATCGGCGGCATTAACCTTTTTAAAGTTATAATTTCTGAAATCAGTGGTTTGCGGTAGATCGATAGTAAAGCTGTTGAGCATCTCTACCTCGATGCTTACATCATCAGTGATCAGATCAACCACGTGGCCGCCTTTATCTTTTTTATCCGACAAAAAATGAAAATGATAACCGCTTATGGCCGGGCCCTCCATAAATTCGGGTAGCTTAAAGCCTATAAAATCGCCTTGTATATCATTAAATTCAAAAAACGACTGTTTCTCCAGCATAGCCACAATAGGTACATAAGGTTTTTGCGTAACCGGTGGAAATGCCCGCGTTTTCACATATTTAAACATACCTGTTATGTGTATGGCATACATGCCGTTCTGATTGTTGAGCACGCTATCCAGATAACTAAAAAGGGCTGCCTTATTTAATGGCTTGCCTGGTTTAAATACCTTATCCGCATAAAAAAAGCATACGGTGGCGTAAGGGGTTTTGCCTGTATCAGCTAATTGTTGGGTAATGCCGATGGATTTGGCTTGATAATATTTGCCATTGAACATCATCAGTTCGCCGTCTAAATGATCAGGCGCTCCGAGGCCGAAATCGCCATGTGATTCAAGCTGTTTGTAAGGATAAAAGGCATCGTACAAACCGCCTACAAAAGCACCTGCATGGCCTGCGCTGAACAGGTTATGATCTGCCGTGGTTTGCTGTGCAAATACTGACGAAGTATAATGCAGAAAGAAAACGAACAGGCAAATACGTAATAAAGGTTTGGCGGGTGATTTCATGATATAACAATTATATTAAATATTCCTGACAATGCGGGCCCCGCATTTTGACTTTGTCCTTACCTTAATCATCAATCGTTAAGTTATTTTTGTGTAAATCTAAAATAAGGATAGCGATGAAAATTGAAATATGGTCGGATGTGATGTGCCCGTTTTGCTACATTGGCAAACGCAGGTTTGAAGATGCGCTGCAAAAGAGCGGGCATAAGGATAAAGTAGAAATTGAATGGAAAAGCTTCCAGCTTAACCCGGATATGAAAACCGATCCCAGCATCAACATCGACCAGTACCTGGCTGATATAAAAGGCTTCCCGCTTGAACAGGCCAAACAACTGAATGCGCAGGTTACAAAAATGGCTGCAGATGCCGGGTTAACCTATAATTTCGACCGTGCCATTGTTGCCAACAGCTTTAACGCGCACAGGTTTAGTCACCTTGCCAAAAAACATGGTTTGAGCGATGCCGCCGAAGAGCAATTGTTTAAAGCGTACTTTACTGATGGCAAAAATATTGATGATATAGCCACGCTAATCGATTTGGGCACAACCATAGGCCTTGATGCCACTGAAACAAAACAAACCCTTGAAAGCGATGCCTATGCCGCCGAAGTAAAGCACGATGTTGCCGAAGCACAGCATTTAGGCATTAGCGGCGTACCATTTTTTGTGATAAACCGCAAATACGGCATATCAGGCGCGCAGGCGGTGCCCGTTTTTGAAGAAACCATTGATAAAGCCTTTACCGAATGGGAACAGGAAAATATCAAAACGGCATTTGATGTGATCGAGGGCGAATCCTGCAGCCCCGGCGGGAATTGTTAAAATAGCCCCACCCAAACCCTCCCCGGTAGGGAGGGCTTAAAAGTGCGTAGATAAAGTCTCCCCTACCGGGGGAGATTTAGAGGGGGCTTCCAAATCAAATTATTTTTTGCTACAATTGCTTACCCGCTATTGCTACGCCTAAAAAATCAGCCAAATGAATGTTATTAAAACCGTTTTAACCACCGCTATGCTGTTTATGCTGCTAACTTCCTTTAAACCTGTACAAACCACCGATCCTTTTGCCGATTATCCTGTTTATAAAGGAAAATTGGGTGTAAGCTACTCGCCTGCAAAAACGGTTTTTAAAGTTTGGGCGCCAAAGGCATCGGCAGTAAAACTGCGCTTGTATGATGCAGGCAATGGCGGCGCGGCCATAAATACCATCGACCTTGAAAAAGCAGATAACGGCCTATGGCAAACCACTGTTAAGCATAATATCAAAAACAAATATTATACCTTCCAGGCTATGCAGGATGGCAAATGGCTATTGGAAGCACCGGATATTTATGCCAAAGCCGTTGGCGTCAACGGGCACCGGGGCATGGTAGTCGACCTGCACGCTACCGACCCTGCAGGCTGGCAGAATGATAAAAAACCGGCATTAAAAAACCTCACCGATATTATTTTATATGAGCTGCATATCAGGGATATATCTGTCGACCCTAATTCAGGCATAAAAAATAAGGGCAAATTTTTAGGGTTGACAGAAACCGGCACCAAAAGTCCCGATGGCAAGTCGACCGGTTTAGATCATATCAAAGAGTTGGGCGTAACACATGTACATCTGTTGCCATCATTTGATTTTAATTCGGTTGATGAAACAAAGCTTGATCAGCCGCAATACAATTGGGGTTACGACCCGTTGAATTATAACGTACCCGAGGGCAGTTATTCCACCAACCCTTACGACGGTAATGTGCGCATAAAGGAGTTTAAGCAAATGGTGCAGGCGCTGCACAAAAACGGGCTGCGGGTGATACTTGATGTGGTGTATAACCACACCACCAATATTGATAACTCCAATTTCAGCCAGTTTGCGCCGGGTTATTTTTACAGGCATAATGCCGATGGCAGCTATTCAAACGGTACAGGTTGCGGTAACGAAACCGCCTCCGAGCGGCCAATGATGCGTAAGTTTATGATAGAATCTGTTGTTTACTGGGCTAAGGAATATCATATTGATGGCTTTAGGTTTGATTTGATGGGCATACATGATATTAAAACCATGAACGCCATCAGCGATACCCTGCACAAGATAGACCCAACCATTTTTATTTATGGCGAGGGATGGACGGCAGGCGCAAGTCCGCTGCCCGAAGATTTGCGCGCGGTTAAGAAAAACGTTTACGAGCTTAACAAAGTAGCAGCCTTTAGCGATGACCTGCGCGATGGCCTTAAAGGCGGCTTTAGCGATGTAAAATCAAAAGGCTTTGTAAGCGGCGATCAGAACTCGAAGGAAAGTGTAAAATTCGGTATTGTTGCATCCACGCAAAACAACCAGGTAAACTATAAGGCAGTTGACGATTCCAAAGCGCCCTGGGCGGCACAGCCCGATCAAACCATCACCTATGCATCATGCCATGATGATAATACTTTGTTTGACCGTCTGAAAATATCAAATCCCGGTGCTTCCGAAGCCGACCTTATAAAAATGGATAAGCTGGCGAACGCTATTGTACTCACCTCGCAGGGTGTGGCCTTTTTGCATTCAGGCGCGGAGCTTTTGCGCACCAAACAGGGTGTGGCCAACTCCTTTAGCTCGCCCGATGCCATTAATGAAATAGACTGGAGCCGGAAAACAACCTATGCAGGTGTATTTGATTATTATAAAGGATTAGTAGCCCTGCGTAAAGCCCACCCGGCCTTCAGGATGCCAACCACCAAAATGATACAGGAACATTTAAAATTTATTGAAACCAACGATCCATCGGTAATAGCATATCAATTAACCGGCAATGCCAATGGCGATAAATGGAATACCATTTTGGTAGTGCTAAATGGCAGCACGGCAGCTAAACCTGTAACTATCCCGGCCGGTAGCTGGGTTTTGGTTGGCGATGGTGATAAGATCCATGAGGCAGGCATTAGAAAAATTAATGCAACCTCAATTGATATGCCGGGGACTACTGCTTATATTTTATACCAGCAATAAACCTAAATCCAATGAAAAGAATACTTTTTGTTTTTTTATTTATAGCAAGCGCTGTTATATCCAAAGCACAAAACAATGCCCCGGATGGGCAGGCAATACACATGCTAAAAGAGTTTTATACCGCTTATTGTACTATTCCTTTCATCCCTAAAAATATTCACAAAATAGATTCGCTGCAAACAAGGTATTGTACCATAAAACTGAGAAAAGAATTAAAAGGGCTATATAAAGAGACGGGATTAGGCCACGATGTATTAACAAATGATGAGGGTACAGACCTTGAACATTTAAAAACACTAAAGATCATAAAAGATACCAGCAAGGCCAATGCTTATATTGTTTCCTACATTGACCATACCCTTAGCGCCGCAAATAAGCCGATTGACAAAACAGTTGTTATCCATGTAACCGTTGCAAAAGAAAACGGGCGTTTTAAAATAGCAGATGCTTATGGCGATGCCATTAGTTTACGATAAATTTAAACTGATACGATTAAACAACTTATTCATACATTTAAGTTACCTAACAAGTGGCTTTTTTGTTAATCTAAAATTATTTCAATGAGAAAACTTACTTTAATTTTTCTATTACTTACAATAGCATCATTTTCCAATGCTCAAAGAATTTATGTCGAAAAAACAGATGATGGCTATGAGCAACCTATTTTGGATAAGTTACTTTCAAGTAATTATCATATCACATTTAAGCGAGATAGTGCCGATTATGTAATTGAATGCATTATTAGTAAGTCTGGAATGTGGAGGGCTAAAGGTTCTATTCTTCTTATAAATAATAAGTCAGGAGATTTAATTGCTAAGTCGAAAGAAGCAAATGGACAGACCACCGCATTTAACGGATATGGAAACCCGAAAATGTTAACCATGAAAAAAATAGCCAATGATTACCTTTTAGACTTATTAAAAAAAATAAATTCAAACTAAGACACTACCGAATTTCCCGCCCCCATTTCCCCTTATCATTTAATCCGTATCTTTGCATCATACTAAGTGTACTTTTTACACTATGTAAGATTTTAAAATATGGATAAGCAAAACGCATTCTACCCTATGTCGAGGCTTACCCTGCGCATAGCCGTTGGAGTGATGTTTTTTTTGGCGGGATTATGTTTTGCAAGCTGGGCATCGCGCATTGTTACCGTACAACAAACGCTGGGCTTAACTGATGCCGGGCTTGGGGCCATTTTATTCTCGTTGCCGGTTGGCTTAATGTGTTCGCTGCCCTTTTCCGGGTGGATCATCACCATCATAGGTAGTCGCCGGTTGCTGATCATATCCCTTATATTTTATACCATTACCTTAGTTGGTTTAAGCCTGGCACAAAATGTTATCCAGTTGATAGCCTGTTTGATATTCTTTGGTTTTTCGAGCAATTCGGTTAATATAGCTGTAAATACGCAAGCCGTAGCCGCCGAGGGCCTGTATCAAAAACCTATCATGGCATCCTTTCATGGTTTGTGGAGCATGGCGGGCTTTACGGGTGCAGGTATCGGTACTTTTATGATCGGCAGGGGCATTAGTCCATTTCATCATTTTGTGCTGATCACCTCAATTACCCTCATCACCGTAATTTTTGTTGCACGATACCTTAAAGACGATAAAGTTGCCAGCAGCGGGCCGGTATTCGTAATGCCCGATAAATCGCTCATCACTTTAGGCATCATCGCCATGTGTTCCATGATATGCGAAGGCGCTATGTTTGATTGGAGCGTTATTTATTTTAAAAAAGTAGTATTGGCGCCCACCGCTTTAATGGGCGCCGGGTTTACCGCGTTTATGTGTACCATGGCAGGCGGCAGATTCATAGCCGACTGGTTTGCCAAAAAATTCGGACTCAAACGCATATTACAGGTAAGCGGCTCATTAACGGTTACAGGTTTGTTGGTTGCCGTTATCTTCCCCTATTTTTATACCGCTATGGCTGGGTTTTTATTGGTTGGCGCGGGCGTATCATCGGTAGTACCAATGGTATATAGTGCCGCCGGACGGTCAAAAACCATGCAGCCGGGCGTTGCTTTGGCGGCAGTATCAACCATTGGGTTTATCGGGTTTTTGTTCGGGCCGCCCATTATCGGCTTTATAGCCGGGCTGGCTACCTTAAGGGCATCATTTGTGTTTATTGCCTTTATGGGCAGTTGTGTGGTTGTTTTATCAAGCAGGGCCAAGCTGTAATTATTCTTTGGAAAGGTCATCATCGCCTGGGTTAAGCAAATACTCGAACTGCTCAAAACCATTGTGAAATATAAACTTCAAACGTTCCTTAGGTGCTGTAATATCCAGCGACATCGCGCCCAATGTAGCCGGGATATTATCTCTTATCAGTTTTATATCGGTTACATGGGGCATTTCTATAAAAATATCGTTGCCCTGCGGCTCAATTTTCCATCCGGATATATGGGCGCTATTTAATAGGTCGATCCATTTTTGCTGATATAAGTTCATACAATTAGCTTTAATACCTTTATAAAAGGAATAAGCCCGCCAATGGTTTTATTTTCCCAATGAATACGTCATTTGGCTTTGGCGGCCAGCTTGCCAATGGTAAGGCCCTGCACAATAATGGAGAATATGACGATGATATAGGTAATAAGCACAAACTCATCACGGTACATATTTTGGGGTAACGACAAGGCCAGCGCTACCGAAATACCACCCCTTAGGCCGCCCCAGGTAAGTATCATCACCGCGTTCTTTTCAAATTTAAGCCAGATGCGCAATAGCGAAACGGGTAGCAACACGCAGATATACCGTGCCAGTAAGACTACGAGTATCATAATCACCCCTATCAGCATAATAGTTGAATTTACCTTTATAATGAGCATTTCAAGGCCTATCAGCAAAAACAGTATCGCGTTAAATATCTCATCCAGCAAGTCCCAGAATTTGCCGAGATAATCCCTGCTGATCTCTGAAAACCCCTTCTTTTTCCCTTTTGTGCCGATAATGATACCCGCTATGATCACCGCCAAAGGCGCTGAAAGATGCAGGTGATCAGCCAGCAAGTAACCGAAGGTAACTATGCTGAGCGTTATTAAAACTTCCACCCGGTAATTATCAATCGACCTAACCAAAAAGTAGGCCAGGTAGCCTATAATGGCACCGTATACTATGCCGCCGCCCGCTTCCTTCAAAAAAAGCAGGGCAGTGTTGCCCATTGAAAATTTATCCATGCCATTGGTGGCAACTTCCAGTATGGTTAAAAAAACCACTACGCCTACCCCATCGTTAAACAAGGATTCACCGGCTATTTTCAATTCCAATGATTTAGGTATCCCCACCCGCTTTAATATCCCCATAACCGATATCGGGTCGGTTGGTGATATTAGGCCGCCAAATAAAAGGCAATAAATGTATGGGATATGCAGGTTAAACAGCCCAAATAAATAATAAGCCATCACACTCACCAAAAAGGTTGATATAAAAGTGCCTATAGTGGCCAGGATCATCACCGGCCATATCTCCTTTTTAAGCTGGTTGGCATCAACATGCAGCGCCCCGGCAAAAAGCAGGAAACTCAGCATAAACTTCATCAGCACCTGTTCAAAGCTGATGTTTGATACCATGCTCAGCATCTTACCCGAAAAAACAGGCACCACGTTTCCAAACAAGGCTATCAGTAATGACGAAACAAGTGCCAGTATCATGATGCCAATGGTTGCCGGTAGTTTTATCCAGCGCTCATTTACATAAGCACAAATTGCCGTTAAAAGCAGTATGGCTGATATGACCTGGTAGGTTTCCAAATTTACAGAGTATTGATTTGTATAAAATTAATATAATTCGCAATAACACCCACTTAATAAAAAGTATTTATTTTAGCGCAGGGATTTTGTCCCCATCATTTAATACCCCTAAAAAAATTCCGGTATATTTTATTGCATGTGATATTTTTCATAAGCGGGTATACTATTTATCATACTGATATAATAATTAACAAAAAACGGTCATTTTACAAACAATACAGGTAATTTTTTGTAGCATAACCATAACATTACCCGCATATTAATACATTTGTTGCAATTAATGGATACAACCGACAGCACACCAATACCTGAAGCACCTTTACGCCGTAAAAGGGGTTCGAAGTTAAAAAAAAGCATAACTGATTTTTTCTTCAGCCTTTATGAGATCAACCTGTTTATCCTCAGGTTTTTTAAGGAAGCATTTTCACCTCCCTTTGAGCTTAAGGAAATTGTAAGGCAATGTTATGAAGTTGGCGTGCGCTCCTTTACCTTAATATCATTAACCGGGTTTATTGTAGGGCTGATTTTCACCAAGCAATCGCGCCCGTCGCTGCTGCAATTCGGGGCTACATCGTGGCTGCCATCGTTGGTGTCAATAGCTATTATGCGCGCGCTGGCGCCACTGGTAACCGCGCTGATAGCAGCCGGCAAAGTTGGCTCAAGCATAGGTGCCGAATTAGGCTCGATGCGGGTAACCGAACAGATCGACGCGATGGAAGTATCGGGCACAAATCCATTTAAATTTTTAGTGGTTACACGGGTACTCGCCACTACCCTAACCATACCCATTTTAGCCACTTATACCGGCTTTATAGCCCTGTTTGGCGGTTACTTAAATGTAGCTGTAAACGAAGGCACCAGTTGGAGAACTTATATCGAACAGGTTTTTGACCCGCTTACCTTTACCGATTTTAGCGCGTCGCTGATCAAATCCATCGTATTTGGGTTTACCATAGGTATTGTAGGCTGCTACCAGGGGTATAACTCAAATAAGGGTACCGAGGGTGTAGGTAAAGCAGCAAATGGCGCTGTGGTGACCGCTATGTTTTTAGTGTTTATTGAAGAAATTACTATAGTACAGATAACCAGTTGGTTTCGCTAATATGGAAAAGGCAAAGGCAGATATAGATTACAAGAACGCGGTGATACGTATTCACGGGCTTGAAAAGGCTTTTGATGATTACGAAGTACTGCGCGGCATCGACCTTGAACTATTCCAGGGCGAGAACCTGGTGGTGCTGGGCCGCTCGGGTACGGGTAAATCTGTATTGATAAAGATCATATCAGGCTTATTAAAACCGGATAAAGGCACCATAGAGGTTTTGGGTGAGGATATATCAACCTTAACCGATCACCAGCTACAGGCATTGCGTATCAGGATAGGTTTTTCCTTTCAGAACAGCGCTTTGTATGATAGTATGACAGTACGAAAAAACCTTGAATTTCCATTGGTGCGCAACCGCAAAAATATCACCCGTAAAGAGATCGATACCTCGGTGGCTTCGGTGCTTGAGGCGGTAGGCTTATCGCAAACCATTAACCAGATGCCATCTGAGCTTTCGGGCGGCCAGCGCAAACGTATAGGCATAGCCCGTACCTTAATATTAAACCCCGAGATCATGCTATATGATGAACCTACAGCCGGATTGGATCCCATTACCTGTATAGAAATAAACGACCTGATAAACGAAGTGCAGCAACGTTACCATACCTCATCCATCATTATTACGCACGACCTTACCTGCGCCAAATCAACCGGCGACAGGATAGCGATGTTGCTGGATGGGCAATTTCAGCGTGAGGGTACTTTTAAGGAGGTTTTTGATACTACTGATAATAGGGTTAAACCATTTTTTGATTATAATTTTATACAATAGATTTACCATATCATGGATTTGAAAGAAAATAGGCGTGCCGTAATTGTTGGATTATTTTTAGCCCTGGGGCTGGCAATATTCCTTATCGGCATTTTTACTTTGGGGGGCCAGTCGAAGAGCTTTTCAAAAAGCATACACATCAGCGCGGTTTTTGATGATGTTGCGGGGCTAAAGCCGGGCAACAATGTGTGGTTCTCGGGCGTAAAGGTGGGGACCATAAGGGATATACGCTTTATAGGCCCGTCAGAAGTTAATGTTCGAATGAGCATCGACCAAACTTCGCAGCAATATATTCACCGTAATGCGGGCGTACACATCGGGTCTGACGGCTTGATCGGCAACAAGATCATCGTAATTGATGGTGGAAGCCCGCAGGCGCCTATTGTATCAGATGGCGATGTATTACAGGCGGCAAAGTTATTATCAACCGATGATATGATGAAAACCCTGCAGCAAAATAACGAGAACTTACTGGCCATAACCAGCGATTTCAAATTGCTAAGCCACAAAATATTACAAGGCAAAGGCACAGTGGGAACCTTAATGGCCGATAGCAGCATGGCCGTACAGCTAAAGGCATCTATGCGTAACCTGCAAACAGCAACGGCAAGCGCCGCACTTATGGCAAGCCAATTGAATGTGTTGAGCAAAAAAATAAACACCAAAGGCGGCTTTGCCGATAAACTATTTACCGATACTGTAACCTTTGGCAAAATAAAGGTTGCCGTTACCCAATTGCAAAATGCTGCCAACAATGCCAATACCATAACTGATAACCTAAACAAGGCTACCGGCAAGCTTAACAGTACCGATAATGCCATAGGTGTTTTATTAAACGACCCCAAAGGCGCCGAACAGGTGCGTAGCTCGCTTAATAACCTGCAGCAAGGCACCATTAAGCTAAATGAAGACCTGGAGGCAGCTCAGCATAATTTCTTATTAAAAGGTTTTTTTAAGGATAAGGCTAAAAAAGCAAAGGCCGATAGTTTGAAATCTACGAGGTAGATTAGTGATTAGTGATTGGTGATTAGAGGTTAGTGATTAGTTAAATTGCTGTTATTGATTCGCTTTTTGTTAAAAGATTATTTTAAGGATAGGGTTGCCGAAGTAGAGACGCAATACTTTGCGTCTCATGTGGTTTTCAGAAATACAAACCTGAGATGCAAAGTATTGCGCCTCTACGGGGTGCCTAATTTTTTAGGGTGCCTTTTATCTTCGGGGAGTTTCAAATATTTCTGGTAACAATCATTCAGATAGCTGAGCAGGTTAAAATCGTAACGGAAATAAACGTCTATTCCGGGAGTGTACAGCACCAGGAAATCGTCCATATCCTTGCCTTTTAACGGCACATATTTTTCTACATTTTTGGGGCTGAAAACCGTGGTAAGTTCGTCCATTTGCTGTTCTTCCTTTTGCTGCTTTTCCAGCTTCTCCCGCTTGTGTTCGTCCTTTTTCCAGTCATGGATGCGTATAGTTATACCTCCCGTATAATTCATTTTTGCATCACGGCTATAAACTACGGTTTGCCCATGAAATTCAGGGTCGTAATACGAACTTAGGTTTTTGGTACTGTCGGTAGTTACTTTTACCTCATCTAAAAAGTTCTGGTGCGGCACTAAAAAAATCTCCTGCTCATGCATATCAGTTATCAACAGGGTATCAGGCAGGTAGGCAAAGCCTTTGAACACCAGGATGTCGCCCATTTTTGCATTTATGCTGAAACGGCCTTTATTATCGCTACTGGTATTTAGTTGATTGGTTAAGTTTTGTACCGTAATATCGGCTAATGAAATACGGGTTTTATTTTCAAAAACGCGGCCTTTGAAAACGGTCTGCCCGAACGCAAATGAGCTGGCAAATATCAGCAGAAAAAATAACAGGCAGTTTTTAAACATCCATAAAAATAAATAAATACCCTATAGCAGTTAAAGCATTTAACTTTTATTAACAAATAGCAGGGAGGTATTATAAGGACATAAAACAATTTAAACTTTCATGGCGTTGCATGTATATAAAACCTATAGCTATGAAAACGAAAGCAGTGGCAGCAAAGCCGGATAATAAAAAGGAGCCTATTGGTAAAAATATGCTGCGTAAACCCGAAGAGCTAAAAACCGACAGCCCATTAAGCGAAAAGGATGAGGTAAAGCAAGCGGAAGAACGGCTGAATAAGCCATTAAAGAAACATTTGTAGTTTTAATTATAATCCGCGCATTTATTTAATTTAGAGGGGTAATTTATTTTTGCTATGATAAAATATCCATTGCCTGCTATCCTGTTTATACTACTTATTTCGGCATGCAAACCCGCTATTAAACCAGCCGGCCTGTATGGCACCTGGAAATATATTAAAGTAGAAAACCCCAACCAAACACCACCTGATAGTGTATCCGCTTACGATCTGCAGCAACAATCGCCATCCATCAGGTTTACGCAGGCCGATAGTTTAGTAATTACCTGGGGCGGTAAAGTATTATCCCATGGTAAGTTTGTGCTGGATGGCAGCAACATCCGTTATACCGAAGATATGCCCGGCGGTAAAACACGGCAATTCCCTTTTTCTGTTTCTAAAATAACCGGTAAGGATTTAATTTTTGAAACTTTAGGAGTTGATGGAACGAGGGTTACGGCGGTGAAAGAGTGAGAAGTTTAATGCCCCACCACAACACCCGGGGTACTTGCCACTACCGGGTCAGCAATATTTCTTCTCCCGATGAGCAGCACTGCCAGCGCAATAACCGCTGAAACAGCCATGATGGCCGCCATAGGCATTGCCGAGTGACTGCTGAACAAGCTTATACCCAATGACGATAACGACCCTATGCCTAATTGCATGGCGCCCATTAAGGACGATGCCGTACCTGCATTTTTATCAAATGGCGCCAGCGATAAGGCCGATGCATTGGGATTTGTAAGTCCTACTCCGCATAGTACCAAAAATATCATGGCTATGGTGCTGTATAAACCGAACCAGCCGTTCAGCGTACCGATCAGGAAGATGATAGCTACTATTGCCTGCCCGATAAGCGCTACTACCACAATTTGTTCGCTGCGGTAATATTTTATGAGCAGGTTGTTTAGCTGGCTGGAACCCACAAAACCTATGGACAGGCCGGCAAATATCCACCCGTACAGATGACCGCTTACATGAAAAAACTCCATAAATACCGATGGCGAACCCGCCACATAAGCAAACAAGCCCGCAAAGGCCAGCGATGTGGTGATGGCATAGGTATAAAACTGGGGCACTTTTATTACCGCTATAAAATTAGCAATAATAGGCAATGGCTTTAAGGAGAACGACGGATCGCTTTTATAACTCTCGGGCAAAGTAAATATCACCGCGATAAGTATAAGCGCGGCTATGATCATAAGCATAATAAAAACTGACTGCCAGCCCAGCGCGGCAGTAAGATAACTACCCACAGTAGGCGCTATCATGGGCGATGCGCCCAATACCAGTATCAGCAAAGCAAACACTTTTGCATTATCTTTCACCGGGAAAATATCGCGTACCATGGCCATTGCAGCCACGCCCGCCGCGCAGCTACCCAAAGCCTGTACAGCGCGCAGGGTGATAAGCATGTTGATAGATGTTGCCGAAAAACAGCCCACCGAAATGATAATATAAAGCCCCAAGCCAAAATACAGGGGCTTTTTGCGGCCATACCTGTCCATCAGCGGGCCGTACAGCAATTGGCCGAAGGCCAGCCCTATAAAAAAGCTCGAAAGGGAACGGTCAACCTGCTCGATGGTGGTATGCAGGGCCTTTGCTATAGCCGGGAAACCGGGCAGGTACATATCAATAGAAAACGGACTAAGCGCGGTTAAAGCGCCCAGTATCAGTATAAGAAAAAAGTATCGTTTACGGGTCATGTTTGAGTCGGTAGTCTTGGGCCAATAGTCTTAAGTCTGTTATGGGCTAATATAGGCAGGGTTATGTGAATACAAAGTAAAAAGACTATTGACTTAAGACTACCGACTTAAGATTAATAATCACTTAGCCTTTGTTGGTGTTCGGAAGATTGATTTTCTTTCACTAACGTTGCGTAGGCTGTCATGCTGAGGCACTCGAAGCATGCGGGTAAAGGCCTATACGCCTTACAATATCGTTAATGCAAAGTTAGCGATGCCCTACGCCCATGCTTCGAGTGCCTCAGCATGACACCCCTTTCTGATCGTCCCAAGCAACTGTGGTGACAACACCAATAAGGGTTTAAAAAAGACTATTGACTCAAGACTATTGACTCAAGACTTAAAATCAGCACTCGCGTAGCCAAGTTTATCTTACTCTTCGTCATTGGGTTCCCAAAGCTCAATGCTGTTGCCTTCGGGGTCGAGGATATGGACGAATTTACCGTAGTCGTAAGTTACTATCTCATCTATAATAGTTACGCCATCGCTTTTTAGTTGATCAACCAGCGCAGCTATATTTTCAACGCGATAGTTTATCATAAATTCTTTTTTTGATGGCTCAAAGTATTTGGTATCCTTCGGAAACGCACACCAGGCTGTGGATCCTGTTTTCGAGGGATCATCAGCCTGCAGCCATTCAAACGTTGTTCCGTATTCACTGGCAGGCAATCCAAGGTTTTTGGCATACCATTCGTTCATACTTTGTGGGTTATCACATTTAAAGAATATGCCGCCCAGGCCTGTTACTTTTTTCATATAATGCTTTTAAATTATCAACAACCTAATATAAGTAAAATATCCAACCTTAAAAAAAACGCAAAGCCAACAATTGTTATTACTTTAGTTGGCGATGGGTTATGGTTATCCCATCGGCACAACACCTATAATTAATACATAAATCCCGATGGCTTTACTCACCATTTTGTTTTGCATTATTTTACTTGTACTGCTTAATACCTGGGCCAAAGTAAACCCTTTTTTAGCATTCCTTATAGTTTCGATAATTGCAGGTTTGTTATTGGGTATTCCCTTAACTAAAGTTACCGCATCGGTACAAAAGGGGCTTGGCGATACTTTAGGTTCGCTGGCTATTATTATTTGTTTGGGTGCCATGCTGGGCAAGTTGATAGCCCAAAGCGGCGCCGCGCAAAAAATTGCCGAAGTACTGGTAAAGGCTATTGGCGTAAAGCATATACAATGGGCTTTGGTAGTTACCGGTTTTATTGTAGGCATACCGCTGTTTTACGGTATTGGTTTTGTGCTGATAGTACCGCTTATATTCTCGGTGGTATATAAATATAAGCTACCAGCTGTGTATATAGGCTTGCCAATGTTAGCGGCCCTATCAGTTACATTTGGTTTTTTGCCTCCCCATCCTTCGCCAGCGGCATTGGTGGTTATTTTTCATGCCAATATGGGCCTTACTTTGATATATGGACTGCTTATTGCCATCCCCGCGATTATTATAGCCGGGCCTTTGTTTGCGCAAACGCTAAAAAAAATACCTTCAACCCCATTAAAAACCTTTGTTGCCGAGGAATTACCTCCCGAACAGCTACCCGGGGCATTTAACTGTTTTTTTACGGCCTTGCTACCGGTAATACTATTAATGGTAACCGCGCTTTTACCATTTATATACACTGCCAAAGGGCTTGCACAGCAGCTGATAACCTTTATTGGCGACCCTGCTGTGGTAATGATCATAGCTGTTTTAGTGGCAACTTTTAGTATTGGTACCGGGAAGGGCAGGAGCATGAAACAAATAAGCATAATTTATACCGATGCCATAAAAGATATAGCGCCTATACTGCTCATTATAGGCGCATCGGGGGCGTTTAAGCAGGTGTTAACCGATAGCGGCATCAGTAACGAAATTGCCCGGCAACTGCAAACTTTTGATATGCCGCCGCTTATCCTGGGTTGGCTTATTGCTGCCATCATCCGCATAAGCTTAGGCTCGGCAACTGTTGCAGGGCTCACAGCTGCGGGTATTGTATCATCGCTGGTGATACAGTCGCACGTAAACCCCAATTTAATGGTGCTGGCCATAGGCGCGGGCAGCTTGGCTTTTTCGCACGTTAACGATGGTGGGTTCTGGCTTTTTAAGGAATATTTTAACCTTTCTATTAAAGATACCATACGCTCATGGTCAGTAATGGAATCAATAGTTGCGGTGGTGGGGCTTGGTGGTGTGCTGCTTTTGAACCTGTTTGTTTGACACGCTTAAATACCTTATCGCAGGCAATAGCGTTATATTATTAAAAATCGAAACAGCAGGGCTTAATTTTTCGTTTTAAATTTATGATCAGGAAGCTACCGGTATTATTTTTTTGCTTGTTACCGGCTATCCTTTCGGCACAAAACACAAATCATAAAGCCGATTCTGTTCATATCACAACAGATACAGTACAGCAAAGAGACCTGATAGATATTGCCCGCTCATTGGTGAAGGAAAAGCCCCGCCCGCTTACCGATACCGGGAAAAAGAAGATATATTTTTCCATCCTGCCGGTTTCATCATCTATCCAGGGGCCGGGCGTGGCGCTGGTAACCTCAACTACAGCCGGCTTTTATTTGGGCGATAAGAAGAATACCAGCCTTTCAAGTATCACCTTTACCCCCTATTTTAATTTAAAGGGGCGCTATGGCTTACCCATACGCTCAAACATCTGGCTAAAAAATAACGACTGGAACATACAGGGCGATACCCGTTTTTTGGTGTACCCTATATATACCTGGGGCCTGGGCGGTAACCAGCCCGAAAGCGATAACTTTTTGCTCAATTATAAATATGTACGTTTTTACCAAAGTGCCCTAAGGCGCATTACCCCCTATTTTTTTGCCGGCTTAGGTTACGACCTGGATTATGATATCGACCTTGATCTTACGCCTGCCGATGTTAATGCTTTTAAAAAGTTTGCCAATTACAAATACGGCACCTCCGAAGATGATAACTCCTTTGCATCGGGCCCTACGCTTAATTTTTTGTACGATACCCGCAACAGCAATAACTCCCTTAACCCTGCACCCGGCTGGTATGCCAATATAATTTACAGGTATAGCGCAGTACCTTTGGGCAGCGATAATAACTGGCAATCATTATATATCGATGTCAGGAAATATGTATCCATAACCCATAGCGGCCCCAAAAATATTTTAGCTTTCTGGACTTATTACTGGACATCGCTTACACCCGGCACCCCTTATCTCGACCTGCCCAGCATAGGTATGGATCCCAGCCAGCGCTCGGGCCGAGGGATTGAGCAGAGCCGTTACCGCGGGCAAAGGTTATTTTACCTGGAAGGTGAGTACCGGCGTGATATAACCCGCGACGGGCTATTGGGCTTTGTTGTGTTTTCAAACGTCACTACGGTTAGCCAGCCAAATACCAACAGGTTTTTGTACTGGCACCCGGCAGCAGGTACAGGGCTGCGTATAAAATTCAACAAAAAATCAGATACAAATATTGGTATCGATTATGGCTTTAGTAAAGATTACTCGGCCATACTGTTAAATTTAGGTGAGGCTTTTTAAGCGCAAAACATCATAATATATTATCAAATTATAAAAAATATTATTCTTTTTGATATATTTAAATATTATTTCAATGTCACAATGTTGTTAAATGTATACACACTATTAAAAGTTATATATATTTGTTCTGATCGCATACAAATAGATTGAGCCCATCCACTTTTTCCATAAAAAAATTCTTAAGCCAACCGGGTTTAATTTAAAACTTACTTATGTTAAAACGTATTTTAGTACTGGATGATAACCAGGATATTCTTGACATAGTGCACGAAACTCTGGCTTATGAACAGTTTGAGGTACAAAGCACCACCAACGCTGGTGATGTGATTCCCCTGGCTGAAGAACTTATACCCGACCTGATAATTTTAGATTATCGCGTTGCAGGTACCAATGGCGGCGAGGTCTGCAGAAAAATAAAATCACATCCCAAATTAGGAGATATCCCAGTGATCATTTTCTCGGCATATATCAACAGAGATAATGAATTATTAAGCTATGGTTGCGACGCGGTTATTAACAAACCCTTTGATTTAACCGAACTGGTTGAAAAGGTTAACAGCCTGATAGCCTTAAAGTAATTTTAACACTAATTTAACCGTTAAAACATTTTGATTTAATGGTTATGGCACAATTTATATAATTAAGTCATTACCTATGAGCCATAAATTCAGCTAATTAAGAATATTTACCTGCATTTTGGTTAAAAAATTCCATAAAACGAACAAAATATAACACATAATATTTTTTGAAATGATATTATTATTTCTAAATTTGTATTATTAGTTAAACGATAAATTTTTATAACAGATTCAATACAATGTGCCCCTAATTGTATTAATTATGACAGAAACAACACCCGATCATAAAATTTCAAGACACAAAAAGGCCCATTTTTGCCCAAAGTGTAAAAACGAGCTTGATACTCGTGTCCACAGAAGTTTTATGGTTAAAACCTTCCTTTTTTGGCTTCCTTTAAAAAGATACATGTGCTATCGTTGCCAACGTAAGTTATACATGTGGAGTTAACCATTAATAAACTTAATTTACCTTTAAATAAATAAATTAAGTTACTATTATAAAATACTACTTTTATTATGAAATGTTAAACCTTTTATCAAATAAATTATCGTATTTCAATTTTTTATACCTGAAAATTGAGCCGAAACCATAGTAGTACATCAAATAAGTATTGTTGCCAAAAATGTGGCCATCCGTTTCATTTCCAGATGCACAGAAACTGGTTTATGAAAGGTGTATCATTTTTTTTCCCGGTGCGCAAATTTTTCTGCGCTAAATGCAAAAAATCCGAATATGTGCGGATCGACAAACAAACTGAATAACCTGATCTATTAAAATACAGGCAGTTTTCCCTATTGTCATTTGTATGTAATACTGAATTAATTCTGTTTTACCGGAATTAATTCACGCACTTATCATCATTCTTTAAAAATCATTCAAAAATTTATACATTAATAATATGCCTTAAAACGCACGTTTGCCTTATTATTGATGTTATAAACATGCTTTGTGTAAATATTATTAACCGTAAAGCAAAAAATTGGTACAGGAATTGCACATATGTTTATCATGAAGATACGTTTTACTTTGTTGTATTAATACATTGATGTTATGAAGAGGATATTAGCGGTTGACGATAATAAAGATATTTTAGAGCTGTTACGGTACATGCTTGAAGATTCGGGTTACGAAGTAGACACACTTGCCGACGGTCATTTATTATTCGACCAGATAAAAGCACACGCCCCAGATCTGATACTGCTTGATATTATGCTTGGCGACCTGGATGGCCGCGTTTTATGTAAAGACGTTAAAACCAAAATGGAAACACAGGCTATACCGGTAATACTGGTTTCTGCGAGCCACAGTGTAACCGATAACTTAAAACAAAACGGCGCCGCTGATGACTTTATAGCAAAACCATTTGATATGAATACGCTACTCGATGCTATACAACGACAATTAACGCAGGCTGCTGCTTAATTCTATAGCTTCACTAATATTTGGCAATTATTTTGTTTGATATTTCCCCGCTTTGTAGCCCGTCATAAATTCGGTATAATCCTGTTTAACCTGTTTGGCATATTGCAGCGCGTATTGTAGTATGGCTTCATGCCAGGTGGTGTTTTGCCCGTAAGCTATCAGTTCATCAATTATTGCCGAGCCCTGCCTGCCGCCGCTGCGTAATTGCGCCGACGCGGTAAGCTGCGCCATATCATCAATCACCTGGTAGATATCGCGGTAGCGGTCTTTGATCAATTCGAAATTTATTTTATCCTCGGTGGGTTGCATTTCCTGCAATCCGTACGATACCTTATTAAAAATTGTGGTGCCCTGCAACGAGGGCAATATGCCTTGCATGCGCTGCTGAATGTCCATTACACGCTCGGCATGCGAGTGCCATTGCGGTTGTTTTATTTTAACATAAGGTTGTAATGATGATGCACGCGCTTCTTTCATATCCAATAACAGGTATTTGTTTTTGGTATTAAGGCTCTTTAGTAAAAACAAATACCTTTTTACCCCTACGCTGCCCGTGCCGGCAAACCTGAAGATGGCATCTAATACCTCAAAATTATATGGCCCGTCGTTACTGGTGGCTATCCACTCATTAATATGCTTTGTGAGTTGCTTTTTAAGTTTTTTATCTATCTCGAAATGCTTTTCATGCGACAACGACAAAGCCAGTTTCTTTTTCTTTGAGGTAGTCCGCTTTTTTAACAGCTCCCTTTGTTTACGCTTTTTAACAGCGGTTAAAAATGTGCACACTATTCCTTTTGCCGTACGTGGGTCAATACTTATGGCTTTTCCTCTATCCAGCATTAACGAGTAATTTTTCAGGAAGTGTTGCGCCATGTTCATTGCCTTTTCCTCTTTCAGTTCAAGATTGTCAAAGGCTATAAATATACTGGTGACCAGGCGCGCCAACTCCCAGGCAGCGGGGGCCAGTATACCTTCGTCAAAGTCGTTCAGATCGAAGTAAACCAATTGATTATTTGCTTTATAACTACCAAAATTTTCCAGGTGCAGGTCGCCGCAAGTCCATGTAATAGGCGATGGCGGCAAAGGTTTTGCCGCCGCCAGATCCTGATAAAACAAATGACAGGTGCCCCGGTAAAAGCTGAATACATTTTCGGCCATTGCCCCGTACTTCAGTTGTACCATATCGGGCAAAAGGGGTTTATTAAAGGCGGTTATCCTATCGTAAATAGTTGGCATAGCTGTTTATAAAATAATGTGTTTACGCTGCGATTTATACTAACATAAGCATTATGGTTAATATAATATGTGTGATATTGTTTGATTTATTGAAATTATAAATGTTAAATACTTTAAAGTTTTCCACACGCATACCATCCCGGTTATTGCCATCGTTAAAACTTTGTTTTTCCACAACTGTGAATTACTTATGTGGATTACCTCTTTCTGTTATCGCTATTTTAGCACTTTGTAAGTATGCGCTTTATGATAAAAGTAAAATACCCTCTTCTATTTGTTCCCGTATTTTTTGTTCTAACCTCCTATGCCCAGCAAAATCCATCGTTTGATGTTTACCGCACCTATCAAACAGCTACCGATCTGCTAAATAAAGGAAAATATGTAGCCGCGGCAGGGCAATTCCGATTAGTTGAAGAATCGCGGCTAAAAGCCAGCACACAGTCGAAGTTCGAATCGGAGCTATCCCTGGTAAAAGAAAACGCGCAATATTATGAAGCATTATGCGCCCTTGAATTAGGGAACGACAATGCCGAGAGCATGTTTTTACGCTTTATAAAAGAGCACCCGGAAAACCCGCTTACAAAGCTGGCTTACTTCCAGATAGGGCGCTCCTACTTTAAGCAGCAAAAATATACCGACGCCATGCGCTGGTTTGATAAAGTTGAAGCCGGCGAACTGAATGGCCGCGATAATACCGAGTATAAGTTTGAAAAAGGCTATGCCTATTTTTCACTCAACGATTACAAAAATGCGCAGGAGCTATTTTCAGAAGTTAAAGCCAAACGCGGCCCATACACCGAAGATGCCACCTATTATTTTGCCTATATCGCCTATCTGAACAAAGACTATCACTTAGCGCTGGCTAATTTTGAGCGGCTAAAAAACTCCAAAAAATACCAGGACAGCTATCCTTATTATATAACCGCGGTTTATTTTTTAGATAACCGCTATAATGATGTGATCTCGTATGCTATCCCCATCATCAACAGCACACACCAACAGCACGAAACGGAAATGCTTCGCATCATTGGCGCATCGTATTTTGCAAAGGCCGATTATGATAATGCTGTAAAATATTACAGTCGTTTTGAGGGTGAGGATAATGGCAAAACCCAAAACACGCAGGACAGCTACCAAATGGGGTATGCCTATTATAAAGTAGGCAATTACGGCAAGGCAGCTACCGAGCTTGAGAAACTGGTGCAGCAAAATGATATTTACAGCCAAAACGGTAATTATACTTTGGGCGATGTGTTCCTTAAAATGAACAACAAGCAAAGTGCCCGTAACGCGTTCCTCGTGGCATCAAAACTAAGCTTCGACCCGACTTTGCAGCAGGATGCCCTGTACGAATATGCCAAGCTATCCTATGAACTTGATTTCAACTCCGACGCGCTGAATGCCACCCGTCTTTATTTAAAAAACTATCCCCGTTCGGGCAGGATTGATGAGGTGAAGATTTTGTTAGGCGAAGAGTTGCTTAACTCGCGTAATTACAAGGAAGCGGTTGATATTCTGGAGCCTATCCCCAATAAATCAGAGAGCGCTAAGATCGCTTATCAAAAAGTTGCCTATTACCGTGGTTTGGAGTTTTATAACGAGCGTGCTTTTGAAAACGCCATAGGCATTTTCCTGCGCTCATTAAAATATCCTATGGATACCAAAATCGTAGCTTTAACCACCTACTGGATGGCCGAATCGATGTACGAGGTACGTAAGTACGATGAGTCGGTTGAAAATTTCGAGGCTTTTTTGGATATGCCCGAGGCAAAGGAAACCGATGTTTACAATTATGCCAACTATGCCCTTGCCTACGCGGCTTTTGGCGGCGAGAAGTATAAAAAAGCAGCTACTTATTTCGAGAAATTCCTGCATGGCGAGGAAAAAGATACCGCTACCATGATTGATGCGGTAACCCGCCTGGGCGATAGTTATTTTGTGCTGAAGGATTATGGTACTGCTTTGGAATATTATAACCGCATTATTGAGCATCATGATCCGGGCGAGGATTACGCGTTGTTTCAGCGGGGTATCATACAAGGTTTGCAGGGCTCGCAGGACAATAAGATCAGTACGCTTACCAATGTTTTGAACCAGTTCCCAAATTCGGATTATGCGGATGATGCATCTTTCGAAATAGCTTATGCCTACTTTTTAAAGAATGACGGCACCACTGCAAAAACCGACCTGGAGGCCATGATCCAAAAATACCCGCACAGCAGTTATGTGCCGCGCGCGCTGGTAACTATGGGGCTTATCGATTATAACGCTGGTAACGATTCATTGGCGGTTAATTCCTTTAAACAGGTAGTTGCCGATTATTCATCAACCGATGAAGCCAAACAATCGCTTAAACAGATAGAGAAAATATATACCGATAAAGGCGACGCGCAAACGTTTATCAACTATGCTGCCACCACACCAATAGGCAATTACACCGCCGCCGACCAGGAAGGCATTATGTACACCGCCGCCAATAACCTGTACCTGCGCGGCGATTGGGAAGGCACGGTAAATGCCGTAAATGCTTATTTTGATAAATTCCCTACCAAGCCTATATATGACAAGCAGTCGCGGTTTATACGTGCCGAGGCCTTGGTTAGCCTGGGCAAGCCTGCCGATGCCGTGAATGATTACAATGTGATATTAAACGACTGGACAAGCACTTATACCGAAAAATCATTGATCAGCATGGCGAAACTATATATCGCCCAAAAGAAATATAATGATGCTGTGGTATTTTTAAAAAAGCTTGAAACCAACTCGGAATATAAGGCCGATTATACCTTCGCCATAAATAACCTGCTGCTTTGCTACTCAGAAATGCAGATGCCTGATGATGTGCTGAATTATGTGAAACAGGTGCGTGGCAACGAAAAATCGGCAGAGGAAGATAAATTCAAAACCGGTTTATATGCAGGCAAGGCCTACCTGCTTAAAGGCGATACTACCAGCGCTGTTAACGAATTTGATTATACCATCAGCAATACCAAAACCGTAGCGGCTGCCGAAGCTAAATACAACATTGCCAATATTGATTACCTGAAACGGCGGTACAAAACATCGCAGAAAACTTGTTTCGACCTGGTAAAGGAAATGCCGAACTATGATTACTGGGTGGCTAAAACCTATATTTTGCTGGCCGATGATTATATGGGTTTGAAGGATAGTTTCCAGGCAAAGGCAACCCTGCAAAGTATAATTGAAAATTATAAAGGCGATGATGATATTTTAACCACAGCCAGGCAAAAGCTTGACAGGATAACAGGCAAAACGGAAAGCCCTGCTACTACCACACCTGATAGTACGCAAAACACGCAGCCCGATACTACGAATACTAAACCAGCCGGGGGGAAATAGAGGATGACAAAGCATAAAACAAGACGAGCAATGAAACTGACCTATATATATACGCTGCTTAGCTTACTATTAGTACTGTGCTTTGCCCCTGCCAACGCGCAAACAAAGCATAAACCAAAGAAAAAGCAAACCACTAAACAAGCTGCAAAAAAACCGGCTAAATCAACCACGAAAAAACCGGCTAAACCTACAGCCAACAAACAAAAAACCGAGGCTAAAAAATTAGGCGAGGCGGCTGCAAAAACCAAGGCCGATACAACCGGGGGCAATAAATCGCCCGACAAGAACCCTAACAGCCTGTCGGAAGAGATCGTGGTAACTACAGCCTACAAGCCAGTGCTGGCCGATGCAGTAAAAATCCGCCGTAATCCCGATCTGGAAGATAAAACACCTTTCAAGGCACCTTTAACCTACGTTACTTTAGACAGGCGCCTTGAGCAAAACAGCGATATACGCCAATTGGATGCTATGAAAATGCCTGCTGAGCGTGATTCGATACCTGGGAATAATTATGCACGGGTGGGCCTGGGCAGCTTAAAAACCACCTATGGCGAGCTATATGTTGACAATGGCAAGGATGAAGCCTTACAGGTGGGCGCTTACCTCAAACACTTTGCCCAGCAAGGGACGCTTTATGACCAGGATCAAAGCAAAAATGAGGTAGGTGTATTTGGCAAAAGTATAGGCACTACCAATACCGTTAGCGGAAAAATAGACTATCAGTACAACAGCAATTATTTTTATGGCTTTAACCAGGATGACCCTACCACCGAGGTAAACCCCGCACACCAGCACTTTAGTATTTTAGGAGCTGAGGGCGATCTGGTTAAAAACTATGTAGATGTACCCAATGATTTTACCTATGCCCTAAAACTTAAGGGGTATACTTACAGCGATGCCTTCCAGGCAAAGGAAAGTAATTTAGTACTATCAGGGTTTCTGAATGAAACAGTTAACCAGTTTTATGCAGGTGTTGCCGGTTCTATCGACCTTGCTACACAGCAGGATAGCTTATACAACAATAACAACAGCTTGCTAAGGGTTAACCCCTATATCAAATTTCAGGGTGATAATTATAAGATAGATGCAGGCGTAAACATAGTTGACGAGTTTGGTTTTAGCAGCGGCTTTTACATCTTCCCGGCAGCAAAGCTGGAGTACCAGGTGATACCAAAATATGTACGCCTGTTTGTTGAGGCCAAAGGCGATGTAAACAGATCGTCGTTGCTTGATTTCTCAACAGAAAACCCTTTCATCGGGCAGGATATCAATATCAAAAATTCGGTTGACCAGTTAGACCTAAGCGCAGGTTTAAAGGGCACCATCGCACCGGGGCTTGGCTTTAAAGCCTTTATATTCCGCAATAGCGTAAAATACATGCCGCTGTTTGTAAGTAACTTTAATGCCAGCGGCAATAAGTTCGCGGTGATATACGATAATGGCCAATCGCGCGTCAGTGGCTTTAACGGCGAACTGGATTACAAAGCATCAGAAGATGTGGACGTTTACGGTCAGGTTGATTTTAAAAATTACCAGATGGCACAACAGGCGCAACCCTGGAACCTGCCTAAATTTAAGCTAACCGCCGGTACAGTTATACACATAAGCAATACGGTTGATATTACCGGCTCGCTGCTGTTCCGCGGTACTACGCAGGATATGACCTATGCGGGGGCTTTAAACCCATCGTTAAATGTTAAACCGGCTACTATAAATTCATTTGCCGACCTTAGCGGCGGGGTTGATTACAAGGCAACCAACAAAATATCGGTGTTTGTAAAGGTTAATAATATTTTAGATACTGCAAATCAGCAATGGCTGTATTATCCTGACTACGGATTTAATATATTTGGCGGCGTTGGCTATTCTTTTTAAGCCTTTTTTGATTTTTTATAATTAACCGTTACTTTTAGCAGGATGGATGTAGCCAATTATTTAAGTGAATTATTAGGACAGCTTGGCGAAGTTAATGTGCCTGGGCTGGGCTATTTTGTGCAATCGCGCTTAAATGGTTATTATAACGAAGCTAACGATACCTTTTATCCGCCCAAA
>Ga0302309_10000394_pt1 | contig 50573 bp, 38 predicted proteins | sample III_Palsa_N1_1_FD_200453 | JGI IMG/M metagenome (GOLD analysis project Ga0302309, IMG submission 200453) | Peat permafrost microbial communities from Stordalen Mire near Abisko, Sweden - III_Palsa_N1_1 | ecosystem: Environmental > Terrestrial > Soil > Palsa > Peat permafrost | place: Sweden...
TATGCCGATATACTGAATAATGAAACAGGCAAATTTCTGGCGGTAACTGCGGCAGATATAAAAGAACAGGCCAATAGAATATTCAGAAAAGATAATTCGTCTACGCTGATTTATTTGGCTGAGAAGTCGGAAAGTCAGGAAGTCGGAAAGTCCGAAAGTGTTGAAGCGGAATAGTTATAATCTTCCGGACTTTCCGACTTTTCGGACTTCCGGACTAAAAGAAAATATGTTAAATAGAAAAACAGCGCCTGATTCACAGGCCATCGATCATATTACCCTCATCCATCCGGAGCATACAAAACTCAGCAACGGCTGCAATATTTTTTGCTTCAACTCCGGCGACCAGGAACTGGTACGTATTGAGTGGATATTTGGCAATTTAAAGTTCAATCCCGCTAAACCGCTGCTAAATGTCACGGCGAATACCATGCTTACCGAAGGTACTAACAGCCTTACCGCAGCTCAAATAGCTGACAAAATAGACTTTTACGGCGCGTTTTTGCAGGCCGAATATGGTTATGATAATTCGGAGGTTACACTTTATAGCCTCAACAAGCACCTGCACAGTACGTTGCCGGTTATAAAGGATATTTTGACAAATTCTGTCTACCCCGAAAAGGAACTGGAAACCTATATCCGCAATGCCCAGCAAAAGTTACAGGTAAGCCTGCAAAAAAACGACGTAGTTGCGCGCCGGGGCTTTAACAAGGCTGTGTATGGCGATACCATTTATGGTTTTAGCGCTACATTTGACGATTACAAACAAATAAAACGGGAAGACCTGCTAGCGCATTACCGGCAAATGTATCAGCCTGCGAATTGCACAATCATCATTTCAGGCAAGATCGAACCGCAGGCGCTTGAATTGATCAAGGAAACTTTTGACAAAAGCTGGCAAAATACCGGCGGGGAAATAGATACTAACCAACTGGAAATACAGCCTGCAACTGAGCATTTTTATTACACCGAGAAGCCCGGTGCCTTGCAGTCTGCCATTCGCATGGGCATGCCAATAATCAACCGTACACATCCTGATTTTCCGCTGTTACAGGTTTTGAATACCGTTTTAGGCGGCTATTTCGGCTCAAGGCTGATGACTAATATCCGTGAGGATAAAGGTTATACCTATGGCATAGGTTCGGGCGTAAGCTCATTGAAAAATGCAGGCGCCTTGTATATTGCTACCGAAGTAGGGTCGGATGTTTGTAAGTCGGCCGTTAATGAGATTGAAAAAGAGATTAATATTCTTAAAACCGAACTTATTCCCGAAGAAGAGTTGGCCCTGGTACGCAATTACATGCTGGGTTCGTTGTTGGGCAGCCTGGAAAACGTGTTCTCACATGCCGATAAATTCAAAAGCCTGTATTTCGCCGGCCTTGATTACAGTTACTATGACCGTTATACCGAAACGGTTAGGAACATAACCTCCGAACAATTGTTGGAGCTGGCTAATAAGTATTTAAAGTTTGACGAGTTTTATAAGGTGATAGTGGGGAAGTTTTAATTGTCTGAACCGGGATTTTTGTGATTAGGCGGATTTTCAAGATATATCATTGGTCTGAATCGCAGATATTTTTGATTTCTGGATTGCGCTGACTTTTTCTTTCATCTGTGCCATCATTAAATCCTAAAAATCTGTGATTCTGAATCTCGCGTTAGTGATAGAAGCGGATACCGGCACTTCGAGGGCCTCAGTGCGATAGGCCGCGCCTAATGCCTTGTGCCGTATGAGCGGATAGCACGGGCCGCAGGCAACGCCATATAAAATAACCATCATGTGTTTTAACCACAGAGACCACTGAGAAAAAAGCACAGAGAACCACAAAGATTATGCGGAAACCTAAATTAAAACACTAAACTCTTGTAGTCATTCAACTATCACATTTTGTTACCATTACATTAAATTCGAAATTGAAAATCCGAAATCCGAAATAATTTGTATCTTTGTCCGGCAAATAGAAAATATTTGCCATGCTATCAAACCCATCCAAATTCGTCGGCGAAGGCTTAACTTACGACGACGTACTTTTACTCCCGGCTTATTCAGAAGTTTTACCGCGCGATGTTGACACCAGCTCGTATTTAACCCGTAATATCAGGTTGAATATACCGCTCGTTTCGGCCGCTATGGACACCGTAACCGAATCTGCTATGGCAATTGCCATTGCGCAAAGCGGCGGCCTGGGCATGCTGCATAAGAACATGAGCATTCAGCGCCAGGCAGATGAAGTGCGTAAAGTAAAACGCTCCGAAAGCGGCATGATCCAGGACCCTGTGACACTTCACCAAAGTGCAGTGCTCGGTGATGCCTTCAAAATCATGAAGGAATACCGTATTGGCGGCATTCCCGTTGTAGATGATGCCGGCAGATTGAAAGGCATACTCACTAATCGCGACCTCCGTTTTGAAAAGGATGCAAGCCGCCCCGTAAGTGAAGTGATGACCAAAGAAAACCTTATTACTGCCCCAAAGGGCACCAACCTAACGCAGGCCGAGGCGATTTTGCAAAACCATAAGATAGAAAAGTTACCTGTGGTTGATGCCGATGGTGTTTTAATCGGCTTGATCACATTTAAGGATATACAGAAATTCAAAAATTTTCCTAATGCCTGTAAGGACGAACATGGCCGTTTACGCGTAGGGGCTGCGGTTGGCGTTACTGCCGATACAATGGAAAGGGTAGAAGCATTGGTTAAGGCCGGGGTTGATGTTATCGCCATAGATACCGCGCATGGCCATTCGCTGGGGGTTATCAATAAATTAAAAGAAGTTAAGGCCAAATATCCCGACTTGCAGGTGATAGCCGGCAACGTCGCCACGGGCGAAGCCGCCAAAGCTTTAGCTGATGCCGGCGCTGACGGTGTAAAGGTGGGTATAGGGCCGGGTTCTATCTGTACTACCCGCATTATAGCAGGTGTAGGCGTACCGCAATTATATGCAGTTTATGAATGTGCCGAAGCATTAAAAGGCACCGGCGTACCAGTAATTGCCGACGGCGGTATTAAACAAACCGGCGACATAGCCAAAGCCATTGCAGCGGGGGCAGGTTCTATTATGGCAGGCTCGTTATTTGCAGGGGTTGAAGAAGCACCGGGCGAAAGCATTATTTACGAAGGCCGCCGCTTTAAGTCATATCGTGGTATGGGTTCTATTGAAGCAATGGAGCAAGGCTCAAAAGACCGTTATTTCCAGGATGTAGAAGACGATATCAAAAAACTTGTACCTGAAGGGATTGTAGGCCGCGTACCATATAAAGGCACATTGAGCGAAGTGGTATACCAGTATGTAGGCGGATTGCGCGCCAGCATGGGTTATTGTGGCGCTAAGGATATCCCCGCTTTGCAAAAGGCCAAATTTGTTCGCATCACGGCAGCCGGTATGCGCGAAAGCCATCCGCATGATATTACGATAACTAAAGAAGCGCCGAATTACTCGAGGTAAAATTGTCTGAATCAGAATTTGCAGAATTTAAGAATGAACTGAATTGAAATTATTCTGAAAATTCACTAATTCTGCAAATTCTGATTCAGACAGCTCAATCCATCAACCTCCCTGTTATAAAAATACACCCAGCAAAGTACTGGTTTTGTATCCGTTTCAATATTCATCAACTGCCTGATAAACAAATTCGGTTGCTCCTGTTCCGGGCCAAAGCCTTCATAATCATCAAGTTTATCAAAAACTTCTGGGGCGTTATCCATTAGGTAAATGCTGCCATAAACGTAGCTTTCGGCATTATCATCAGCAATAGCGCCAGGATATTCTCCCATATCGTATAATCGCCCCTTAAACTTTCCTTTTTTTACAAAATTGCAATGCTTGCGCATGAAGATGGCAAACTCGTTATCGGCATCAAGCAAAGTGCCGTAAACAAATAAATACAGGCAGGTTACATCCATTTTAAACAAAGATACCCCGCAATGCGTATATACATCGCGCGCAAACACAAAATTTACATTTGCGCAAATTGATTTTACTAACTTGCCGCCGGAAACGCGCCTCTCCTTATGAATGAAGACCAGATCATAACCTATTTAAAGGAAAACGATATACAAAAGATAAAATTCGCCTTTGCCGATACAGATGGTATTTTACGCGGCAAGGTGATCCATCATAAAAAATTTATTGATGGTATGCGCAACGGCTACGGCTTTTGCGATGTGGTGTTTGGCTGGGACAGCAGCGATGGTACTTATGATAATGTGCAGCTAACCGGCTGGCATACTGGTTATCCCGATCAGCAATGCCGTATCGACCTTTCCACTTTCCGCACAGTGCCGTGGCAGGATAACATCCCGTTTTTCCTGGCGGATTTTAGCAAAGCGGATGGTAACGACCTGCCAGCTGATACCCGTAGCTTATTGAAAAGAATTACCCGCGAGTGTGAAGAAATGGGCTATCACCCCGAATTTTCGCAGGAGTTTGAATGGTTCAATTTTAAAGAAACGCCGCAATCCATACAGGAAAAGAGTTTTACCCATTTGCAAACGCTCACGCCGGGTATGTTTGGCTATTCCATATTACGTACCTCCCAACAAAGCGAATTTTATTACGATTTGTATAATTCGCTAATGCAGTTCAATATACCGCTGGAGGGTTTGCATACGGAAACCGGTCCGGGTGTATATGAAGCTGCTCTTTTACATGATCATGTACTCAAAGCAGCCGATAAAGCCGTGCTGTTTAAAACCGCCGTAAAAGAAATTGCCTATAAACATGGTATAATGGCCTCTTTCATGGCTAAATGGACGGAAACCTTACCGGGTTGTAGCGGGCATATTCACCAAAGTTTGTGGAATAAAAGTCAAACCGATAACCTGTTCCATAATCTTACCGATGAGCACGGTATGAGCGATTTGCTGAAGCATTACCTTGCAGGCCAGCTGCATTGCCTGCCTTATATATTGCCCATGTACGCACCAACAGTAAATAGCTACAAGCGCCTCGTTGAGGGTGCCTGGGCGCCAACCACCGTTACCTGGGGGCTTGATAATCGCACCACCGCATTACGCGTCTTAAACGAATCAGCAGCCTATACGCGTTTGGAAACCCGTATTCCAGGCGCTGACACCAATCCATACCTCGCAATGGCTGCCGCGCTGGCATCCGGACTGTATGGCATTAAAAATAAACTTGAGCTAACCATCCCGCCAACCACCGGCAACGGTTATCAGGATAAAAAAAACGGCGTGCTATCATCAAACCTTCATGATGCCGCCATGCTGATGAAAAATTCACCTATCGCCAAAGAACTTTTCGGCGAAGGCTTTGTGGAACACTTCACCCAAACCCGCCTGTGGGAGCACCGTCAATTCGCCAAAAGTGTTACCGATTGGGAGTTGAAGAGGTATTTTGAAATAATATGATTGTCTGATTGGATTAACCACAAAGGTCACAAAGAGGTTTACACAAAGTAACACAAAGGGAAATGTCCGAGAATGCGATATCGAATGTAGTTATTGGTGCGGCTATAGAAGTTCACAAAGTATTAGGACCAGGACTACTTGAAAGTGCTTATAAGGAATGTTTATATTATAAATTATTTAAGAGCGGGTTAAATGTTGTGAAGGAAAAAGCGATGCCACTCATGTTTGAAGAAGTGATTTTAGAATGTGGTTATCGTATAGATTTATTAGTTGAGAATAAAGTGGTGATAGAAGTAAAAAGTGTTGAAGCGTTAAATGATATCCACTTAGCCCAAACACTTACATATATGAAGCTGGGTGATTATAAACTTGGTTTATTAGTGAACTTAACGTTATAAAATTAAAAGACGGTATAAAAAGAGTAATCGATGGCTCTCTGTGACCTTTGTGTAAACCTCTTTGTGCTCTTTGTGGTAAAAAAATGAGTTATTTAGAAATAATACGTAAAGCATGGGAAGGATATGATTCCTCAAAATCAATTCGCCAAATCGATGATATCAGCGCGATGGTATCAACCAACCATGTTTACCGCATCACCTTTGACGATGATGATATCATTATTGCCAAGCTATCCAACTTTGGCAAATACGAGTATTTTAAGGAAGACCATCGCATTATCCACAGCCTTTCAAACAACCTGCTATACCCGTTCGAGAATTTTCTGGCGAAATCGCTGCTGAAAAATAATCGCGTTTATATTTATCGCCATAAACACGCAAGGACTGATGTTTGGGTGGTGTTTTACAATCCTACCCGCATTATGGACCGCTTTCCGCGCCGGTTGGATGAGAGTGACATTCGTAAATTCGGACAGCAGATAGGTAAGTTTCATAAGGCTTGTTCTCGGATAAAGAACGTATTACCGAAATCGTCAAAAACGCTTCGTACCGATATTTATGCTTTGCAGCAGCAGTTAGAACTGAATGAAAAACAGTTCGGCTCACCCATGCAGGTCGATTTTCTGAAATATCATTGCGATCTGTTCCTCAAAAACCGCTCGAATTATAATATGAAATCATTTGAGATCATTCCGGTTTTTATCGACTGGAACATTGGCAACTTCTCCGTTACGCCGAGCCTTGAATTGTATTCCCGCTGGGATTACGACTGGTTCAGGATGAGCTACCGGGTGCTGGATTTTTACTTTTTCAGTCGTGTGGTTTCAGATGTTGGCGACCGGACAATATTCAGTTATGGGATCAATACCATGATGGAAGATCGCTTTATATTGTTTTTGAAGGAATATCACTCCGTAAATCCGCTCACTGCTGATGAAATTCGTTTTTTAAAAGAGAGTTACCGGTTTTTTATCCTAAATTATGTGATCAAAGACGGGAAATACTTTTTTAATGAACAGTACGCCAAAAAACTGCAGGCAGAGGCTTTTGATATTTATCTGCCATCTGTTGACAGAGATTTTGATGCGGAGAAGATTATTGAGGTTTTAGAATTGGCGTAAAGACGCAAATTTTTGCGTCTCTACAATTTATAAACATATAAACTTATGCACCGGATAGACGATTTCTGCTCCATCATCGACAAATACAAAGTGATTTTCTTTGATGCTTTTGGCGTGATCAAAAATTATAACGGCATTATTCCGGGTATCCATAAAACCTTTGAATATCTCGAAGAAAAAGGTAAGGAGTATTACATTGTTACCAACGACGCATCCCGCAGCCCCGCGCAGTTGGCCGAAAGTTTTCACAAAGGCGGATTGAAATTTATTGAGGCAGATCGCATTGTATCATCGGGTATGCTCACTAAAGAATATCTCGACCTAAAGGTTCGCGATGGGATAGTGGCTTATCTCGGTACAACGAACTCTGCGCATTATATCGAAACTTCGGGCTTGCATACCTTGCCGGTTAGCGAAATAAACGATACCAACTTTGATAAGGTAAACGCACTCATTTTTCTTGACGATGAGGGGTTTAACTGGTTCAACGATCTGAATAAAGCAGTTAACCTGATACGCAAACGCCCTATCCCTGTAATTGTTGCCAACACCGATAAGGCCTACCCGCTTACCGCAAGCGATGTGTCAATCGCTATCGGTGGTATTGCCGCTATGTGCGAAAGCGTTGTTGGGCGGCAATTCATACGTTTTGGAAAACCCGATTCGCAGATGTTTATGTTTGCTTATGACCTGGTGCGCGAAAGGATGCCTATCAGCAAGCATGAGATATTAATGGTTGGTGATACGCTCAGTACCGATATTTTGGGCGGCAATAAATTTGGCTTAGATACTGTACTGGTGCTTACGGGCAATACGCTGCCAAAAGATGTTGATACACGTATAATCGCAACGGGTATAATACCTACTTATGTTTGTGAAAGCGCCGTTATCGATCCTGCTAAAAACCTTTTTTAAGGCATTTAAGTGTGATTTTTACAATTTTTTTTTCACCTTTGGAGCAACCTGTTTTAAACCACCCGAATTGATCCGGTAATTATGAAAGTGCAACTAAAATATTTAATGGCTACGGTGTTACCCGCCTGCATTTTAACGCTGAATGCCTGTAACCACCCTCAATCATCAACTACCCAAACAACAATGACCGACTCTGTCCCCACTTATAAATTACCCGATTCAACCGGCTTTGAACAAACCATCGATGGCAAAAAAACGCACCTGTATATTCTGAAAAATAAGAATGGTGCAGAAGCTGCTATAACCAACTTTGGCGGCCGCCTGGTAAGCTTGCTTGTACCTGATAAAACAGGCAAAATGGTAGATGTGATAGAAGGTGCCGGAAGCATTGATGATTACAAAAAAGTAGCCAGCGCTTATTTTGGTGCAATAATAGGCCGTTACGGAAACCGGATTGGCAAAGGGCAATTCACCCTGGAAGGTAAAGAATATAATTTGTTTAAAAACAATGGGCCTAACACATTACATGGCGGCAAATTTGGCTATGATCATGCTATCTGGGATGCAAAACAAGTTGATTCTTCAACCTTAATATTAACATACCTTTCAAAAGATATGGAAGAAGGGTTTCCCGGTAACCTCGATATTAAGGTAACCTATCAATTAACCGACGATAATGGCGTAAAAATAGACTACGAGGCGGCAACCGATAAGCCTACTGTTGTAAACCTAACTAATCACTCATACTTCAATTTGAATGGCGCAGGCAGCGGCACTATATTGAATCATTCAGTACAAATATTTGCTGACAATTATACACCTGTGGATTCAACACTGATACCAACCGGTAAAATTGATCCCGTAAAAGGAACACCATTTGATTTTGCCAAACCGGAAACTATTGGCGCAAGAATAGAGGATAAAGACCAACAGTTAATAAACGGAAAAGGATATGACCATAATTTTGTGCTGAACCAGCATGCCGATACTGTACCTGTGGCAATAATTAAAGGCGATAAAACCGGTATTGAAATGGATATTTATACCTCAGAACCCGGCATACAGTTTTACAGCGGTAACTTTATGGATAGCAAAAACACCATGAAGTACGGCAATAAAAACGACCATCGAACTGCATTTGCAATGGAAACACAACATTTCCCGGATTCGCCTAACCAGCCGAATTTCCCATCTACCGAGCTAAAACCGGGCCAGGTGTACAAAACTTCTACGGAATATAAATTTAAGGTGGATAAATAGTAGCGGTTTATTCTATATACTTCACTCGAAAGAGGTGTGGCAATACCAAAGGAAATAGCGAAACGAATAGGTAGGAAGGAAGCTATCAAATTTGTAACTGTTGGCTTGGGGATTGCGTACTTGATTATGGCGTTACTTGCCGGACCATTGTTTTTATTTCAAATTGGGTTCCAAATAAATTTAGCTATTGCTGTTGTTGTTATTTATACTTGTGGATATTTCTATGGCCAGTTAGCTGGTGTGGCAATACTAATTAAAGAAAGAAATTATTTATGGATCGGTTTATTGTATAGTTTTTTAACGCTAACAACTGCAATCTTAATCTCTAGCTGGACTGGGTTTTTCCAGGAAGGGATAAAAAATTTAGGTACTCCAGATAATCCTTTTGTAGATTACATCATAAGACCGCTCGTTGTCATCACACTATTTGGACTAATACCAGTGATAGCTGTTGGATTTTGGTTTGGGAGCAGTATCAGAAAAAAAGGTCGTAAATTATTAGAGTAGCTAAAAAGAAATATTATCTGGTACTATCAACTAAGTTATCAGTAACTTTACCATAAGCATCAAACAGGCATTAACATCAGGTGTTAATGCTTTGTTGTTTCTACATTTGCCAATGCTCACAGACAATCACGGACGGCCAATAAATTACCTGCGTTTAGCAGTGACGGACAGATGCAACCTGCGCTGCTTTTACTGTATGCCCGCCGAAGGACTTGATTGGCTCTCCCGCAGGGAGTTAATGAGCAATGAAGAGATGCTTCGCATTTGCTCGCTGTTGGTTGACATGGGTATTGAAAAGATACGCATTACCGGCGGTGAACCATTCGTTCGCAAAGATATTATGCCGTTTCTTACCGCGCTTTCAAAGCTGAATGGATTGCACGAACTCTGCATAACTACCAATGGGGTGCTTACCGCGCCACTGATACCACAATTAATTGATATTGGAATAAGATCCGTAAACCTGAGTCTGGATACTTTAGATGCGGGCCGTTTTTTTGCGATTACCCGGCGTGATGAATTTGCTGCTGTAATGAAAACGTTGGATGAACTGCTGAAGCATGATATGCAGATAAAGATAAACACGGTGGTAATGGATGGAAAAAACACGCAGGATATAATACCGATGGTACGACTAACTAAAAATTTACCCGTCGACGTGCGTTTTATTGAGGAAATGCCTTTTAATGGTGATGGGCATAGCTTCAGCGGGCTAAAATGGGACTATATACACATATTGAATGAAATAAAGGAGCATTTTCCATCCATGCAAAAAATAGCTGATTCTGTTAATTCGACTGCCTATAATTATCATGTTCCCGGTCATAAGGGAAATATTGGTGTAATTGCAGCTTATTCACGTACATTTTGCGGTACATGTAACCGTATCCGCGTGACGCCGCAAGGGATGCTGAAAAATTGCCTGTATGATAATGGCGTTTTAAATGTGAAAGATCTGGTACGGCAGCAAAAAACTGATGCTGAGATAAAAGAAATCCTGTTATCTGCGTTTAATAACAGGGCAAAAAATGGCTGGGAAGCAGAACGTATTGCTGAAAATGCGGGCGTACATGAATCTATGGCCGCTATTGGAGGCTAAAATCAGTTCTATAAACACCATTTCTGGAGTTTGCCATGAACTATGAACCATCATCTATGAACTAAAAATGATTACCGTAGAGCAAGCCGAAAAGATAATATTAGCCGAAGTAAGGGATTACGGAAACGAGATTATGCCTTTTGAACTGACCTTAGGCAGTGTTTTGGCTGAGAATATTAAAGCCGACCGCGACCTGCCGCCGTTTAACCGTGTTACTATGGATGGGATAGCGGTGAATTATAATGCAATAGAGAACGGCATTAGCTCATTCCACATTAAAGCAACACAAGCGGCGGGCGACGAGCCAGCGCATATAGATGAGCCAGATCACTGTATTGAAATAATGACCGGGGCTGCTTTGCCTGAACCGGTTGATACGGTTATCCGCTATGAAGACCTTGAAATAAGGGGCGATGTAGCCAGCGTTTTGGTTAGCCTTGTCGAGATAAAAAAAGGTCAGAATATTCATTTTAAAGGCAAGGATAAAAGAAAAGATGAGTTTGTCGCAAGTGCAGGGCAACTAATTACGCCGGCTATTATCAGTTTGGCAGCTTCCGTGGGTGAATCGGAGTTGAGGGTGAGAAAACAGCCGAGGGTAGTGATTATTTCATCCGGTGATGAATTGGTTGAAGTGGAACAAATTCCATTATTGTACCAGATACGCAAATCAAACAGCTATACCGTAAAAGCTGTATTGCAGCAACACACGGTTGAAGTGGCGATGGTCCATATCCCGGATGACCCGGAAGTTACCAAACAAAAAATAGGCTTCTGCCTGCAAAACTTCGATGTGATATTATTGAGCGGCGGCATTTCAATGGGTAAATTCGATTATGTGCCAAAAGTCCTTGAAGAAATGCAGGTTGAACAGCTTTTTCACAAAGTAGAGCAGCGCCCTGGCAAGCCATTTTGGTTCGGTAAGCACGAAAATGGGGTAGTGGTATTTGCATTCCCCGGCAATCCTGTCGCAACATTTATGTGCCTGCACCGGTATTTCCTGCCCTGGCTGGATGTAACGTTAGGGTTAAAAGCCAAACCGGCAATACACGCAATTTTGGCTGAAGACATTACCTTCAATCCCAAACTAAAATACTTTTTGCAGGTTAAAGTTGAGGTAAACGACAAAGGACAGTTAATAGCAACACCAATTGAAGGCAATGGCTCGGGCGATTTTGCTAACTTAGCCGATAGCGATGCGTTTATGGAATTGCCGTTAGAGAAGAGTGAGTTTAAGAAGGGTGAAGTTTTTAGGTTATGGCCGTTTAAACAATTATTTTAATGAGCGAAGAAACATTCTCACACCTTGACAAAAATGGCCATGCTACTATGGTTGACGTGAGCGAAAAGCTGGTCACCCATCGCACGGCCACAGCACAAAGCATTGTTTCGCTGCCGGACGAAGTGTTACATCAATTGGAAAACGGCGATCTTCAAACCAAAAAAGGTTCGGTGTTTCAAATAGCTGTTATCGCAGGGATAATGGCAGCAAAAAAAACCGGCGAGTTGATACCGCTTTGTCACCCGCTGGGATTGGATAATTGTAAGGTAACTATTGCCCTGAACGACAAACAGGAAGCCGTTATTGAATGCACCGCAAGTATTACCGCCAAAACAGGCGTGGAGATGGAGGCATTGGTTGGCGCATCGATAGCCGCGCTTACCATTTATGATATGTGCAAGGCATTGAGCCATGATATTGTGATAAAAGAAACCAAACTGGTCAGTAAAACAGGAGGAAAACGTGACTTTAAAAGAGCATAGGAAACATGCCGACCTGGCACGGCCTTCAGTGGGTAACTTTGGGCGCAATGAATGGGCAATTATCGGTGCGCCATGTACTGCAATAAAACTATTGGCGGGGCAGGTGATAAGTACATTATCATCCAAATATAAATGTGCTTATGCCGATACCACGCATAATGATGATATGACCGCTTTGCCCGGCCGTTTAGCTGATGGCGGAGTAATAGAATATACCAACGAGGTAAATTATCAGCAGTTTAATTATAATTCTGCGGTAACACCTTTTAAGCAGAGAGAACTGTTTGCTGAAGCCGATATTATCCTGGTAAATGGCAACCACCAGCAGGCCAAAGCACAGGTAGTTATTATCGATCTGAATAAAAAAACGTCATTACAAAAGCGGGTTGAGCAATTAACCGATGTGCAATTGTTTTTATTGGCTGATAACTGCGATGATATATTCGATTTTGTAAAAGAAGCTGTCCCCAACTGGCAGCGGGTACCATTGTACAGGTTAAGCGAAATCGATAAAATAATTGCTTTTTTCAATGATAAACTGGCACAGGTAAAACCTGTTTTGAATGGGTTAGTACTGGCCGGCGGCAAAAGCCAGCGGATGGGGTTTGATAAAGGTGCTTATAACTGGTACGGCAAGGAACAGCGCTATTACATGGCAGATATGCTGAAGCCGCTTTGCGATGAAGTGTTTATTTCGAGGAGTTCTGAGAAACAGGATGTTTCTTTATCATATCCTATCATTACCGATACATTTACCAACCTGGGGCCTTATGGAGCGATATTGTCCGCTTTCAGGCAGCAGCCAGACAAAGCATGGCTGGTTGTGGCCTGCGACTTGCCGTTGCTTGATAGTGAAACACTCGGCTATCTTGTTGAAAATCGCGATGTTTCTGCTATCGCGACAGCCTTTAAGAGTGAGGAAAATGAATTTCCGGAACCGCTTATAACCATTTGGGAACCTAAAAGTTACCCGGTACTGCTATCATTCATGGCGCAGGGATACTCCTGTCCGCGTAAAGTTTTGATCAATACGGAGCCGAAATTATTGCAAACGCCAGTTCCGGGGGCGCTAACCAATGTAAATACGCCTGACGAGCTGGGACGGATAAAAAGAGTGCTTCATCAAAAAATAGCCACAACGTAATGTCAACTCAATTTGAAAGGTACAGTTGCCAGATAGCCCTTCCGGGTTTTGGTGTAGCAGCGCAACAATTGTTGCAGCAGGCAAAAGTGTTGGTAGTAGGAGCAGGCGGTCTTGGTTGCCCGGCCGCCCAATACCTGGCTGCAGCAGGAATTGGTACTTTGGGTATAGCCGATAATGATGTGGTATCCGTTGTCAATCTACACCGGCAGGTATTATATACTCCGCAGGATGCCGGCCTGGGTAAAACGGCAATAGCCGTTGAGCGGCTGCAAGCGCAAAATCCAGGTATACAATTAGTCGGTCATGATGTTAAAGTTACGTCTGATAACGTAGTTCAACTGATAAGTCAATACGACATCGTTGTTGATTGTACCGATAATTTCGAAACCCGTTACCTGCTCAATGATGCTTGTGCATTGAATAACAAACCGCTGGTTTACGGTGCGATCTATCAATATGAAGGCCAGGTTGCTGTATGGAACATTAAAAATGCCGATGGCTCATCGTCCTCTAATTACCGCGACCTATACCCACAGGTTAACGCCGCGCTGATACCCAATTGCGCCGATGGTGGTGTAATACCTACGCTGGCGGGGATAATCGGCTGTATGCAGGCTAATGAGGTGATAAAATATATCACCAATACCGGCGAATTGCTGGCGGGTAAAGTGTTGATATTTGATGCGCAAACCCTGCAAAGCCGTATCATCAAACTCGGTAAAGCTACCCGGACGAACATAACTAAGCTAACCGCAACAATTGAAAGCCCAACTATGTCAGTCGCTGATGTAAAAAGCGGTCTTGAAAATGGTACGCTTGAACTGATAGACAACCGCACTGACCAGGAACGTGATGAAATAAATATCGGTGGCGAGCATTTTGAAGCTGACGAGGTAGAAGATAATATGGATTTTATTCGGGATGGTAAGACCAAAGTGTTCTATTGTTCATCAGGCAAGCGCAGTGGTGAGGTTGTGAAAATGATTAAACAAAAATACCCGGATGCGAAGGTTTTTTCAATGGAGGGTGGGTTGCAAAAGTTTTTGAACCAGGATAAATAGATATCGCGCAATTGATTTACGAAGTTTTTAAAATTTCGTAAATCTGTTATTCTCCGATAGTAGAGAACAAACTTTCGAAGTTTTAGAAACTTCGGAAGTTAATATCAAATTACTGCTCATATCATGTCATGTAAATCCAAAAAATCTATTTAATCCTGGTTCAGACTACGGATGCGCAGCCACCCAAACTTCACCATCCTCAAAAATCTCTTTTTTCCAGATAGGCACAGTTTGTTTTAGGGTATCTATTATATATCGACATGCCTCAAAAGCCGCATGCCGGTGCGCAGCTGATACAGCTATAATAACCGGTACTTCGCCAACGCCCAAAATCCCTGTACGATGATGAACAAGTAGCTTTTGTACAGGCCATTTTTCACCCGCCTGTATGGCTATCTTTTCCATCTCAATTAAAGCCATCTTTTCGTAAGACTCAAATTCCAGTCGCAACACGATTTTGCCTTTGGTGGCATTACGAACCGTGCCAATAAAAACATCTATCCCGCCTGATTGCGGCGACATTACCCAATCAATGCAAGCCTGTATGTTTAGTGGTTGAGATGATATTTTAATCTTGGTTTGCATATTGAAAGACCGAAGCTTACAAAGTTTTTAAACGGCGAAGCCCTCAATGAGACCGTTAAAAAACAAATAACAGCCGAATTAAACTTCGTAAATTTATTATCTGAATAAGCTTTTTATTTGTTTGATCAACCACCGCTTACCGGCGGAATTATAGCTATCTCATCATTCGCCCGAACCCCATCTTCCGGCAGGGCATACTCATTATTAACAGCTATCATGTACGATGCCAATTGTTTAAGGCGCGGGTATTCCTTTTCCAGCGCATATTTCAAATTGGACACACTGGCGTCATTACTCAGTTCCAGGCTGATGTTGGGTGCGCCGAATATATCTTTAGCAATGCCAAATGCGAGCACGTTTATTTTCATGGTTATGCAAAACTACATTAAATATGCCGTGGCGACTAATAATAGAATAAATTCCCCCATTATTGAAATTGAAATTGCAGAACAATCAATTAATTTGATTTGTATATTTGATTATGGCTGCCAATTCCATAACACATCTTCCAATTATAAAAGTCGACCAATCAGCAAGCGCCGAAATTTCTGATGCGCTGGCCATCGAAGAACCTTTGGAAATACGCCTGGAATATAGTACTGATGATGGGCGACAGGTTAAAAACATTTCCGTTACCATGCGTACACCTGGTAACGATGAAGAACTGGCAACGGGTTTTTTATTTACCGAAGGTGTTATTAAACACCAGCGCGATGTTTCCAGCGTCAATAACGTTTTTATTGCGTGTGCAGAAAATAAACAAAACATCATACAGGTAAGTTTGGCCGAAGGCGTTGAACCCAACCTGCATAACAGCGAACGGAACTTTTATACTACATCCAGCTGTGGCGTTTGCGGCAAGGGATCTATTAATGCTATCCGTACGGTAAGCGCTTTTACCGGCGATCGGGATGATAATACGATTGCCGCTGAAGTGCTTTGTCGCCTACCCAAAATATTAAGTGAGTATCAAAAAATATTTGCTGATACCGGCGGACTACATGCATCGGCCTTATTTACACCAACCGGCGAATTTATTTTGCTGCGCGAAGATGTGGGTAGGCACAATGCATTGGATAAGCTGATCGGCGCTTGTATGGCTGAAAATCTGCTTCCTTTAAATAAAAACATACTGCTGTTAAGCGGCAGGACCAGTTTTGAGCTGGTGCAGAAGGCTGCTATGGCGGGCATAAATATTATTGCAGCGGTAGGCGCACCATCGAGCCTGGCTGTACAATTGGCCGAGGAATTTAACATAACGCTTATCGGCTTTTTGCGCAACGAGCGTTTTAATATTTACACCGCGGCACACCGCATTTTAATTCACGAACATGAAATTACGCATTAAAGGCAGCTCGATACGCTACCGGCTTACCCAAACGGATGTTGAGCTGGTGAAAGAAGGTTACCTGGAAGACCAAATTAATTTCGCTGGCACACCGCTGGTTTATGCTTTGCAGCTTACCGAAGGGCAGGAGCTGACGTGCAGTTATATTGATAACAAGATCACCCTAAATGTGCCACGCACTGCAATAGAAAGTCTTGCAAATACCGATGTTGTTGGCTATGATAACCAGGATGGTGGCGTTTATCTTTTGATAGAAAAAGATTTTACCTGTTTAGATGAGGTTGATGAAGATCAGAGCGATAATTACCCCAACCCGTTAGCGCAAAAGCAGAAAGGATAAAGTCATGAGCGCGAAGAAAGTTGAACAACCGGCAGCAGAAAACCCCGAGGAACTGCTCGACCTGAAGGTAACCGAACCCAAAAAATGGGCTGCGGGCATTCCTGCGGTTACCGAAGCGCTTAAGGATGTTTTGGGTGAAGCTGGTTTCATGCGCGGGATGGAAGGTTTATTTCACATGAATAAAAAAGGCGGATTTGATTGTTCAAGCTGCGCGTGGCCTGACCCGGATGATGACCGTTCGCCAATTGCCGAATATTGTGAGAATGGCGCTAAAGCCTTTGCCGAAGAAGCCACATTAAAAAAGCTGGACGGGTTGTTCTTCGCTCAAAATTCTGTTGCTGATCTGGCTGAATTAAACGACTATGAGATTGGCAAAAAAGGCCGTATAGCGCAACCTATGTACCTGCCTGCGGGCGGTACACATTATGAGCCGGTCAGTTGGGATGAGGCGTTTGAAAAGATTGCAAGTCATCTCAACGGTCTTAAATCGCCAAATGAAGCGGCGTTTTATACTTCCGGGCGTACCAGTAATGAGGCATCATTTACCTACCAGCTTTTTATACGCGAGTTTGGCACCAACAACCTGCCTGATTGCTCAAACATGTGCCACGAGTCATCCGGCACTGCTTTAACCGAAACCATAGGTATAGGCAAAGGCACGGTAACGCTGAATGATTTTTACGATACGGATGTGATCATCATTATGGGCCAAAACCCTGGCACCAATCATCCACGCATGCTAACTGCGCTGCAAAAGGCTAAGGATAAAGGCTCAAAGATCATCGCCATAAACCCGCTGCATGAAGCCGGCTTAATGGGTTTTAAAAATCCTCAAACGGTTAAAGGCATGCTGGGGATAACCACCCAACTGGCTGATGTTTATTTACAGGTGAACATCAATGGCGACATGGCGCTGTTAAAAGCGATTGAAAAGCTGCTTTATGAAGCCGAAAATGAAAACCTCGGCAAAGTATTCGACCATGAATTTATAAAAGACAATACAGTAGGCTATGTGCCGTTCCTGCACAGCCTTAAAGAGCATAACCTTGATGAGCTTGCCCAACGTTGCGGCGTACCGCTTGATGATATCAAACAAGCAGTCGAATTATTAAAGTTTAAAAGCAGGATAATTATTTGTTGGGCGATGGGTATTACACAGCATGAAAATGGCGTAGATACCATAAAAGAGATACTGAACCTAACGCTATTAAAGGGAAGCATTGGCAAGCCCGGCGCAGGTCTGTGCCCGGTACGCGGCCATAGTAATGTACAGGGTAACCGCACCATGCTGATATTTGATAAGCCAACTGAAAATCAATTAAATAAGCTAAAAGAAGTATTTGGTTTTGAGCCGCCGCGCGAGCATGGTTTTGATGTGGTTGAAAGTATAAAGGCCATGCACGAGGGGAAATTAAAAGTGTTTTTCTCTATGGGCGGCAATTTTCTTTCGGCTACGCCGGATACCAACTATACGGCAGATGGCCTGCGAAAAATGGATTTGACCGTGCATGTTTCCACCAAACTTAACCGGAGTCATTTGGTGCATGGTAAGGAAGCATTGATACTGCCAACGTTTGCCCGCAGCGATAAAGACGTGATTAATGGTGAGCCCCAATTCATCAGCTGTGAAAACTCGATGGGCGTGGTGCAGATGTCCAAAGGTATATTAACACCGGTTTCGGATCAGTTGATTAGTGAGAATGAGATTGTATGCCGGTTAGCGAAAGCTACTTTGGGCAAACGCTCCGTTGTTAACTGGGACAGGTACATCAATAGCTACGATGCGGTGCGCGATGACATTGAAAAGGTTGTGCCTGGCTTCGAGAATTATAACGAGCGTGTACGCAAACCTGGTGGGTTTTATTTACCGAATGGCCCGCGCAGCGGGGAATTTAAAACCGAAAAATTTGGCGATAAAGCACCGTTCACCATTACCAGGTTACCCGAACTTAAATTGGCTGATGATGAATACATGATGATGACTATCCGCAGCCACGACCAGTTCAATACAACTATTTACGGATTGGAAGACCGCTACCGCGGCATCCATAATGAGCGCCGGGTAATCTTCATGAACACCAAGGATATTACAAAAGCTGGCTTTAAAGCGGGCGATAAGGTCGATCTGTACAATTTTCACGGCGGCAAGGAAAGGGTAGCCCGTTTATTTGTGATTGTTGCTTATAACATACCCGAACGCAATACAGCTACTTACTATCCAGAAACAAATGTACTGGTACCAATAGATTGCGTGGCAAAAAAGAGTAACACCCCAACTTCAAAACTGGTAGTAATTAAGATCAGAAAGCACGAGCAGGATTAAACCAAATGCTGTTGAAAAGAAGCTGTATCAAAAGTAAAATGAAAAAGGATGATGCGAAATTATATTTTGCGCTATAAAAACTCTGTGCCTCTCTGTGCCTTCTTTGTGATCTCTGTGGTAAAATTTAACCACAAAGGACACTGAGATAGAAGCACAGAGAGCACTGAGAAAGATGTTATTTGTTAACCTTTTGCTAAAATTGACTTTTGAGACGATCTCAAATCTGTTAATTGCTAATAGCCGACTTAACGGTAAACTTAAATACTAAAATTATAGCCAGCAGACCCAAACAACAATAAATAAACAAATTCGGGTATTCAACAACCAATGTATTCCATCCATTAGGATGAACAATCACATTATCGACATAAGCTTCTGTACTTTGTTTAGCTGAAACAATTTGGCCTGATGCCTGTATCAATCCCGATATCCCATTATTACTATTTACAACAATGTCCTTTCGTGTTTCAACGGCCCTTAGCCTGGCATTATAGAAATGTAAGCCGACAATATAGGTATCGCTAAACCAGCCGTCATTACTCATGTTCATGATAAATTGAGCGCCCTTTTTAACGGGGTTATATGCTGCTGAAGGCACGGCTGACTCATTGCAGATCATTATCCCGGCTTTACCATAAGGTGTGTTAAGCGGTTCACCATAACCGCCTGATTGTGCTGAAAAGCCATTACTGGAGAAAAAGGGGATAAGTTTGCCGCCGAGGGGTTTTTCAATAAGCGATAGCAATACCTGTTTGTCATATCTCCCTGTCACTTTTCCATCAGGTAAAATACAATAAGCCGAATTGTAAACTATATTGTTTGCCACTTCGGTATTGATGCCCATGATGTGGGTGATATGCGCCGGGGAGGTGATTTTTATCACCGAATCTACCAAATCATCATTAGGCTTGTAAGTCCATGGAATAGCGGATTCCGACCACAAAGCAATATCCGGTTTTATGGCGACGGCGGTGCGGGTCATGTCGAGCAAGCGTCCGGCAAGCATATTACCGGTGGTATCATCCCACTTTACTTCCGGCGGAATGTTTTCTGAAAGAATGGCTACGGTAACCGGTTTGGTTTTCAATGAGCTTTCATCAAGGCTTACGACTGAGAATATAAAATATCCGCAGAAAAAATAAACGATTATCACGCCGGCGGGCATAAGGAGTTTTATCCATTGCTTTTGAATAATAAATCCGGCAACTAAATAATTCACCAGTATTACGATGAAACTGATAATATACACCCCAAAAAAGGCTACTGGCTGTATGAAATACAAATTTGCGATAAGGGCATACCCGGTGTGGTAATCAAACCAGGGAAAGCCTGCCGAAATAAACATCAGCAACGCTTCAAAAATGCAGTAAACACAGGCAGCAACCAGGCTGTTGAGAAGGATGGTATTTTTTTTATCCTGGCGGATAAACAATATACCCAGGCAAAAATTTACCAGTCCAAAAAAAAGTGAAAAGAAAAGCGCCGAGATCAGAAAAACACCAATCCCATAAAAAACGCTGTTCCCGGTGAAGCGTTCGGCGCCCGGTATCATCCAGTAAAAACCAATTACAGACATGGCCAAGCCAAATAAAAAGCCGGTTTTAAATGCTGCTTTTGGTTGTTGCCCCGGAAGGGTGATAAACAGCGGGACGAAACATATCCAGCCTAAAATATAATTGGTGTGAGATACAGCAACAGCAGTAAGTATGCCCGACGTTATGGCTTTAGCCCACCAGTTATTAATAAATTTCAGCATTGCTAAAAATACGCATTCGGCAATTTATTGCACTATTACTTTGGCGCTCTTTTTTAACCCTGTACCGGTAACCTTCAGCACATAAACACCGGCCGGAGGGTTCGCCTGCAAAGTATACAGCTCTGAAACATTATTGGCAAAGGTTTCTTTATCAACGATCCTTCCATCCATATTTACCAATTCAATATCAAAGCTACCGGCCTGGTAGCCCCTTAAAGTGAATTGGATGTTGGTTGATGTAGGATTAGGATACACACTGATTGCCAGTGTTTGCAGCATATTCACACTTCGTACAACCGATGTTGTATCCCTGCTATCATAAAAATATTGCAGGCGGTAGTAATTTACACCGTCAAAAGGATGGCCGTCGAATACCTCATAATTCTGCGCCGTGGTTGTCGTCCCTGCACCGGGTACAGTAGTCAGGGTCGACCATGTTTTGTTATCAGTACTTTTTTGTACGGTAAACAGCGGATTGTTTAATTCGGATGAAGTTGCCCAGTCTATCTTAACCCTTTGGCCATCCGCAACAGCCGTAAAGGCAGTGAGGTTTGCAGTTTGATAAGTGTTTACTGTGACGATGTTTGAAAAACTTTCCTTGCTGTCAAGGTCATACAATGCTATGCGGTAATAATTAAGCCCGGTGATGGGGTTTGCATCCAGGTATTGATAATGTGCCAGTGACGTCGAATCGGAGCCATCAACAGTCCCAATTACCTGCCAGGTTTGGCCGTCGGGGCTTCGCTGCACATCATAATGGTCGTCGGTAGTTTGGGCGCTTACCCATTTTAACAATACCTGGTTGCTGGTATCTTTTGCTGTCAGGCTGGTGAGCGTATCGATAGGCTTGGTAAGTGTGTATGGCGACAATTTTTTCAGATCGGCCCGGGCATAACATGGCACATAGGTAGTTTTATCGGCTATCTGCATAGCCACAGAACCATTTGAACCGTTCGCCTCGGTAACAAAGGGGTAAACGGAATAGGTGAGCGTATATTCGCCATCACTATCTGGCTGCGCAACCAAATGGCCCTGGTAAGGTAATATGCCTTCTTCCTGCGGGATGTTGTAGATGGTAGTTTGGTTAACCCACGGCCCAACAGGCGATTTGGCAAACCATACGTCTATTTCACTTGATAAGTTGGGTACGCCCGACATCACATAGTTGGCCGAATCAAGCTTTATCACATTGCCTGCATCAACGGTTTCCACTATTTTCTGTGCGTTCGCAAAACTGCTGCCCCAGGTGCCGTCGCTTTCATAAAATTGCCACGGTGTTTGCGAATATAGCTGTCCCGACGGCACTCTTGCAACCTTGGTGTGCTCCTCGAACTGCGCGCTTGACTCTCCGAAATAAATATAATCATATGCACCGTCTTGCAAAATACAATTCGGGCCGGTAGTGCCGGTAAGCGGCAATTTCATAAGGCCTGTAACTGCCAGGTCAGGCAGCGATAATGTGCCCACCCATGAATCAACATAGTTGCTGTTGTTGATCTCGATCAGCAATATATTTAACTGGTTGTTTTCAATAATGCCTCCGGCGTGCCAGAACTCATTGCCATCGCCGGGTACAAACAGCGATTGCGCGTGGTTGGTACTGCCGCCATATATTGACGTAAGCTGGGCGCCGTTTTGCACCACTAACAAGTTATTAATAATAAAACCCGTGTTGAGTACATTGGAATGGGGATTGTTATTGCCTATGAACGAATCGTTATAAACCCAGGCTATTCGTTTATCCGGCAATACAACAGGGTTGTTGTTATCACCTGATAGCCAGCCATACGTTTCGGCAAAATTGTTTTGCCAGTTATACTGGTTTTTTACGTCGATATTAGGATTAGTAGCTTCATCAATGATCTCAACATCATCCAAATAATAAATGGCGTTACTGTTAAAGCTCATTTGCAGGGTAACCGGGCTTTCAGTAACCTTAAAGGCGTACTGGTACATCTGCCAGCCGTTTGCGGTAGTATCAAAACGGTTATATACCTGGTAATGGCAGGTATTACTGGTTGTAGCACCCTGAAGGTTAACGTCGAGCAAGGCGTTACGCGTTTTTGAGATGGCCCAGAAGCGAAGCATGTAGGTACCGGTATCGCTTAATGTTACTGGTCCGCTTGATAGTGTTATCGCGTTTGTGGTGCCTTTATTATTCACCGTTATAGCTAATGATTTTGCACCGGTATGTACGTAATTGGCTGCTGTTGTTATGCTAAAGGCTGCACTGCCGTTGCCGGTTGTTGAAGTCCAGCCTGTCAGGTTGTTCTCAAAGCCACCGTTGAACAATATTGATGTAGGTGCGGCAGCAAATGCACTCCCGGTGGCTGTTAACGATGGCAGTACGGCCTGGTCGGTGCCCGCGCTTGATTTAAAGTAATAGGTTACGTTTTGTTGTACGTTTGCCGTAGGTTTTATGCACCATTCGTATTCTCGCCGGTCATTATTAAGAATGGTGTCGGCATAGGAGGGGTACTGGTTGGTAACAATATTGCCCGGAAAAAATTTATAAGCGGGATCAACTATTTGTTGTGTTGTGGAATCGTTATTGGTGATATAACTGTTGTCGCCCCCATAATTAAAAGCGTTTATAGCCGAATTGTTGGTAATATTAAACCATGGCCCATTTACTGACGTTGCATATTGCAGGCTGCGGCTAAGTGTTGCTGTGCTGTTTGCGCCGTTATACACTTCCATGCGCAGGCGTATGGCTTTATAGTCGGTAATGGTAATGGCGGTATCCTGGCCGGCTATCCAGGTTGCCGATTTTTCGGTGCCATCATTATTGCGCCAACGCCAATGCCCCTGCGTTAAATTGGCGAATGCAGATGCAGACATTATAGATAAAACCAGGCAAAGTATTATTCTCTTCATATTTATTTAGAAAGCTGTATTTTTTGTTATTGTACAATCACCTTACTGCTTTTTTTAAGCCCTGTACCGGTAACCTTCAGCACATAAACACCGGCAGGAGGGTTTAGCTGCAAAGTATACAGCTCTGAAACATTGTTGGTGAAGGTTTCTTTATCAACGGTCCTTCCTGCCATATTTACCAGTTCAATATCAAAGCTATCGGCCTGGTATCCCCTCAAAGTGAACTGGATATTGGTCGACGTAGGATTAGGGTACACGCTGATTGCCAGCGTTTGCAGCATATTCACACTTCGTACAACAGACGTTGTATCCCTGCTATCATACAGGTATTCCAGGCGGTAATAATTTACACCGTCAAACGGATGACTGTCGAAAACTTCATAATTCTGAGCGGTGTTTGTCGTCCTTGCACCGGCCATAGTAGTCAAAGTCGACCATGTTTTATTGTCGAGGCTTTTTTGCACAGTAAACAGGGTATTATTTAATTCTGATGATGTTGCCCACTCTATCTTAACCCGCTCGCCATCCGCAACAGCCGTAAAGGCTGTGAGATTTGCAGTTTGATAAGTGTTTACCTGGATAATATTTGAATAAGTGAGTTTGTTATCGATGTTGTAAACCGCTACCTGGTAATAATTTATGCCGGGAATAGGAGCAGTATCCAGATAAGCATAATTCGCTAATGATGTCGAATCAGCGCCCTCAACTGTGGTTATCGGTTGAAAAGTTTTACCATCTGTACTGCGCAAAACAACAAAATGATCGTCGGTAGTATGTGTCGCAACCCAATTGAGCTGCACCTGGTTGCTGGTATCTTTCCCGGTTAGGCTAAGCAATTCGACGGACGGTGTTTTTGTTGTATAGGGTGATAGCGCTAATACGTTTACTTTTACAAAGTGCGGCTGGTAAGTGCCTTTATCGTTCAGCATTTGAGGAATGCCGGTGTTGGTACTGTAAGATAGCGTGTAAACACCATTATTAGCAGTTTCTTTATGCAGGTACGGGAAATAGGTAATGCCATTGGCCAAATAGGGTATCTGGTACACCAGCGTATTGTTTGTCCATGGCCCCCAGGGAGTTGGCGCATACATTATATAAATCTGGTTACTTACATCGGGTTCATAAACAGCCGCATAATTCCCGGTGCCGAGTTTAACTATCGCACCGAAAGTGTTCGAGGATATTGAGGTTGCTTTTGTATAATCCGACACCCAACTGGTATCGCTCAAAAATTGCCACGCCACAGCCGCCGAAAGTTGGTTGCGCGGATACCGTGCAATAGTAGCAAATGTATTCGAGTCAACCGTCCGGCTGCCATAAGCATAGTTGTACTTGCCGGTATCTTCCTGTAGTAACACAGTATAATAATCTGTACTCAGATAGGGGACATTTTCAATTTTAATTACTTTGAAGTCGGGCAACGAAATATAGCCGATAGATTCTATATTGGAATTGGTAGGATCGGCGTTTGGTGTAGCACGTTCAACTTCGGGAAGCAATATTTTAAGTGTATCGTTTTCAACAATGGCGTCTCTTGGCCAATACCACCATTGTGCGCCCTTGGGTGTCGGAGGAATCATTAATGCTGTTGGTGATGCCGATGTACCAGTGAAATAAGTGGTGAGTGTGCCATTTGGGGGTAAGCCCGTTTGTGCAACCAGATCATTATTCACCAGCTGGTCGGTATTGGTAAAATTATTGAGGGTATCGGTAACGCCCAGCCAGGTATCAGAAAAGAACCAGGCTGCCCGGCCATCAGGCAGCGGTACCGATTCTTGTCCGTCGGCAGTTAACCAGCCGTAGCCGCTACGGTTATCCTGCCACATATAGGTCATGTTTACATCGGCAACATGGTCGGTATCGTTAACCAGGGTTACATCATCTAAAACATAATTCGCCTTTCCCTGGTAAAAAAAGCTTATTGCCATTGATGTATCTGCCGGCTTAAAGGCATATTGATACCGCTGCCAGTCGGTATACATTTTATAACTGACTGTTGTGCCATTAGTGCCGTTACCGATATATAACGCCATTGGCGCACCATTAACATTTGCTTTAGCCCAAAATCTCAATAAGTATATGTGGCCCGGATCAAAATGGACCGGCGAGTGCGAAGTTCGTAGCGAACCGCTTTTTCCCGGATTGGAGACCGTTACCCGTAATGCCGTATTTCCATCAAACACCGCAGTATCCTCCAGCGCGAAGGTATTTCCACCATTGCCATCAGTATTTTGCCAGCCATTTAAACCTTGTTCAAAGCTGCCATTTGACAACATAGCCGGCGGCGGGTCAAACGTACCGGCCGTGGTAAGGGTGGGCAGGTTGGTGGTTTCCCCTGCGCCTGTTTGTGTCCGGAAATAATATTTGGTATTAGGTGTCACATATTTTGTGGGCTTTATACACCATTCGTATTCTTTTCGCTGGCCCACAAGCAAACTGTCGCTATGGTCGGTTGAAATGGTGATGATACGGCCATACGCAAATTTGTAGTTGCCGGCTTCGGTTAGTTGGGCCGAAGTAGTGTCATTATCGCTAATGTAAGCGTTGTTGCCATCCAATATAAAAGGTAATTCGCCTGGCGCGTTAGTGAGCGTAGTCCAGGGGCCGTTTAGTGTAGTGGCATATTCCAGCCCGCAGCCATAGCCTTTGGTCGACGCCGTTGTGTTATAGATATCCACCCTCAAGCGCAGGGCCTTATTATCAGTAAGGTTTATAGCGGTATCCTGCCCGGCTTTCCAGGTGGCGGTTTTTTCGGTGCCATCGTTATTGCGCCAGCGCCAGTTGCCCTGGCTTAAATAGGCAAACAGATTGCAATGAACAAATAAAAGCAAGGCTATGCAAAGTAACAGTTTCTTCATCCAGGAATAATTGGCGTATCAGCACCAAAAATAAAATTATAATTTAAAATAAACCGTTTTTTTTGAATAATAACTCGTTTTAGTAACAAGATAATCACACCCGGTTTTATTGTTTACGCTACAGTATTATGGATAGCATTATCACTTAAAAGTAAAATCGATTAATGATAAACTATCATTTTGGTGGATTTTATAGGTATTGTAAAAAAATGTTACATTTGTGGGGTTGCTTCGGCATTGAAAACCATTCATAACAGAAACTATAAATCAAAAAAATCCAATATCATGGGCTTACGACTAGGTGATGATGCACCAAACTTTAAAGCAAAAACCTCGCAGGGCGAGATCGATCTTTACGAGTATTTAGGCGATGGCTGGGGAGTGCTATTTTCCCACCCGGCAGATTATACGCCGGTTTGTACTACCGAATTAGGTAAAACTGCTTCGCTGAAGGATGAATTCGCAAAACGTAATGTAAAAGTTATCGCGCTTAGCGTGGATAATTTAGAATCACATAAAGGTTGGATAAATGACATTAACGAAACCCAAAATGTTGAAGTGAACTTCCCGATTATAGCGGATGAGAAGCGCGAAGTTGCCGAAGCCTATGATATGATCCATCCGAATGCTTCATTAACGGCTACGGTAAGGTCGCTGTTTATTATTGGGCCGGATAAAAAAATAAAACTGACTATAACTTACCCGGCATCAACCGGAAGGAATTTCCAGGAAATTTTGCGCGTGATCGATTCATTGCAGCTCACTGCCAATTACAGCGTAGCTACTCCGGCCGACTGGAAAGAAGGCGAAGATGTAGTGGTAGTACCGGCTATAAAAACCGAAGATATCCCGGCTAAATTCCCGAAAGGCTTTACGCAGGTAAAACCATATTTGAGGTTAACGCCGCAACCGAATAAGTAAAGAACAAGGATTCTCCAGGATTTGAATGATTAACATGATGTAAGCACATTTGTTAATCATTCTAATCCTGTAAATTCTGTTCAATCAAATAAATTCTGGTTCATGGAATGCCCCGTCGATTTTATTCCCATTAATGAAAACAAGGCCCGCTTAACGGCCTTTTTTGTCCTGGTGCTGGCAGTGGTTTACCTGTTTACCGGGTTTTGGCTGATCATGGCTTTTCTCGTCGTGGATTTTTCACTTCGTACATTTAATCTTGGCCGTTTTAGCCCACTAGGTTCTATAAGCGATGCTGTTATTAAACAACTCAAGATCAAAAATAAACCCGTCGACCGCGCACCAAAAAGGTTTGCGGCAGGAGTGGGGCTGGCGTTTAATAGTGCTATCCTTGTACTCGCTCTATTTCACTTTGCACTTGCTGCAAATATGCTTACAGTAATCCTCTGCTGTTTGGCCATACTGGAGTCATTCGTCGGATTTTGCGCCGGATGTTATGTTTATTATGCCGGTAAATCAATGCTAAAATTATTTTAATCTGCTGTTTGCCAGGTAAATAAATAATTTATAAAAAATACACTACAATTTACATAGATATTATAGTATATTTGCTTCGTTGATATAAACAAATGACACCAAGTAATCACATCGTTAGCCCCTGCTGCCTGTTAAAGCAATGTTGTAACAGGATGACGTGTATGTGTTGTTGATCTGCCACGTTTAGGCTACATCAATCTCTCTCAAATTTTTTCATTTTAACTGATCTTAAAATATTGCATGAAAACTAATCTTCAATTTAAAAAAATAAGCAAGCTGTTGCACTACAACGCTGTTTACGGGATGTACCGTTGTTGTTGAATAACTAAACCTTAATCAAGAGAAATATTCATCATCAACTTTAAAAATGCCATCATGTTAAGTACTATAAATAACAATAAATACCCGTTTTTTGAATTGGAAGAGATCGTTCCTGAACTGGAATACAACCCTAAAAATTATAAGCCTTTAAACCCGGTAAAACGGGGAAATTACGTGCCTTCGCTTATCCTATTTAACGAATATACCCGCTGGCAGCAGTTTTATAACGGTGCCGAGACACATGGTCCCGTTTTATTACGCAGCTTGCTTAACAAACCGCTTGTTATCAGTTTTTATTCACGCCATTGGAGAGGCACCGGGCTTGAGCAGTTAAAACAACTGAATGCCATACAATACGAAATAAAGGCGCACGGCGGTAATTTGCTCATCATTGATGCAGAAAAACACGAGGGACTGCAAAAATTGGCATGGGAACACAGCTTATCGCTTAATTTTTACCACGATGTAAATAACGAGATAGCCAGTAAATTCAGGATATATTCAGAAGACAGCCCGGCCTGGAACACTTTTTCGGGTGTTGACGAAAATGTGGCTTTACCGGCTATCTATGTTATCGATCCGTCGAAGCAAGTTATCTTCAGCCATCTCGACCATGAGCTTACAGGCAATGTTCCTGTAAAAGAATTACTTGGCGCTATATACGGCACGGCTTTGGAACTAAGCGAAAGAAAATCTGCTTAATATTAATTTTTAATTTTTTTAGTTTTTTAATAGTGATAAAAGGACGCAATGCTTTGCGTCTTTTTTATTTTTGTATATTCGCAACAGGAAATGGTGTCTTCCTTTTAAAAACCGCGATTGCTGATGGCGCCTGCAAACCAGTTTTAGGCTTAAATGCTTAAAGCATAATTTTTATTGCAGGTGAATAAACTCAAATTATCCTTCCAAACGTTGAACCAACAAGCAAAACGCTTTGCTATCTTAAAATACATTATCCGCTGGACCTTGCTGGTTATCCCGGTTGGTATTGTGGCCGGCAGTATGGTGGCTTTGTTTCTGTGGCTGTTAACCGCTGCTATACGTTATCGCTTTACGCATACCTGGCTTTTATTCCTGCTGCCCGCTGCGGGCGTATTGATTCACTTTATTTATAAATGGATCGGTAAATCATCCGAAAAAGGGAACAATCTCATCATCGACGAAATTCATGAACCGGGCGCCGGTGTTCCGAAACGTATGGGGCCAATTATATTGCTAACAACAGTAATCACCCATTTATTTGGCGGTTCGGCAGGGCGGGAAGGAACTGCCGTTCAAATAGGCGGCAGCATTGCGGCTATGTTTGGCAGTTGGTTTAAACTTGAAGGCAGAGATATGCGAATGCTGCTTACAGCAGGTGTTGGTGCGGGCTTTGGCGCGGTGTTCGGTACGCCAATAACCGGTGCAATTTTCGCGGTGGAGGTGCTTACTATCGGGCGGATAAAGTACGATGCCTTTTTACCAGCACTGATAGCAAGTATAGTGGGCGATATTACCGTTGCAGCCTGGGGAATTCATCATACCGCATACCATATCGATATATTGCCTAAAGCACCATATTTCCTGTCAACTTACCTGCATGTCGACCTTCTGCTGATGGCAAAGGTTATACTGGCCTCTATTGTTTTTGGATTGGCGAGTTATCTTTTTGCGATGATGGTGCATGAAATAAAAGTTGTTTTTTTGAAGATGTTCAGCATAAAATGGCTCATTCCTGTTTTTGGTGGGATCATCATTATAGCGCTTACCTATATCAATGGCAAACAAGACTATTTGAGTTTGGGGGTAGACGCGCAATATCCCGGTGCAATTACCATACCTTCGGCCTTTCATCTTGGCGGCGCTGATACCTGGAGCTGGCTATGGAAAACTATATACACTACTATTACATTAGGCACAGGCTTTAAAGGCGGCGAGGTTACGCCATTATTTTATATCGGGGCCACTTTAGGCAATACCTTGTCTGCCGTGTTGCATGCGCCGGTTAGTCTTTTTGCGGCGCTTGGATTTATAGCGGTATTTGCCGGGGCAACCAATACGCCCCTGGCATGCACCTTTATGGGTATTGAGCTTTTTGGGGGGGAGTATGCGCTGCTTTTCCTGATTGCTTGCTTTACTGCTTATTTATTCAGCGGAAATTCGGGTATCTATTCCTCGCAAAGAATAGCAGTGCCAAAAATATTCGGAGGATACTTTTCTGACGAACATTCACTGGCAGAAGCCAATACGCGACGGGGCTATCTTTACCGGAAATTGTATAAGTACAATCCTAAAAACAGAAAAAACGGTGATAAATAGCTATCGGCAATACTGCTTTACCATATCAGCAGCTTCCTTTGAACCCAGCGCCACTGCCTTGTTCAAATCAGCACAACCGCCCGATCTGTCAGCCATTCCTTCCTTTGCCATACCACGTTTTAAATAAACATCAGCGTTTTGCGGATCTAAAATAACAGCGGTGTTATAATCGTGCATGGCGCCTGACGGGTCTTTCAGGAATAATTTTGCCGAACCTCTTTTAATATAAGTGTTGGCATCCTTAGGGTTTATTTTTATCGCTTCATTAAAATCGGCGTTCATGGAAGCTGTATCGCCGGTCATGGCTTCGGCTAAGCCACGATATGCGTAAATTTTCAGGTTCTCGATATCAACAAACAGGGCTGAGTTGTAATCGTCTACCGCACCCTGGTAATTCTGCATCTTCATCTTCACATTGGCCCTGAAGAAATATACTTCATCATTATCCTGGTTAATTTTGAGGGCCTTGTCAAAATCCACCAAAGCACCATCGTAGTCCTTTAGCTTCGCTTTCGTATTGCCACGGTTTGCATAAGCACCAGATGAAGCCGTGTCTATCTTTATGGCCGTATCATAATCTACCATTGCCCCGCCAATGTCGTTCACCCCCGTTTTCGCTACACCCCGCGCTACGTAAAAACCAGCATTATGCGGGTTTATGGTAATTGCTTTATTTAAAACCTCAACAGCCCTGTTATACTGGTTAGCGGCCATTAAGGCATCGCTTAATTTAATATAAGCCTCCTGGTTTTTAGGGTTTATTTCTATGATCTTGCTGTAATCGTGTATAGCGGACTGGTAATCGCTTGATCTAAGATTTACATTACCACGATTGAGGTACACGCTCACATTTGCCGGGTCAATGGCTATCGCTTTTTGAAAATCATCCATCGCACCTGCATAATCATGCATTTCTATTTTCAGGTTGGCGCGGGCTATATAAAGGTTTCCGTCTTTTACGTTAGTGGCTACAGCCTGGTTATAATCAGTAAGCGCACCAGGAAAGTCGTTCAATTTCGACTTTATTTTCCCGCGTACATAGTAGGAGTATCCGTTAGTTGCATCTAACCGTAAGGCTGTATCCACATCGGCCATTGCCGGGCTGTAATTTTTCATGCCCGCTTCCAGGTCGGCACGGCTTTGATAGGCATCCGCCAGTTTTGGGTTTAATTGTAATGCTTTACTGTAATCGTCCAAAGCGGGTTGCTTGTTATCACTATTGCTTTCGGCTTTGCCCCGGTATAAATATCCGTACTCATTATCCGGTTCGTTTTCAATGGCTTTGTTGTATACTGCGATTGCACCGTCAATATCGCCTATATTTACCAGGGTGTTGCCCAGGTACAAATACAGGTTTTGTATTTTAGGATCGATAGTTATAGCTTTCTTATAGTCAGCGATGGCGCCGTCATAATCTTTCAAATTCGCCTTGCAATTGGCACGGTAAAAATAAGCATCGCCATTTTGCGGATTGTATTTAAGAGTGACGTCGTAATCGGCAATAGCTCCTCTAAAATCGCCAATATTACCTTTTGAGTTGGCGCGATAAAAATAGAGGTCGGCATTTACTGGTTTGAGTTTTGCCGAAACATCATAATCAGCAATAGCGCCTTTATCATCCTGCATATTGGCTTTTGCTACGCCCCTGTACTCATAAAGTTCCGGATTGTTGGGCAGCATTGCAATTGCCTGTGTAAAATCGGCCACTGCGCCGCTTGCATCGCCGCTGTTGCTTTTTGCATTGGCACGGTAATGGTAAATTTCGGAATTGTTCGGCGTTATTTGTAAAGCCTTATTAAAATCGGCTATCGCATCGGCATAATCCTTCAGGTTTGCGTTTGCATTAGCCCGATAAAAATACGCATTGGGATAATTAGGGTTGATGTTTAACGTTTCGGTAAAATCCTTAACCGCAGCTGCATCGTTATGTGAATTGCCATAGGCATTCGCCCGGTAAAAGTATGCATTTGCATCTTTGCTGTTGAGGGATATAGCTTTGTCAAAATCGGCTATTGCGCCTTCATAATCTCTTCTGCCGGCCTTTTGATTGCCGCTTTGTATGTACGCTTCTTCAGTTTGTGCAAAGGCGAGGCTGGGTAAAATAAGAAGTACCAATAATGCTCTTTTCATAATATCCATGTCTCAAATATAACAACATAAGGATAAGTTAAAATTTTTTTCGACCTAAAAAACAGCATTTAAGAAACCGTGAATTAACTTTTTGGCTAATTTTACCTATTAAGTAATGCGGGTAATTGTGAAATATTCCCTGTAGCTATATTGCAGGGAGGCTGATAAAAAACGTGGTGCCTTTGTCTGAGTTGCTTTCGAACCATATTTTGCCATTATGGTTTTCCATTATCTGCTGGCATATGGAAAGGCCTAACCCAAAAGATTTTTCGCCGGCTGTTCCCGGGCGTTTGGCATTGGTGAATATATTGAATACATCGTTCTTAATATCATCAGGGATGCCAATGCCATTATCGCTTACGGATATTTTTACTTCATTATTGCTGTTGGCTACCTTTACCTTGATGTCGGCATTATTAGGGCTGAATTTTATGGCATTGCTAATGAGGTTACTGATAACCCGCCATATTTTTTCCTGGCTGATATATAACTGTTTCGGATAATCGAGCAATTCAGTTATAATGTGCTGGTCTTTTTCAGCAGCTTTAAAACTCAGTATTTCAACACTGTTGTTAACCAGGGAATTGATCTCGACAGGTTCTTTATTTATAGATGCAGCTGATATGTTTGTCGCCTCCAGTATTTCATTTATCAGTTCGAGTGAGTTATTCGAGGTGTCGTTCACTAATTTTAAAAGCGTCTTTTGCTCCTCTGTAAAGCCATCGTCGAGCATGGCATTGGTAAGCGAAACTATGCCGCCTATCGGGTTACGCAGGTCGTGGGCAACTGTCCGCAATATGCGGTCCTTTTCCTGGCTGTTTTGCTTAAGCTCTTTAAGGGTTGTTTCGAGTTCGGCTTTCTGGCGATATATCTGCTTATTAAGTGTGCTAACTATAACTATGTCGTTTTTTGAGTGTTTCCAGTTGCGGTAAACCAGAAAAATGATGATAACAGCCATTGAAACACATGCAATGGCGAGGTAGAGGTATATCTGTTGTATCTTATTGTTATCGCGTAGCGTTTCTATCTGCGCCTGTTTATCGTAATTGGCAAGTTGCTGGTTAACGTCGGTCTCCTTAATCGATATGGTTTGTTGTACCAGCGAATCTTTTAACGAACTGTATTGCCTGAAATATTTTACTGCGCTTGCATAATCATTTTTCTGAGTGTAATAATCGCTCATCAGGCGGTTCCAGTTGGTTTGGGCTTCGGTGTTTTTAACCGTATCAAACTGTTTTCGCATATTGTTCATCAGGCCGATGAACGGATCATACTGGTGCCTGTCGAGGTATAGCTGGCCGAGGTTTATTTCAACCAGTTCGGCATTCGAATTATCATTGAATTTCCGGAGATTGGTCCGGATGCTTTTCTGAAACTGGTCAACTGCCAGATCGTACTTTTTTTCACTATAATAGATTGATCCCAAATCGCCATAAGTCACCGCACGAGCTACATCAAGCAAATTGGCTATGTTTTTAAACCTTTGGTTGTATTTATTGATGAAGACAAGCGTCTTATTAAAATAAAGGGTTGCACTGTCAATATTGCCATTCTGCTGATAGCTTTCGCCAATATCGTTCAATAATTCCTGGCGTTGGTAAAATGCCCTGAAATCATCACGATAGCCAATACTTTGGCGATAACTATCCTTAAAATAATTGGCGGCCATAATAAAGTGCGACTGCCTGAACATTACCATGCCCATCCGATAGGTGTATTCGGCAAGCACCGAATTATCAAAGTAATTTTTGCCTATATAATATCCCTGGTAGAAACATTTATACGCATCGCTGTACTGTTTCAGGTCGTTATAGGCATCGCCTTTGGCAAAATTAGCCTCTGCGAAATTGGAAACATATGATTTTTCATCAGATCCTTTCAACGCTATGTTAAACATACTGTCGGCATAAACCAATTCCTGCCTGGCATCATGTGTAGCCTTGCGCGCATACATAAAGTGGAAGCCATAATATCTGAAACGGTCGTTAATAGTTGGATCTTTTATGGTTTTAAACGCCGAATCAAGGTATTTTATCCCTTCAGTGGGTTTATATAACTTATTTACTTTATTAAAAATCGCCTGGAATGCATCCGAATAATCCTGATCTTTATAAGTGTGTTTTGGCTTTTGCTTGCAGGAAAATAACAAAAAAAAAGGGATAATCAGAGAGAACCGCAACAGGGTTTTTCCTGAAAAAAATAGACACGCCTTGCCAGGGTAATTAGGGAGCATTTACTTAAATAACAGGCAAATATAACTATTCTGAATATATTTGACCCCAAATAAGAATATTTTTATTTCCTTAAAGTAAATTTTTTATCCTTATTTAAAAGCGTCTTCGCCTGTGATGTCCATGCCTGTTATTAGCAGATGGATATCGTGTGTCCCTTCATATGTAATTACCGACTCAAGGTTCATAGAATGCCGCATTATGGGGTATTCGCCTGTAATTCCCATACCGCCTAATATTTGCCGTGCTTCACGGGCTGTATTTATGGCCACCTCAACGCTATTACGTTTCGCCATGGATATTTGCCCTGCCGTAGCGCGATTTTCGTTTTTTAAGGTACCCAAACGCCAAACCAGCAATTGTCCCTTGGTTATTTCGGTTATCATTTCGGCCAACTTTTTTTGCTGGAGCTGGAAAGCTGCTATCGGCTTGCCAAATTGCCGGCGTTCTTTAGCATAGCGCAGCGCAGTATCATAGCAATCCATCGCTGCACCCAATGCACCCCAGGCAATACCATAACGGGCCTGGTTTAAACAACCCAGCGGGCCTTTAAGCCCGGATACATTGGGCAGCAGGTTTCCCTTTGGCACTTTCACGTTATCAAAAACCAGTTCGCCTGTTGCCGATGCACGGAGCGACCACTTATTATGCGTTTCGGGAGTTGAAAAGCCTTCCATTCCGCGCTCTACTATCAATCCCCTTATTTTCCCGTTTTCATCCTTAGCCCAAACCACTGCAATATCGGCAAACGGCGCATTCGATATCCACATTTTTGCGCCATTAAGCAAGTAATAATCGCCGGCATCTTTAATATTGGTAGTCATACCGCCGGGATTTGAGCCGTGATCGGGTTCCGTTAATCCGAAACAGCCGATCAATTCGCCCGATGCCAGTTTTGGGAGGTATTTGTTGCGTTGTTCTTCCGAACCATAAGCATAAATCGGGTACATCACCAGCGAGCCCTGTACCGAAGCAGTTGAACGTATGCCCGAATCCCCGCGCTCAATCTCCTGCATAATAATGCCGTAGGAAATATAGTCCAATCCTGCACCGCCATATTCTTCCGGTATGGTTGGGCCGAAGGCGCCAATTTCGGCCAGGCCTTTTAATAATTGTTTCGGAAACTCGGCACGTTGTGCGTAATCTTCAATTATCGGGCTTACTTCGCGTTTTACCCAATCGCGTACCGTGGCGCGTATTAGCTTATGCTCGTCGGTCAGCAGTTCATCCAGCAGGTAGTAATCGGGCGATTCGAAAAGATCAGTCTTAGCCATGGCGTTATAATTTGGTGCGGCAAATCTACTGAAAGCGATTTAGATTGGATTTGTTATTTATACATTTGATTTATGGTTGAGATAAATTTAAATGACGCGGAGTTTTTTGCCCATCATGGTTATTATCCTGAAGAACAGTTGTTGGGCAGCAGGTTTATGGTGGATATTTCGGTGAGTTTCGTACCTGAAGGGAACTTGCACGATGATGAAATAAGCAATACAGTGAATTACGAACAACTGTATAACATAGCCTGCGATGAAATGAAGCATACACGCAAACTGATCGAAACGGTAGCGCAATCCATCTGCGATAGCATAAAAAGGCAATTCCCATTCGTTTTAAAAACCAGGGTTTGCCTGAAAAAAATGGACCCACCGCTGAAAGGCAAGGTCGGCCATTCAAGCGTAATAATAACTAATGAGTGATTTAGTGAATAATGAATATATCCTACAATAAAATAACTCCTGCCATAATTAAAAAAATCACTGTCATTGTTGGCGAAGATGCAGTTATAATCAACCGGGCCGATCTCGAAAAATATAGTCACGATGAAACGGAAGACCTGAGTTATTACCCTGAACTTGTTGTAAAACCCAACACTACAGAACAAATAGCGCAGCTGTTAAAACTTTGCAATGAGCACCTTATTCCCGTTACCGCCAGGGGCGGAGGAACGGGCTTAACAGGCGGTGCATTGCCGGTAGCTGGTGGCCTGCTTATTTCGATGGAGCGGTTTAACCATATTATTGATATTGACGGGCAAAGTATGCAGGCAACTGTCGAGCCCGGTGTAATTACCGAAGTTTTTATGAATGCGGTGGCGGCAAAAGGTATGTTTTATCCTATCGATCCGTCCAGCAAAGGCAGTTGTTTTTTAGGCGGCAATGTGGCCAACGGATCCGGCGGCCCGAGGGTGGTAAAATACGGCACAATACGGGAATATATACTTAATCTTGAGGTCGTTTTGCCGTCAGGCGATATTATATGGACGGGTTCCAATACACTTAAATTTGCCTCTGGTTATAATTTAACGCAACTGATGATTGGCTCGGAGGGCACTTTGGGCATCGTAACCAAAATTGTAACCAAGCTAATCCCATTGCCCGCGAGTAATGTGCTTTTAATGGCAGCGTTCAGCTCGAATGAAGATGCCTGCGCGGCGGTTTCGGCCATATTCAGGGCCGGCATTGTGCCATCGGCGTTGGAATATATGGAACGAAACTGCATCGAGTGGGTAAAGGCCTACAGCGGTATCCATTTCGACCTAAAAGAAAATGACGCTGCATTTTTGCTAATAGAAGTTGATGGGAGCGATAACGAAGTGATCTTCGCGCAATGCGAAAAGATAAACCTGGTTTTGGAAGAATTTGGCTGCAAGGATACCTTGTTTGCCGATACATCGGCCCAAAAAGCAGAGCTATGGCGCATCCGCCGCACCATAGGCGAATCGGTAAAGCAGCATGGCGTTTATAAAAAGGAAGATACCGTGGTGCCGCGCGCATTGTTGCCGCAACTGGTTAAAGGCGTTAAGGAAGTGGGGGACAGATATGGTTTCGAATCGGTATGTTTTGGCCACGCCGGGGACGGCAATATGCACATCAACATTATAAAAGGCAAAATGAGCGATGATGACTGGGAAAATAAGCTCGATAATGCTATTGCCGAAATATTTGAGATAACGGTAGCTTTGGGCGGCACTATATCCGGCGAACATGGCATCGGGCTGGTACAAAAACAGTTTTTGCCCATTAGGTATAACGAGGTGCACTTTGAATTGCTCAGGGGGATAAAAAAAGTGTTTGATAAGAACAATATCCTTAACCCGGGCAAAATATTTGATTAATATACCCAACACCGTCATCGCAGCAGCGTGACGGGTCCCGAAAGAACTATGTTATTCAAATTGAGGTGTATTACATAGTAATATACACCAACAGGTAGGGCTTTGCCGTTATATGTACCATCCCATGGCATAGGATACCCGATCGAATGGAAAACCTGTTGCCCGTACCTGGTGAAAATATCCACTGTTGCGTTTACGTAAGCTATCAAACCTGTTATATTCCATGTATCATTAATGCCATCGCCATTTGGCGTAAAGGCATTGTCGATCTTTATCGGCGGTGAAACTTCAACGTAAACTGTATCGGAGCTTATACACCCACGTTTATCCGTAACTGTTACGGTGTAAGTACGGTTAACATCGCCGGTTATGGTTGGGTTTTTTAGAGTGTCGTTATTTATATCGATGTCCGGCGACCATAAATAATGCAGGGAGTCTTCGTTTACTGTCGGGTTAAGCTGAATAGTGTAACCCTTTAAAACATAACGTATGCCGCCTGCATTAACTTTAGCGGGCGGAATAAATTTTATAGTCGTGCTGTCCTGGGTGAAGTAGCATTGGGTGGAGCCTACCAGGTTTAAGTATAATTTTACCGACCCGGAACTGATATCCGCAGCATCGGGTATATAATTGGTATTTAATTGGTCGGGCGAAGGAGAAAAGTTCCCTGAACCACCAGTCCATTTTACCGTTCCCGGCATGGCGAACAACTTACCACTTAATGGTACACTTGTTTCCTGTGAACATACTGCCTGGCCGGGGCCTGCGCTAACACCGGGTATCGCCCCAAATACAACATCCTCGGTAGAAACAGATGGCGGGCAGTTGTCGGTGCTTGTTGAAGTAAGGGTTAATACGACCGAATCCAACAGTTTATCGGCTGCCGAGAAGTTATATGTCGCATCCAGCACATTGCTTGCCGGTGAAAAAGTGCCGGTACCGCTGCTGGTCCATATTCCCGTCGTCGACCCGCCGGTTACCGTACCGTTTAGTTTTATTGAGGGGTCGTCAAACCTGCAAACTACTATATGCGGCGTATTGGTATTTGCAATAGCAGGGGCGTCAACTGTTACATTAACGGTAACAGGCGTGCTCTGGCAGCCTCTAACGGTTTCAATTAAGGTATAAGTTCCTGAATTGCTAACCTGGGCGTTGGTGATCTGTGGTGTTCGCCCGCCTGTTAGAATATTTCCGTTTGGATCTGTCCACTGGTAAGTTGCACCTATTACCGCAGGCGTAGAAAGCATTATAGCTGTGCCTACGCATACCGGTGAGTTACTGCTGGCGGCAGGAGTTGCTACCGAAGGGTTTACGGTTACAACATAATCAAAAGGCGTACCGGTGCATCCATAAGCAGCAGGTGTAATAATATACGTGATACTAATTGGATATGTAGCGGTATTAACCAGTGTTTCAGTTATTGTGGATGATGTTTGACCGGTTACCGCTGGGTTGCTGATATTGGTGACAGCAGCCCGGCTCCAGCTATACATTGCTGAAGGAATATTAGATGTGATGATATAATTTTGTGGGTCTCCGCTACAGGCTGATCCCGTTGCGCTGCTGGTTACCAATGCCATAGGGTTTACTGTAACCACGTAATTAAAAGGGGTGCCATTGCAGGCAGCAGTTTGATAGTTAAATGTATATGTAACTTTAACCGGCGCGTTGGTAGTATTAAATAATACTTCCTTTATGGTATCTGCAGATTGCCCGGATACAGCAGTATTGCTTATACCTGTCACTGCGGGGCGGCTCCAGCTAAATGTGGTGCCCGGTGCGTTAAAGGTGACGGCATAATTTGTTGCTGTTTGGTTGCAAATGGTAGTACTGTCTGCACTGGTAACAACTGGGGTAGGATAAACGGTTACAACATAGTCAAACACCGGCCCCGAACACGCGCCAATCATGGGGGTTATACTATAAGTAACTTTAATAGCATTGCTGGTGGTGTTTATTAAGGTATCATTTATTGTTGATGTTGCTTGGTTACTAACAGCCGGGTTTGATATTCCTGTCACTTTTGCCCTGCTCCAGTTAAACGTTGCTGATGGCTGGTCGGCCGTAATCGTGTAGTTTAGCGGGTTTCCGCTGCAAATGACGCCGGTTGCTGCGCTTATAACATTGGGCATAGTAGTAACAACTATATCAACTTCGGTACGGGCGCTTTTGCAACTGTTAACTTTTGCCTCAACGTAATAGCTTGCATTGTAGTTGAGCACAGGCGTAGTGTATGAATTGTTCATTGATAGCAGGTTGCCGCCTGTTGGAGAATCATACCATTGATACGTCCCCGCAGAACCGCTGGCTGTAAGGGTAGTTGAAGTGCCCTGGCAAATTTCGGTATTACCGCTTATAGTTGGTACAGCAGTTGGTGAAGTAACGGTTACAGTTACCGCGGTAAGGTTACTGTTAACACCATTTACGGTTGTTTCAACATAATAAGTTGTATTTGCTGTTAAAGCAGGTGTTTTAAAGGTTGGTCCTGTATATAATAAATTACCTGCGGTGTCTGCATCGTACCATCGGTAAGTGCCGCCTGGTGCTGTTGCTGATAGATACGCATTGCTGCCTGAGCATATTGTGGCGCCTGCTGCTGTTGGCGCATTCGGCTGCGAACGGAAAGTAATAGTAACTGACGAAGATTTAGGGCCGCATGGGCCGGCCGGATCGCTGGATGTTAGGGTAAGAGTAGCACTTGTTTCGCCGGGGCCTGGCGTGTAAGTAGCTTTTGGATTAGTGGGATCAGAGAAAGAGCCAATGCCGCCCGTCCACTTTCCGGTTGTGGTACCGCCGGTTATGCTACCGGCCAGCTGAACAGTGCTTCCTAAGGGTACGGTTTGATCGGGCCCGGCGCTGACAACAACTTCAGGATAAATGGTAACTTTTATTGAAGATGTTGTTGCACCGCACGAACCGGATGAATTTATAGTGTTTGTAACCGTGTAAGTTCCGGGTGTGCTTTTTGTTAAGTCTATTTCGCCGGTACTTGTATTTACAAATACCAATCCTGATGGAGCAGCACTAAATGTCCCCCCGGATGAAAAGCCATTGAAAATGGGCGATGGATTTGTACCATTTTGGCAAAATGGCCCATTGTACGAAAAGGTTGAGTTGAAACTGGTAACAATTGAAATAGTTTCACTTGTTGTACCCGGACATGGGGCATTATTTGTAAACGAGACCGTATATGTGCCGGGTGTGCTGGCTCCGACATTTATTTCACCGGTTGTAGTACTCACAAAAACCAGCCCTGGCGAAGAACTAAAAGTACCGCCCGAAGGATTGTTTATAACAGGAGTTGTATTCGCTCCTGAAGTGCAATATGAACCTGAAGAATATTGAAACTCGGGATTTGTGCCCGAAACTAATGATACTGGTACTGCCGTGCGGGCACTGGTACAAGTTCCGTTTGTACTTTGTACATAATAGGTGGTTGGCGTATTTACAGGTGGTGTATCATATGTACTGCCGGTTGAAAGTAAAAAACCACCGGTACTGGAATCATACCATTGAATTGTACCGCTTGGGGTGCTGGCTATTAATCTTGCGGATGTGCCGGGACAAACTGTTGTCCCGTTTGCCGTTGGCTGTATTGGTGAAGGATCGACGGTTACGGTTACAGGCGTCATCGGGCTGTTGCAGCCTGTTGAAGAGGTGGTTTGTACGTAATAAGTTGATGATGATGTTAATACAGGCGTAGCATATACCTGGGCGGTCGAGAGCAAATTGCCCGCCGATGGCGCATCATACCATGCATAAATATTATTGCTGCTGGTGGCAGTAAGCGTAGCCGAACTGCCTGCACATATAGTAGTATTTGATACAGTAGGTGCTGATACCAGCCCTTCTACTGTAACTGTTACGGCAGCACGGGGGCTAATACATCCCTCAAATGTTCGTTGCACATAATAAGTTGTGTTTGCTGTTAAATCTGGTGTTGTGTAGGTGGTATCTGTAGCCAAAAGTTTACCACCGGTGGCTGCGTTATACCATTGATAGATGCCTCCCCGGTTTTTGGTGGTTAATGTGGCATTGCTGCCATTGCAGATGATGGCCCCTGACGTAGACGGAGCTGATAGCTGGGGCCTGACGATTACAGTTACCTGCGTACGTGTTGTTACACAGCTGCCATTTACTGCCTGTACAAAATAAGCGGTTGAATTAGTTAAAACCGGTGTTAAATAAGTGTTACCGGTTGCTAGCTGATTTCCGTTAACGGGCGCATCATACCACTTATAAGTGCCTGTTGGGGTAGCACTGGCAGTTAATGTTGTGCTGCTGTTATAACAAATGCTGTCGGTTTGTGTAGCAGGTGGTGTAGGTGGGGCATCAACAGTTACGGTTACAGGTACGAGTGCGCTGGTACAACCGTTCAACGAAGTCTGTACATAATAAGTGGTAGTGGCCGTTAATACCGGTGTGGTGTAATCGGGACTTGAGATTAAAGGAGTACCGCCGCCGGGCGTACTATACCAGTAAAAAATACCAGTGCTTGCGCTGGCATGTAGCTGGGCATTTGTTCCTGAACAAATGGTAACATTTGAAGCTGTGGGTACCGACGGCGCCGGTGTTACAGTAGCAGTAACAGGCGTACGGGCGCTGGAACAACCGTTTTCATTCACAACAACGTAATAAGTTGTGGTTGTATTTAGTGATGGGATAGTAAATAGCGAATCTGTACCAACAGGATTTCCACCCGAAGACGTATTGTACCAATCGTAGCTTGTGCCCCCGCTGGCAATTAATGTCGCTGCATTTCCCTGGCAAACAGTGTCGCCTCTTACCGTTGGCCTTGCCGGTAATGATACATATACGGGGGTGCGCGCGCTTGTGCAACTGTCTACGGTAGTTTGTACATAATAAACAGTATTGGCTGTTATTGGCTGTGTTGTATAACTGGGTCCGGTAGCCAAATAATTCCCCCCTGCGTCATACCAAATGTATGTGCCACCTGGCGCCGTAGCCATAAGTGTTGCAGGGGTATTTGGGCATACAACCACACCACTTGCCGAAGGTGGGTTGGGTGTAGGTGTGGCATTAATACTTATGCTTTGTTTTACCGGGGTACAGCCCGGAGTATTATCACTTACAGTAACCGTATAAGTGCCGCCTTTATTTACATTAATGGAAGACGTTGTTTCGCCCGTGCTCCAGATATAAGAGTAAGGGGCAGAGCCCTGCGATGCGGTTGCCGTTAACGTAACGCTATTGCCCGAACAAATTGTAGAGGATGAAGATTTTAATGACACGCTTAATGTGCATGACTGACTGTATGCCTTAAATGAAAGGAATATAAATAAGTAAATCAATAAACGGTTTTTCATAAACCTGCTATTCCCTGCCGGCACTATTTTGTTTGCTCAATAACAAATACGCTGGCCCTGGGATATATTTTTGAAAGATGTTTTAACCTTGTAAAAAAAGCACTTTTGTGCCATCTGTTTAAACGTAATAGAAGGAAATTTTGTTCATTTTATTTGAATTTAATAATTAACCAAAAGGAAATATTATAAATTACTTTAGCTGTGTTATTTACCAATAGTTTAATTAGGTTGTCGCTTTCGCCCTGGTAAAACGTTCATGATGAAGACAATGGTTGTTAAGTATTGTTAAAAATTTAATTGACAGCTATTTAAGTCATAATTTAGGACCGAGAGGCTTAAAGAATATATGAAAAGGGTTTTTATTCTTTTATTACTGGCAATCCCATTTAAACTTTTTGCACAACGTTTAGCCGGCAGGGTTATTGATTCTGAAACGGGCCTGCCCATTGTATATGCCACTGTATCATCTGCGAACTCAAGTTCGGTAACTTCATATTCAGGACAGTATGTTTTAAACAGGCTTATGCACAATGATACCATAAGGGTTACCTGTGTTGGCTACCGTACTGATAAAATTGCTTACAATAAAGTTTTTGCGGATACACTCACAATTTATTTACATCAAAGCTCCTTTATGCTGCGCGATGTAAATGTAAAAGCACGACATAACCTCAAACAGGATTCATTAAACATGCGAAAACAGTTTGCTGCAGTATTTAATTATAAGGCACCTTCTTTTAGCGACATGCTTACTAAAGTCGATCCATATGTCTATGTTCCATATGACTATATTACCTCCCCGAACAATGCTACAATGCTTGTTAATGTGGACCTGCTTTCGGTAATCAGCTTGTTAAATAAAAATAAAGCCCCTGAAACCAAACTCCAGCGAACACTTTTTCAGGACGAAGCGAATAATTACGTGGATGAAAAATTTTCTAAGCAAAAAATAACTATGGTTACCAGTCTGCGGGGTGATTCCCTGGCTGATTTTATGAGTATGTACCGGCCAACTATCGATCAAACTAAGAAAATGACCGATTACCAGATGATCCTTTATATTAAAAAAAGTTATACAGACTTTATGAAGATATACGATCCTAAAACATCGTTATTCAATAAGTAATTGTAACAATTTTATATACTTCACAATACAACAATTTAGCGCAGAGTATCTTTTACCATACAATTTATGCTAAGGGTACAATAATTTACAATCCCAATTTCAGATAGTTTTTCAGTGGAAAAATAAACTTAAGGTAATTATTATTTCGTTATAGTGAAATATTACTATACTATATATAAGCAGCGTTTCTTAGGATACAGGTCATTATTATTTATCTTTAATCATAGCAATTTTCTGTGATCTGTGTTGGCACGATTTGTGAAAATACTTATGAAACCTTTTATCAGGTAAACAAATACTATTATGAAAAAGATATTAAAAAGTATAATGATTGTAACGGGTCTTGCTATTGCAACGTCCGCTGCAAATGCCCAGGTAAGTGTGGGCTTAAGTATAAGTGCAGGTATTGCACCACCGGCTATACCGGTATATGAACAACCGGTTTGCCCATCAGATGGTTATGTGTGGCAACCAGGTTACTGGGCATATGACCCAACCGATGGTTACTATTGGGTTCCTGGTGTTTGGGTAGCACCGCCGACTGTTGATGTTTACTGGACACCTTGCTGGTGGGGATTTTCTGCCGGTGCATATGGCTTCCATGCCGGTTATTGGGGCCCGAACGTGGGTTTTTACGGTGGTATCAATTATGGCTTCGGTTATAATGGCGATGGTTTCTATGGTGGTCGTTGGGATCATGGACATTTCGCATACAATTCTGCTGCATGGCATGTAAACCGCACAATTGTACATAATACTTACGTTAATAACACTTATGTACATAACAGTAATCACTATAGCTTTAACGGTCCCGGTGGTGCGCATGCAACACCCAACCGTGAACAAATGATGGCTGAACACGACAGGCATATATCTGCCACTAGTGCACAAATGTCGCATCAATCTTTCGCAAGCCATAACCGTGCGCAATTTGCCTCCGCTAATCATGGTCGCCCTGCGGTTACTGCAATGAACAGGCCTAACGGTCGCGCATTCAGCTCAACTGGTCACGCAGCAAATCTTGCTGCTGCTAACAGGGCTGCTGCACGTGTTAATACAGCCGCTGCACATAACGACCGTACGGCTGCAAGAAATAATCGTACAAACGCAACGAATGACAGGGCCGCTGCACGTAATAGTGCTGCAACAGCACGTAATAACCGTGCTGCTGCAAACCATGACCGTGCTAATGCAACGGCTGCAAGAAGTACTGCCCGCAATAGCGCTGCTGCTGCACGTAACGATAGAACTGCCGCACGTAACAGTGCCGCCACTGCGCGGACTGAAAGGGCCGCTGCAAGTGCTAACCATAATACAGCTGCAAGAACTGCTGCCCGCAGTAATGCTGCACAGGCTCGTAACGACAGGGCAGCCGCCCGCAATAACGCAGCTGCTGCCAATACTGCAAGGGCTAATGCCAATGCAAATCGCCAGGCTGCACAGCATCAGGCTGCTGTAAGTCGTCAGGCCACTCAACAGCGTACTGCCGAAAGCCGTCAGGCTAATCAGCAAAGGGCTGCTGCCAGTCAACAACATGCCAATGCCCAACACACCGCACAACGTGCCAATACGCAACATAATAATACACAGCGTATAAGCATGCAACAACACCAGGCTAGCCGTGCACCTGCACCAAGGCCAACGGGTGGCGGCGGTAGGCCGGCAGATGGCCATCGCAGGTAATAAATTAAATAAGTCGATTAAATAAATTAATAGTTCAGCCCGGCATTTGCCGGGCTTTTTTGCTTCACTAGTAAAACTTAATTTGATTTAAACTAAAACCACTCACTGGTTTTAATGTTATTTAATATACAGTTAAATAATGGATTATGGCAACTAAGCAATACAAGGGCCAGGCCTCATTTCAACAACGGCCAGGTCGGCCATCACAGGATAAAAAAGGCGGTAAACACTCTGAAACAACCAAAAGCACTTATTGTGCCGGCGACCTGGAGCAGCAAGATAGTTCAAACAAAGGAAAAGGACCGGCAGGAGAAAATTTATAACTAAAACCATGAAAATCTTACAATCAATTTTGGCCCTGCTATTTGTTGCCGCTGCATTTGGTGCATGTATGGGCGATCATAGCTCGCAGCAAGGCAAGGATACAGTGAAAAATACTTACCAGGTACAGGTCGATTCGGCCAAACTTGACACATCCGTTAGCAAATCACCCGATAACAGCGCTTCGGGCGGAGCAAGCCTGATCAAAAAAACTCCGGCTGCAAAACAGGATAGTATCAAAATATAATACGGTGCCAGTGTTATGGCATTTTCGGGCAGTTGTGTAAAATATCGGGGTGATTGAGTTAAATATTCCTGCGTTAAGGTTAATATTGATTCAAAAATGTCACATAAGGTAACAATATTGATAAATAAGCTAAATGGCATTTAATATAAACCGGCAACATACCTATTAACAATATTGTTACCTTTAATAATGAATGATTTTATCAATTTTGCAAACACATTTTAACCGATAGTGTATTACACTGAACGAATATGCTTTTCCGGGTAAAAATTTGTTTATGAAACATAATCTATCAGACTACAAAACCTCGCGCTATAAAATAGTAAATACAGCCCACGTAACGGGTAACATTTGTTTTTATGTATTTGCTGTATTATTTACCGCTTTTTCACTTGCGGCAGGGGCGCAAACACCCGAACCCGATACAAGCAAACTCTTATCATCAATAAAAGACACTACCAATAAAGGTGCGCCATCCCTTACGATAAGTCAATGCGTTGATTATGCTTTGGTACATCAACCGGCATTGAACCAGGCGCAGATCAATATCGAAATAACAAAAGCTACCAATGCGATTAATTTATCTACCTGGCTGCCGCAGATAAGCGCCACAGGCGATGCAATTCATTACATACAGCAATCAACATATAGTTCGTCCGAAACCACAACAACCGGAACCACAGGAGGGACCACAAGCAATAGTACCAGGAGTGCTGCAACCAACAGTTTTATCCCTGAACTGGGCGTTACGCAAACTATTTTTAACCCGAGCCTTTTATATGCTTCGAAAACGGCGCCACTTTTGGTTAAACAGGCACAACAAGCAACAGACAGTACCAAAATTTACCTGGTAGATGCAGTAAGCAAGGCGTATTATAATGTATTGCTCACACTGGAGCAAATAAACGTTTACAAGGACGATACTACAAGGCTTGGAAGAAGCCTGAGAGACGCCTACCACCAGTATAAAGGCGGCATTGTGGATGAAACCGATTACGAGGAAGCAGCTATTTCGCTAAACAATGCTGTAGCTACGTTAAAACAAGCCGATGAAAATGTAATTCCTCAATATGCTACTTTAAAACAGTTGATGGGTTATCCGCCGCAAGAACAGTTTAATGTGGCTTTTGATACGGTAAGGATGATGCAGGACCTTCAGATTGATACTACGCAACAGCTTAATTATGAGAAGCGCATTGAATACCAACAGGTACGCACCCAACAGGCCATACAGGATGAGCAGGTGAATTATTATAAACTGGCGTTTTTACCAACTGTATCTGCATTTTATGATTACAACCTGGCTTTTGAAAATAACAATCTAAATCAGTTGTTCTCGAACTCATATCCCAGCCAGTTGGTTGGCCTTTCAATCAGCATCCCTATTTTTACCGGCTTCTCGCGTATAAACGGTGTACGTAGGGCAAAATTACAAAGGGAACAGCTTAACTTTACCGAAAGCAACCTGCGGTCACAGATATATACGGAATACACAACATCACTCGCCGGTTACAAAAGCAACTTTTTCAATCTTACATTACTGCAAAAGAACGTTGCATTGGCAAGGCGCACTTATTTTGTTGTCGAATTGCAGTATAAGCAAGGTATAGTAGCTTACTTGAACGTAATTACGGCACAGTCAAACCTCATATCATCCGAAATTAGTTATATAAACGCGCTGTTCCAGACATTATCATCGAAGATAGACCTGGAAAAAGCTATGGGAAATATATCTTATTAATGCATAAACAACAGCCTGAATGAATAAAGCAATATTAAATATAGTTTTGGCGAGCAGCTTATTACTGACTGCCTGCGCAAAAAAACAGCCGCCAGTAGATAACGTGGTGCCCGTTAACTTAGTTAAGGTAAAAGCTAAGCATGTTTTATACTACGATAAATATCCGGCAACTACTGTTGCGTTGATGCAGGTGAACTTGTTACCTGAAGTGCAGGGCGCTATTACCGGGATATTTTTCAAAGAAGGCGGGCATGTAAAAAAGGGGCAAAAACTTTATGAAATTGATAAACGCCTTTACGTGGCTGCGTATGACCAGGCAGTTGCTAATTTGAAAGTAGCGCAAGGCACACAAGTACAATCTCAGCAGGATGCCGACCGTTATGCTTACCTCAATAAATATAATGCGGTTGCCAAACAGCTTTATGACCATGCGATTATCACACTTGAAAATTCAAAGAACTCTACTAAGGCAGCAGACCAAGCTGTGCAATCGGCCAAAACAAATTTAAGTTATTCTACAATTTATGCACCTTTTGATGGCACCATAGGCATAAGCCAGGTTAGGTTGGGTAACGTAGTTTCTGTAGGCACAACGGTATTGAATACTATATCGACCGATGATCCGGTGGCTGTTGATTTCGTCGTAAATGAAAAAGAATTGCCCAGGTTTGAACGTATGCAGTTCAATAAACACCCGGTTGATTCCTTGTTTACTTTTATGCTTCCTGATGGTTCAATTTACCCATATACCGGCAAATTATCAGTCATTGACCGTGCTGTTGATCCGCAAACAGGTACAATTACTTTAAGGCTCGTATTTACAAATCCTCAAAATTTGATACGTGCCGGTATGAGCGGTGTTGTTAGGGTACATAACCAGGATGAGGGGCCACAGATAATAGTGCCAAACAAAGCCGTTGTTGAACAGATGGGCGAGTACTTTGTATATGTAGCAAAGGATACAATGGTGAACAATCCAAAGGCTGGCGCCGATTCCGCAAAAAATCGAATTAAACAATTGCGCGTTGCCGAGAAAAAGGTGATGACGGGACAAACAATAGGGCCGAACGTTATTATAAAAAGCGGCCTGGATACCGGCGAAAGAATAGTAACCGATGGTGTACAAACTCTTCATGATGGATCGGTTATAACTACCGCTAATAAAGTTGCCCCCGGCAGCGGCAGGGGTGGGAAATAAGGTATAATGAAGCATCTGTCTAACTGTTATAAAAATATATGATCGCTAATACTTTTATTAAAAGGCCGGTAACTGCTATTGTTATATCGATAGTATTGGTGATCACGGGTATAGTAAGTATACTGGTATTGCCTATCGACCAATATCCTGATATTACACCACCGGTGGTACAGGTAAACGGTCAGTTTACCGGCGCAGATGCCCAAACTGTTGAACAAACGGTTGCCACACCTATTGAAGAGCAGGTAAACGGTACGCCGGGCATGGAATACATGCAGAGCAATAGCACCAACAACGGGCTAATGCAGATGAATGTTACGTTTAAACTGGGTACTGATATTGACGTTGCAGCGCTCGACGTGCAAAACCGCGTAAGTATTGCATCGCCGTTATTACCTTCGGTTGTTAGCCGTCTGGGTTTAACAGTAAGGGCGGTGAACCCCAGCATGCTGATGATGGTGGCCATATACGCACCTAATAATACACACAACATCACCTTTCTTGATAACTATACCAACATATTTATACAGGATGAGCTTTCGCGTATACCGGGGGTGGGCACTATTACCCGTTTTACAGACGATTTTAGTATGCGGATTTGGATGAACCCTGATAAAATGGCATCCTACAGCCTTACGCCTACTGATGTTATTAATGC